>Ga0182015_10005597_pt1 | contig 13006 bp, 14 predicted proteins | sample 712P3MmetaG_FD_120478 | JGI IMG/M metagenome (GOLD analysis project Ga0182015, IMG submission 120478) | Permafrost microbial communities from Stordalen Mire, Sweden - 712P3M metaG | ecosystem: Environmental > Terrestrial > Soil > Wetlands > Permafrost | place: Sweden: Stordalen | collected...
CCGTGGCGTAATGTCGAAGGCGAACTTTACGAAGTCGGCCCAGTCCATTACCGTGCCGTTCACACGGACTTTGACGCCAGTCACGCCTTTGCTTACTTTCCAGACCTTGAATTTTTTGTTGTACTTTGTCGCCTCCATCACCCTCGATCAACTTCAGCAAAGCTGCCGTTGACCTGCATCCGAGTTCTCTCGCTACCCAACTCCGCATCTGCCAAATAACGCAAAGTAGTTTCGAGGGATTCGTGACCAAGCCATGCTTGAATCGTCCGTGCTGGAACACCATTGGCATGATGGAATGTCGCGAAACTTTTTCTGAATCGATGCAAAATCCAATGCTCACAACAAGCCGCATCCTTGCATGAAACCGCCTTGCCATCCAGTATGCCTGTGCAGTGACCGCAGTTCAATCCGGCAGCCAGTGCCCGTTCTTTGAGCATTCTCAAGAAGTGCCCTTGGGGATGGCCTTCTGTGTTAGTGAATATCAGCCAGCCATCTGAATGCATTGCCTTCCTAACCTTCAGTAGTTCGAGGAGTGAATCGGGGATTGGCACCGTGCGTTCTTCCTTGTCTTTTGGTTCCCAGTTCCACTGCTGCTTCTCCAAAACTGCGATGGTCTTCTGACGGAAATCCGCATCGGTATAGCAAGCGCGGGCAGTCTCGTCCTCTCGAAATCCGGTGCCGAGAAAAAATTGCCAAATCTGGAACTCTTCGTCCGTCGAGGCGGCGTTGAGCGCCCGAAGTTCCTCAACAGAGTATGCTTTCACTTTCTTTTCTGTGTATTTGTGGCGTAGCGTAACAGTGACGATGCCCTGAGTCCGCAGGAAGGTAACAACATTCCCCACACGATTTGCGATGGTGTGATCGTCCTGTCCTTCTTTCTTGAGCGCCACGACGTAGGCGGTCAAATCATTTTTGTCTATTTGGTCGAGCCACTCTTTAGCGGGGCAAACCTTTCGGAAATCGGTTGTTGCCAATGTATACGCCAGTAGCGTCCGGTGCTTTTTTGTAGCGGCGGTGTTGCTGAGGTAGACGGTGATGGCGTCGTCGATGCCAGTCCTCTTGGCAGGAACCTTAGCTGGAGAGTCCTGCACGGTCAACAAGGCGGCTTCCTTGATGGCTCTTGCCGCCAGCGCAGCGGTCAAATTAGTAGCGGTCAGGGTCTCCCACTTGCGGGCGTAGCGCAAGCAGAAAACGGTGCCTTCGGGGTAGACCCTTTTCTTGTTAACTGGTACGTAGCGGCGTTTGCCCTTGACTGAAACTCGGGCGTACAGGCTCACGGTCATAATGTTCTCCTAGAGCCCAATACTGCGAACTCAGAAGAACAGAGAATTTGGTAGCCACCAATGGTAGCTACCTTCGTAAGCCCATGAATCTAAAGGAATGGCGGAGAGGGTGGGATTTGAACCCACGATACCCGTTAAGGTATGTCCGCTTTCGAGGCGGATCGTTTCAACCGCTCACGCACCTCTCCGCAAGGTAATGATCAGTTGCCGGTGGTCAGTTGCCAGTTGAACCAGGATTCCTCGCTTCGCGAGGAATGGCAAGGTCTTCAATGGCCAACTGCTAACGACCAAAGCCTACCGACGGTTCTTAAAGAACGTCTGAAGCATTTCCGCGCTGCGACCAGCAAGTACTCCGCCGCGAACCTCTACCCGATGATTCAGTTGGGCATGATTCAGCACCTGCATCACCGAGCGCACCGCCCCGGCTTTGGTATCGTCCGCCCCGTAGATCAGGCGCCGGATCCGGGCAAGCACCATGGCGCCGGCGCACATCGCACACGGTTCAATTGTAACAAACAGCTCGCAGTCTGCCAGACGGTGGTTCCCGACTGCTGCGCCAGCCTCGCGCAAGGCCACGACCTCGGCGTGGGCTGTGGGATCAAAATCGGTGATGTTGCGATTCCATCCGCGCCCAACAACGCGGCCTTCGCACACGACCACCGCTCCAACAGGAACTTCACCTGCCTCCAGTGCGCGCTGCGCCGCCCGCAGAGCCTCCGCCATCCACAGCTCGTCTAAACATAGCTTGTCGTTGCTGGCTGTCACGAAAGTCCTACGAGGCAGGTTATCACTGAGTCATGCGACCCACCGGGATCGTATTAACCAGGGGTGCCTGACGCTCAACTCAAATCAGGCTCAGCACCGAGCGTACCACGTCAGGCACGACGGCCCGAATGATTGCCGGCAGCAGAAGCGTCACCACCGAATAGGCTATCGCGATCAGCGGCAAGGCCAGCAGCATTCGTGTTTTCGGCGTCAGTTTGGCGAGATAGGCTCGCATCGCAACCTCTTGATAAACATACGAAAGCTTGGCCGCAAAAGTTCCGGAGGAAGTTTCCGCGAAAGTTGTAGATGTGCACAGATCACTGGCCACTGATCACTGTCGAGTGTTATCCTTACACCGTCATGGGGATGCCTAGCCTGCTGCGCAAAGTGTTTCTGATCGACCTCCTTCAGGGATTGAAGATCACCTTCCGCTATCAGGACCCCAAAGAAATTTATACCGAGCAATATCCCATGGAACGTCCGCAGGTGGCTGAGCGCTACCGGGGCGCACCTCGGCTCAATGTCAACCCTGATACCGACGAGACCATGTGTATTGCCTGCGACCTTTGCGCACTGGCATGCCCGGAGAATTTGATCGTGGTCTCCAGCGCCCGCAACGAGCAAACCCGGCGCAAGGAGCTCACCAACTTTACTTACGACCTGAGCCGGTGCATGTTTTGCGGCCTCTGCGAGGACGCCTGTCCCGTCGACGCGCTCGAACTCACACAGGATTTCGAACTCGCCAGCTACAGCCGGGAAGGCTGGATTTGGGATCGCAAGACGCTGGAAAAAGGTCCGCATCCCACTCCGTACAAGAAGTAGTTTTCTTTCCTTCCGAAAACTACCCGGTCCCTTGTCTGGGCCTAAGGCATCAGCCGGATATTCGCCCCGCGTCTCTACCGTCACACTTTTAGGATGGATTCCTTAGACCAGCGCATTCTGCGGGCTTCAAAGGGATCAGCGAAAAAATCAATGCTGGAGGGTTAATGATGACAGCAAGAAAACTTGCTTTATTGTTCGTGGTTCTAGGCTGCGCAACCTGGGTTGTAGCGCAAACCGCGCCGGCTGGAGGAACAGCCTCGCCAGGTAGCGCTGGGGCCGCGGGCCAAGCTTCGCCATCCGCACCGCCAACTGGAGGCACAGCGCAGCCGCCAACGGGTAGTACAACCGCGCCCCCAACCGGTTCAGGTGCTCGATCGGCCCAGCCGGGATCGCATCCGACCAACCCAAACGCCTCTGGCACTGGCTCGCAGCCCTCTACAACAAATTCGAAGAACCCGAACACAGGCACCATGCCAAGCGATAATCCTAATGGTGGGACGATGCCGGCCTCGCCCTCGAACCCCAGCATGACGCCCAATGGCGGAACGACTAACCCAGGCTCTACAACTCCGAATCCGGGCTCTAATCCGGGTTCCGCGAACCCAGGTTCAAATCCCGGGACCTCGAACCCGGGCTCGAATCATGGCGCCTCGAATCCTAGCGGAAGCACTTCGCCTTCGGGTCCGGGACGGTAAAGATTTAAGACGAATTTGTGAATGTTCCCAACTTGCGGGCCTGACTCAAGGGCCCGTTTTTTCTTGGTGCAAATCATGGCACTCCCGGATTGCGGATGCTAGCGGCGGACACTCTGCGAGTTTGAATTGCTTGGAAGAAGTTCGTCATCCGCTTTTGGTCTCATGTCCCGCGTTCATCGGCCTGGGGTGGGCGCTATCAGAGTGCGCAAAGCGCCAGAAGATTGCGGAGGAGAACAGACTCATACAGAAGTCATTTAAGAAAAGAGATGAATAGCACTCTCCTTAGAAAGCGTGGACAAGAGGTAAGCAAGCGAGCCAAACAGGATCTTCGCTCGCCTGCAGAGGATCGCGAATGGGTTTCGCGTTCGGAAGGGCTAAGGTTTGCCGACGGCGTGGCCGCGACCGTCGCGGACTTCGTTTCCCTTGAAGTGGGATGTCTCATCGAGACCCTTTCCCGGCTCGGGTCGGTCACCACGATTCGGCCTGCGCCCGTTGTATCCGTGCTCAGGATGGAAGTGGTTATTGACGTGGCCGCGAGATCCTTCAGGTCCGTGGAACCATGGGCCTGCTCCAATAAAGACGCCGCCGCCAAACCACTCCGGGCCGTAATAGCCGTAAGGGGCGCAATCGTACGGCGGGACGTCATAGTAGCCATAGGGACAATCAGGGGCTTCAATATTGACGCTTACTTGAGCCTGCGTTTTGGGAGTGCTTGCCGCGAAGCAGATTGCAACCACGGCAGCTAAAAGAGGAGAAAAGTCTTAAATTTATTCATTAATTGTCCTCACCATCATTGGGTTGGACATCTACTACCCCCACGCCATTTCGCCCAGGTTGAGATCAGCCTTTAGTCTTAGCCCGGTCTCGCAGGAAAGTGCGATTCAACTTTAGTGCGAAGGGCTGACTCCGGAACGAAGAACCATTCTGGCGCCCTTACCCGGCGAGCTTCTTTTCAGGCAGAAAGTACAGCGCGGGAATCAATACAAAAATAAAAAACGAAGCATGGACGGAAAGGTAAGCCAGCGGCACCGAGAACAAATAGAGAACTCCCGATAAGGCATTCTTGCGTTGTATGCGCTCGTGATATTCGATCATCTCGGAATCGCTCCGGCTTTGACGAATCAGTTCGCCGCGCAAGAGATAAAATCCCGTTGAGCAAAGTGTCAGATCAAGTCCATAGAGGGCAACCGCCATCGGCTCGTGATAGTTCTTGCCGAGAAAGTCAGTCACAAAAGGCACCAGCGACATCCAGAACAGCAGGTACATATTCGACCAGAGAAGTCGCGCCGTTACGGAATGCACCGCATGAATCAGGTGATGGTGGTTGACCCACATGATCGCCGCCACCAGGAAACTCAATCCGTACGTGATGAAGACCGGCGCAACCTTCACCAGCGCCGGAAGCGTAGGCTGCGCTGGCGCCCGCAGTTCCAGCACCATGATCGTGATGATGATGGCGATCACGCCGTCACTGAACGCTTCGAGGCGGCTGGTCGTCATCTCGTGATGTGGCATAAGAATCTTTGCAATCTACCACAGAGGTACGGAGCCACAGAGAAAGCTGGGCTCTGTTTTGCAAAGGGTCTTGCCCGCTAAACAGCGGGCTGTTGTTGCGTCATACAGTGCATGGTGCCAAGTCCCCAGATCAGGTCCCCGGAATAGATCGGAATAACTTTCCTCGTCGGAAATAATTCCGCCAGCGTGTTCAGGACGACGCGATCGTTGGGATCGTTGAACACTGGCACCAGCACGATGCCGTTCGCGATATAGAAATTGGCGTAACTCGCGGGCAGCCGTCTCCGCTCGAAGACTGCGGGACCGGGCATGGGAAGCTCGACGATATTGAGCGGCTTGCCGGCTTGATCGCGCGCTGCGCCGAGACGACGTAGGTTGTCGCGCAAAGGTTTGTGATTCACGTCTCGCGGATCATTCTCGACCATGGTAACCACTGTGTCGGCGCCCACAAAGCGCGTAAGATCGTCCACGTGACCATGTGTGTCGTCGCCGAAGATGCCTCGGCCCAGCCAGATCACATGCGGCGCGCCCAGGTATTCGGCGAAAACTCTCTCGTAGTCTTTGCGCGACATGCCGGGATTGCGTTGCTGGACCTTGCTGAGCAAGCATTCCTCGGTGGTGAGCAGCATGCCGCGTCCGTTGACGTCGATGGATCCGCCTTCGAGGACAACGCGCGCACCGCAGGATAGCGGACGGACGTCCTTCGCGCCCGTCGCTTCGGCCATCAGGCTGCCGATCTTTTCATCATGACGCCAGTTGGAGTATTTCGCCCAGGCATTGAAGCGGAACTTGATGGCAAGCGCCGAAGCGCCATGTGGGGACAGCCACCCTTGGCTGTCCGGCCGGGCGAAGCCCGGCTCTTCTTCCGTCACGAATATGCATCCGGAGTCCCGCATCCAGACGCGGTTGGTCGGCCAGCCGTGGAAGCGGACATTCTTCGTCAGCGCGTTTGCCCTGTCGAGCAGCTTGCGGACTTGGGATTCGGCTGCGGCGTCCTCAACGATCAGCTCAACTCTCTCGTGCCGCGCGAGATTGCGGATGATCTCGGTATAAACCCAGGGAATCGGCTCAAACTTGCCGGGCCAGTCGTCGTGATAGTGAGGCCACGCGAGCCATGTTGCGGCATGCGGCTCCCACTCGGCAGGCATGCGGTAACCCGGTGCAGCGGGCCCCGTCCCGGGACTGGATTTTCCAAATGTCTTCCCTGAAAGGCCGCTGTAAGGTTGCCTTGCCATCGCAGTTAGCGACCGTCCAGCAGGCGGCTGGAAATGGGCGCGTAGGCGTCGATGCGGCGGTCTCGCAGAAACGGCCAGTTGCGGCGAATATCTTCGAGAGCCTTCAGGTCAACATCGCCCATCAGAATTTCTTCTTGATCGTGCGAGCCTTCGGCAATCACGCGTCCGAACGGATCGCAGAAGAATGACGCCCCCCAGAATTCCAGTCCGTGGCCGGGCGTCGATTTGCCCCGCACGTTTCCCGTCTCGAAGCCAACCCGATTCACCACTGCAACGTAAACCCCATTGGCGATCGCGTGGGCGCGCTGAATCGTGCGCCAGGCGTCATGCTGCGCCACACCGAACTCGGCTTTCTCCGATGGATGCCAACCAATCGCCGTCGGATAGAACAAGACCGTCGCTCCTTGCAAGGCCGTCAGCCGCGCTCCCTCGGGAAACCACTGATCCCAGCAGACGAGCGTCCCCAGCCGCCCAGCACTGGTATCGAGAGCGCGAAATCCCAAGTCTCCCGGCGTGAAATAAAACTTCTCGTAGTACAGCGGGTCGTCAGGGATGTGCATCTTGCGGTACAAGCCGCGCAGCGAGCCATCGGAATCAAAAATTGCGGCCGTATTGTGATAAATGCCAGGAGCGCGCTTCTCAAACAACGATGCAATCAACACGACCCCGTGCCGGCGGGCAGCGGCAGCGAGCGTATCGCTGCTTGGGCCGGGAATCGGCTCTGCCAGGTCGAACAGAGAATGGTCTTCCCGCTGGCAGAAGTACTGGGTCTGAAACAGTTCGGGCAAGCATACAACTTGCGCGCCCCGTCCCGCAGCGTCACCCACGCGCTCGAGTGCTTTGCCGAGATTCTTTTCCGGCTCCGGTCCGCAGGACATCTGCACCAGAGCTACGCGAAATTTGTCAGGCGGCAAGCGACGAATCCTCCGACGGGATAATAGAATAACAGTTTCCAGTTTCCGGCTGGCTGGATAACGCGCCAGGCCTGTGAATCGATAAGACAACGACTTGCTGTAGAGTTATGGAGAGATCAAAGTTCTGAGAGGTGAAAGCTTGAAGCACGGCAACGATGGCAACTCGCATCAGGGGAGACCGAATCACGCTGGGCATGCCGGCGACGGCGTGGATCGTCGCCTCCACGACCCCATTGAGGACCGGCTGATTCCGCTCGAGCCGCTGGATCTCGGCAAGGTGAAGTCGATCGACGACCTGGTGCGGGCGATGTCGAAAACGGCATTCACCGGTCGCCAACTGGGCGAGGCCGCCGACGTCCTTGAAGCGATGGCTCGCGATGAAGAATGTTTCGTCGTGATGACGCTCTCGGGCGCCATGACCGTCGCCAAGCAAGGACTGATCGTCACCGAGTTGATCGATCGCGGCATCGTCAACGCAGTGGTTTCCACCGGAGCCTTGATGGCTCACGGGCTGGTCGAAGCAACCGGCCGCGCGCACTTCCGCCACAACCCGGAGGTCTCCGATGAGGAGCTCTACCAGCAAGGTTACAACCGCGTTTACGACACGCTGGAGCCCGAACAAAATCTGGACGACGTGGAAGAAGTGATGTCCGCGGTACTCGAGGGCTGGGATCACAGCGAAGTGATGTGCTCCTACAAGCTGAATCACGCCATCGGAGCCTACTTGGCCAAAAACGCAAAGGACCAGCGCGGCATTCTAAAATCGGCTCACGCGATGGGTGTGCCGGTATTCGTACCCGCATTCAGCGATTCGGAAATGGGTCTGGACACGGCGCTGAACAATCGTCTGCGGGAATCGACCGGACGGCACAGGATTCGCTTTGATCCTTTCGAAGACCTCGAGCACTTTGCCGCCACCTTGCTTCGGCAAAAGAAGCTCGGCATTCTTACCATCGGGGGAGGAGTTCCGCGAAACTGGTCGCAGCAGTTCGGTCCCTTCTGCGAGTTGCGGCACCGGCGGCTTGGCGAGAACGTTCCTCTCAAGCGATACCACTATGGGCTGCGGATTTGTCCTGAACCAGTGTATTGGGGCGGACTGTCGGGCAGTCCTTATAGCGAGGCCGTTTCGTGGGGCAAGTTCGTGCCTCCCGCGGAGGGTGGCAGGTTTGGCGAAGTGTTCGTTGACGCTACCGTGGGATTGCCGTTGATCGTTGCTGCCGTACTCGAGCGGTTGGATAAGAAAGGAAAATCCGCTGGACACGCTCGGCGCGCATCGCATAGCGCTCCCGTGGGTCGGTGATCCTGGTCGATAACTCCCTGGTCGATAACTACCGGTCGGTGCTTACTGGCCTTTTTGCCCCGCTTCGAACTTCGTCCACGGGCCGGCTTTCATGTCGCGCAACCGCGGCTTTTGCCACGCATATTCCGGATGTTGTTCCAGGAAGTCAGCCGCCACAAAGTCCGCGCCGCATGGATGTCCGGCCCGTGCCACGAAACTCATCGTCGCCGCCATCTTGCTGTCGGTAGCTTTTCCCTGCACCGCGCCGCCCGGATTGTAAGCCTCCCATCCCCACTCCTTCACTCCCCGTGGCGAGGCATCGACATGTCCGCACAGCGACCTTTCGTTGGGCTGAATCTTTTCCGCATTGGAAGCAGTCTTGTCGAAGCTGTCGGAATGATCCGCCAGAAATTCTTCCGCCATCTCCACATCAATGGTTCCCCTGGCGCGTTGCACCATCTCATCCGCCCGCGTACGACGCGCATTCATCGACGAAGACATGTCGCTCGCGTCGAACCCGCTGGTCTCCTCGCGAATCAGCTTCGGATCGCGTGGAAAATTTGAGCTCACAAAGTATCCGTCTTTCGTTCTCCACATCGGAGTGTTCTTCAAGCCGAGTTCAAGATAGGCGATCTCGCCCGTCTTCCGGTCGCCGATCAGCCAGTCATTCGCGTATCCGCCGTTGTTCCCTTCCTTGATAATGCGCACGTAGTCGTCAATGCTCTCGGCATACTGCAGCGCCTTGCGCGACCGCATGAATTCCGGCTTCCCTTTCGGATCCCAGCCTTCAAACTGCGCCATCGTCGTTTCCGTAATCATGATCCCCGCCGCGTTCACGCCGAAATCATCGTCGCTGGTGATCACGCCCGGAAAGCCGTCCATCAGAATGCGCTGCCCGTGCTGCGGCAAAATATCGAAGATAACCACCCAGTGCTCGCCCGCCAGATAGCTCGTCCAATTGTTATGGGCGATAACAATCTGGTGATCCTCGGTATAAGCGCCGGTCGCGATAAAGGCGCTGCAGTTTCCAGGAGCCTTCAACTTCGGCGCTCTGGCCTGCTTCTCACGCCGGTTCAGCCACGGCACATAATAGTCCGGAACTTCCTCAAAGGCATTGAGCGCAACAATGTCGTACACATCCAGATCGACCCCGCGTGCCTTCACGCCGTCGGCAATACCTTGCAATTCCTGCTGATATTCCGCATCAATGTGTCGCCAGAGCATCTCCCGTGCTGTCTTGCGAAAAAATTCCCAGTCACGCTGGGTCTGGTGCGTGTCGAAAAGCTTGATGGCCTCGAGCGCATCTGCGATCTCGGGAGCAAGCAGGTAGCCGTGCTGGTAGCCGATGTCGGACGGCGAGCCTTCCAGATGAACGTACGTCCAACCGGCCCGCTGGAAGCGATAGCTCTTTTCCAGACGCGCGTCCGAAGCTCCCGCGCTGGTCGTTCTCGCCTGTACCGCCACGCCATTGGGTAGTGCGGCTACGATCAAACCGAAAAGAACAATGGTGTAGCGGATCAGCGGCGCAACCGCACAATCCTCGAACATCGACTGTCTCCCTAGTTTCCGCGCGACTTTCGAGCGATGGCTATTGTATCCGAATCTCAAACACAGAAAAGCGGAGCGCATTGGCGCCCCGCTTCTCTCCCTTCTGCTGACCTTAGCGTCCGCCGGCGTGGCCGCCTCCACCACCGCCATGGAAACCACCACCGTGGAATCCGCCTCCACTAAAGCCTCCCCGCATGCCTCCCGAAGCAATCGCCGGCCCCGAGTGGAAGGCTCCACGCGCCGCGCCCGCTCCGGTGTAAACGCCGTGTGCGTAAGCGCTGCTGGTTGCGTAGTGCTGACCCGGCCCCCATGCGCGAACATCGGCCGCGTTAAACGTGTGATAGAAGTGTCCCCCGAAGAACGGTGCGCGGAAGACCAGACCCGGAGAATAGAATCCCCAGCCAAATGGGCCGTAGAAGATCCCTCCCCCCGGCATGAATGTATAAGCTGAGAACCACGGATCCGAATACCAGCCGCCCCCGCCCCAGTACGGGCCCCCACCGCCGTAATTGGCGTACAAGATGCGGGCTCCATCTACGTTAGCCTCCGCCTCGTAGTCCGATCGCAAGCTGCTCCAGCGATACAGATCGTCGCCGTTTTCCGCCTTCTTGTCGAATTTCTCGGTCTTCTCGGGAGCATTCGGCGCCACGGCCAACTCGTGGTCAGCCTTCAGTTTGATTTGCCGGTCACCCTCCTGCACCATGGCTTCGCCATCGAACACGCGCATTTGATTCTGCTGCAGATCGAAGTCGTAAAGCCCTGACCTCAGGATTCTGGCTGAGGAACTACCTTCGTAGATCCGCAGGTCGTTCTGCGGATAGATCTCGTCCACCTCGACGATCGCATGTCCTCTCTCAAGTCTCAACTCGGTATCTGCAAGACCGGAAGAGACCATTCTTACGGACGAGTGGTCACCCACGCGCAGAAATACGCCGGGAGTCAGCAGAATTTCTGCCTTCCCAGTATCGGTACTGAGCGACTGGCCCGCTTCCGGAGTAGTTTTTCCAAATGAATTTTTGTCGAGCGGCTGAGCCGCAACGTAGGCCTGACCCTCAACATAATTTATAGTTCCCGGCACCGCTGAATTTGAGCTTGCATTATTAGTTGCCCATGCGGGCGCAGATAAAAGCGCTGCCAGGAACAAGCCAGCGAATCCCTGTAACAGCTTCATAAAAATAACCATCCTCCTACCAATTCTTGCTTGGTCTTTACTGCATTGGATGATTGGAAACGAGGCCACAATGCCCGCGCATGCCGCTGAATGCCCGCCCGTTAGCGGTGGTTGAAATGAACCAGGAGGTTTAAATTAACCAATTGGTTAGATGTCTGTACGCTGCTCGGTATGACGCTGTAGATACCAGCACGGCGGATACCCAGCGCGTGGGAACAGAGAGTTCGCGCAGCTTTGCGCTTGCGGAGGATCGAAGAGGAATTCAGTCTTGCCGTTTTTCTGCCGCACGGCCTCGTAACTATTCACCGTGACCTGCCCGAAGCCCCGGTTCGCCGCCACTCGATATCGGAATACGCCGTAATCAATCGCGTAGGCGATTGCGACCAAGCCGGCCACCGTCCACATCGTTAGGCCCGCCAATCGCTTCACGAAATGCCGGATTCTTCCGCTTAGCAGTTGGCTCACGGGCTATGATTATAAGCGTGCCCCGTCGAGTCGGCTTACGTTTGGCGGCGGAATTAGTTGTCGTTGCAACGAAAGCCCGGGCTCTCGTTGACAACTCCCTCCCCCCACAGGCAAACTACCGCATCAGCCGCATGCGGCCTGCGGCGATCCCCTATGGGCAATTCAGAACACAAGGTGCGGATCTAACTCGTAATCATCGCCATGGAGCAACAGCTCTCCTATACGCTCGATTCCACGCTGGAAACGGTGGACCATGCGGAAGAAAGCGCCACCCGCATTGCCACGGAATTGGGCTTTGGAGAGGAGGAAATTATGCAGATTTCCATGGCAGTTCGTGAAGGCGCGGTAAACGCCGTACTGCATGGCAACAAATATGCCCCCGACAAGAAAGTTGTCCTGGCCTTCGAGCGAACGGCGGACGATCTAGTGATCACCATTCGCGATCAGGGCAAAGGCATTGACTTGAGCGGGATTCCCAATCCGCTGGCCCCGGAAAATCTGCTCAAGACTTCAGGCCGTGGCATTTTTCTTATGCGTTCTTTCATGGACGTGGTGGAAATCCGCCCGTCCCAGTCAGGTACAGAAGTGAAATTGATCAAGCACGTCCACGGTCCATCCGTGGGCAACAAGGAGCGTTCTCAGTGAGCATGAAACTTAGCACTCGGCAAGTGGACGGAGTTACCATTGTGGACTGCAGCGGACGAATCACACTCGGCGAGGGTAGCGTTACCTTGCGCGACACCGTACGGGAGCTGCTTTCGAAAGGCAACAAGAAAATTGTCCTGAACCTCGCAGAAGTCAACTACATTGACAGCTCTGGCATCGGCGAATTGGTCAGCGCCTTCACCACCTCCAAAAACCAGGGTGGAGAACTCAAACTGCTTCACCTCACCAAGAAGGTGCACGACCTGCTTCAAATCACCAAGCTTTACACCGTCTTCGATGTGAAAGACGACGAAACCGCCGCCGTCAAAGGCTTCAAGTAAACCATCGCCATTCGGCTCTCAGTGGCGTGAAAGTAAACCGGGACCGGCACGTCCGGTCCCTTAATCTTCTTCCCTGGTCCGTCCAGATTCATTCCGGGAAGCGGCCAGCTTTCTTTCTTCCGCAAAACGCTCGCTTTGAATTCTTTACCCCTCTGGCATCATTTTGGGGTATCCACGGGAGTGTCTTCGATATGCCGCCCGTCTTATGCGCCGGCGGCGCAACCACCGCTCAGGTAACAGTCGCCCCTTCGGCAGGCTCAGGGCTGGCTCCCGGCTGTCCGGTCAGGCGAAGTCTGGCCTTGCTTCTAGCTGGCTATCCTGCTACCCG
>Ga0182015_10005598_pt1 | contig 13004 bp, 6 predicted proteins | sample 712P3MmetaG_FD_120478 | JGI IMG/M metagenome (GOLD analysis project Ga0182015, IMG submission 120478) | Permafrost microbial communities from Stordalen Mire, Sweden - 712P3M metaG | ecosystem: Environmental > Terrestrial > Soil > Wetlands > Permafrost | place: Sweden: Stordalen | collected...
AGCGCTTTCAGCATCACCATGCGCGGCCACCAGTCGTCGTTGGATGAGGGGCCAATCATGCCGGAGGGCGCCTGATGGGTGAGGGTCCAGTCGACGAACTTTTGTGCCTTCGCTTTCAGGACGGCATCGTCGAGAAGCCAGGCCAGCGGAATCAGACCATCGAGAAAATAGGGTCCGCGTTCCCAGGATTCGCCGGTTCCCCCGAGCCATCCGCTGTTGGGTCCGACGTCGTCCCAGGTTTCATCGAGGTGCCCGCTGAGACCGTCTGCCTGAATGCGCAGTTGCGTCAGCAGCCACCCACGAGGCTGGATAGCGCCCAGAGGCAGGAAGTCGTAAGCGCCGGGTGTAATCCGGGCGGGGCTGAGGACCACGGACGATTGCGAGGAAGCGGGACTTTCAGTCCGAGGGTGCGGAGAAAATGCCAGCAATCGCGGCGATACGGCAGCTGCGAAGCCAGTCATGCACAGTCTTTGCAGAAACCGGCGGCGGGTGAATCGGTCGAAGCTAGCCAAAGGAGCCATCGAGAGTTTGGTTTGAAGAGCATCCTAAAGTAAACGATTTCATTGCGCATGGTCCACATGTTCTATCCCATCGGATAGCGGGGTCCTGAGCAGAAATAGCATGCGGTCGTCCTGCACAGATGGCGTGTGGTCAGCGGACGAGCGAGGAGCCTAATAGTGCGCGTCGATGAGGCCGCGATGAATGGCAGAGGTGGCAGCCTCGGTGCGATCGGAGACTTCGAGCTTCTCGATGATGCTGTTCACGTGGTTGCGGACGGTGTTGCCGCTGATATCGAGCGCGGAGCCGATTTCCTTGTTGGTGAGGCCGCGCGCAAGCATTTGCAGCACTTCGAGCTCACGAGCGGTGAGCTCGGACCGCATCATGCGTTCCGCGAGCCGCTCAGCAATCTGACGCGGGAAGTAGCGTTTCCCATTGTGCACGGTCCAAATGGCTTCGACCATGTCGGTCTGCGGAGCGTCTTTTAGCAGGTACCCCTGGGCACCGGCCTGGACGGCACGGTAGATATCTTCGTCCGTCTCGTAGCTGGTGAGGACGATGACGCGGACGTGAACGCCGGCTCGGATGAGAGCGTGCAGCGTATCGATTCCGTTCAAGCCGGGCATGCGCAGGTCGAGGAGCAGAAGGTCGACAGCCACGGTCCGCAGCATTCCGACGGCCTCTTCTCCACCTGAGGCCCATCCTGCGACCACCATGCCGGGTTGGGTGCCAAGCATGCTCGTGAGACCGGCTACCACCACCGGATGATCATCAACGATAAAGATGCGAACTGTCTGTTCTCGCTGCTCGTGCATGGTTCCAGGACTCCATCGTATGCCTCCAGAGGATACGCGGCCAGGAGGCGACCGTGATGCGGGGCGGCAAAGGCGCTTCGACGCGAATACTGGTGCCGACACCGATTTGGCTGTCCACATGAAATACGGCGGAAATGCCACGGGCCCTGCGGCGCATGCCGTGGATGCCGAAGCCGGATAATCCGCCAGCCGGCGCAAATCCTGTACCGTCATCCATAATCTGCATACCAACTTTGTCGTCAGACCAGGTAACCCGAATGATTAGCTGTGAGGGGGTCGCGTGACGGACTGCGTTCGCCACAGCCTCCTGCCCGATGCGGAACAGCGTGTCCGTGATTCGTAGAGGAACCGGTCTGGGATCCCCTTTGGTTTCCGCGGTCACTTGTACTGCGTTATTCCCCAGCATGCGGCGCGCGCACTGCTCCAGGGCATTGATCAGATCCTGCGATTCGAGAGCCTCAGCGTGCAGCGTGGCGATGCTGCGTCGGGCTTCCTCATGGCTGTGTCTGACTAAATCGCGGGCGAGGTCGAGCCGCTCGTGCAGTTCGGGCATGTTCTGCGGCACGCCATTGCAGATTGCCTGCAACTGGAACCCGATTCCTGCGAAACCCTGCGCCAGCGTATCGTGCATTTCGTGAGCGAGACGGCTGCGTTCCTCGAGAATGGCACGCAAACGCCAGTTCTCAATGCGGTGATAGAGGATCACCGAAACCATGGCCAGGAGAGCGATGGCGACAATCAGCGCAACAATGTGACCGGTGCTCCACCACGGCGGACCGGAGATGATGTCCAGATCTTCGTTGGAAGGCAGCAGGAGCACGAACGGTGTCAGATTGTGGGTGAGCGCGGAATCAACCACGCAGATGCCGCGCAAGCGCAGCAGGCTATTCACTTTGAGCTTCGCTGACAGAGCGTCGCTCCGTCCGGGATTGAGAACGGCTCGAAATGACTGTGGCCCGTCATCGAGGTCGAGAACGAGGCTGTTGTTCGGACCGCGCTCCTTCGCGGCGAGCACGCCACGGAGCTCGATGAATGTCGCGTCGTAGCGGCCTGTAGATGCCTGCAATGCGGTTACCGACAACGGCGGCATGGGACTGCGCGCCCACAGGACTTCCACCCTGGCCGGCTTCATCTCTGAGCTGAAGTTGCCAGGTTGCACTTCGCCCGTGACCTCGACTTCGTCGCCGACCTTCAGCAGCGGGCCGGTGTATTGCGAGATATAGACGCCGCCACTGGCGTCCTGCACGTAGAGACGCGGCGTGGTCAGCACCACCACACCGCGCACGGTAGCGCTGGCCGGCCGGGCAAGCGAACTGACTCGCAGACTCCCGATGCTCTGCGCGCTAACGCGGGCGATGCTCTGCTCTGCCCGCGATTCCTGCTCCTGTTCGCGCTCAAAAAGCTGGCGCACCTCGAGCGAGTCCGGCCCCGGGGTGGCTCCGCTGGCTACCGGCGTTCCACGATCCGTGCCTCTGCGCAGCATTTCTGTCAGATCCTGATGGGTGGCCGAGCGAACCACCACATTGCGCCAGATGCCGCCCGAGGAATAGGAACGCAGGCCAACGCGACCGAAGGAGATGCACTGGGGATCGGTGATGCCGAAGGCCATTTGATCGGGCTGCGCGACGGTGCCAACCGACGCCGCGATCTGACAATCCACCGCCAGCAACTTCAGGTGATACCACTGGAACGGCCGGATGCCGCTGGCTACCGGGTAGCTCTGCGTATCCTCGAGCCAGGCATGATCGGCACGCCCCAGCACGAGTGAATTATCGATGGTGCGCACGCCGGCGTAGTAGCCGCTGTAGGCGTTGACACCCTGTTCTTCGTTCCCGGACCGAATGACGATGCCCGCATCGCCGCTGATGCCCAGCAGGTAGACGTCAGCCTCAATCGAGTAATTGTGCCAGTACCTGGAGCCGGTCAGCAGCTTGGCTCCGCGTTCGTCGGACTCATTGCGCATGGCACCGTTCACCAGTTCCCAGGTGCCCCCAAGCGCCCTCCATTCATCCGCTTTGCCGGCGGCAAAGGCATCGCGGTAAGGCAGGCCGCGCCATGAACTGTGCCGCCAGGCCAGGATGCCTGCGGCGGCACATGCTGCGAGTGCCAGTACCGCCAGCCCCGCAATCAGGCGGCGGCGCACGGGATGGGGCTGCGCACTCACTGGATGCGGCTCCACCGAATGCGCCCCAGCGTCCAGTCCTGAGACGACATGCGCCGCATGCTGGCGGACCCGACATTGTCCCGCGTGATCATGACGGGGGAAATCAGCTTTTGCGCCTCGACCGGCTGCCCCGCAAGTCTGCGAAGAATGAGGCTGACTGCGTCCCGCCCCATGGTGCGCGTGTCTTCCTGGATGATGCAGTCAAGGCCGGGATTGTCCGTGAAGGGTGGCGGCCAGCCATCGACATCGAATCCGATAATCCGGATGTGACGGGCCGCGGCAACAGCGTTCACCGCGGTCAGGGTGCCACCGAGGCTCGGTCCGGTCATCGCAACAATCATGTCGAGGTCCGGGTGGCTATTGACGGTTTCCTCCGCCACCTGCTGCTCATGCGGTACGTTCAGCGATCCCAGCCGTTTTTCAACGACGAGAACCTGCGGATATTGCTGCGCCAGAACACTCTCAAAGACACGGGTACGATCCATAATGCCGATGAGGTCGGGATCGATGCCGAGGATGGCAATGGTTCCGGAGCCGTGCAGAATCTCCCCGGCGCGCTGAGCCGCCATGCGTCCGCCAGTCTCATTGTCATTGAGAATGTAAAAGAGATTGCCGTCCGGCGGCATCCCCAGTGGAGAACCGATGACCACGGTCGGCATTCCGAGCGCTACCGCACGACGCACCGGTGTCATCAGCGCAAGGGCCTGATCGGGAGCAAGAACAAGGCCCTGGTAATTACCGGAAGCGACGCGGTCGACGACGGCGATCTGCGCTTCCACATCGTCTTCGCGCATGGGGGCGTTCCAGTAGATGAAGGCGGGCTTGTTCTGGACCGCTTCTTCGGCGCCCACGTGGGCCGCTTCCCAGCGCAGGCTTCCTTCCGTCTGGGGGATGACGGCAATGGTCTCGGTGGTCCGACGATTGCATCCGCAAACGCCACCGAATGCGATGCACACCGCCAGAGCAGCGATCCCGGTTTGGCGCCCCGCGATTCTCATGGGATGACTCCAGGTGGTTTTACATTTTCAGCAACGATGGAGTCCATAACGGATTGCATATACGGCCTCGAAGTTTTCGGTCAGGCGCCGGGGCCCAGCGTCTGCGGCGGGGCGGATCCTTCGCGTCATCCGCGAAAACGCGGATTATCAGTTTTACGCTTTGCGTGCAATGCGATTCAACCGGCGAAACAGCCTCCTGCGACGCAGCAGTAGTCCAAACGAACTATTTCCAGTTGGTCCCAATGGCTCATGCGAGTGTCATTCTCCCTGAGTAGTCTCGCGGTGTTCTCGTAAAGACTGTAAGCGGTTTCAGAGATTTCCTAATCAACTTTGCTCGAAGAGGCCAGGACAATGAAGAAAAGATTATTCCGGGCTCTGGCGTTGCTGCCAATGATGGCAGCCGCTGCATGCTACGCGCAGTTCAATGCCAGCGTACAAGGCACCGTGCAGGACCCGAAGGGCGCCGTCGTCTCCGGCGCATCGCTGGTGCTGACCAAGGCCGATACCGGCGTCATGCAAAAGACCACCAGCAATGTGGAGGGCATATATCACTTCGACAGTCTGGCCCCCGGCAACTATACCGTCTCTGGCGTCGCGGCGGGATTCTCGGAGTTGAAGGTTTCTTTCGAATTGACCACCGATCAGGTACGCGACGTGCCGCTGACCCTGACCGTGGGCCAGGTGTCGTCGACCGTTACTGTCACGACACAGGCGCCTCTGCTGGACACTTCCGACAGCCGCTTCGAAGCGACTCTGGGCACGACAGCGCTCCAGGATCTGCCCATGCCGGGACGGAATCCCACGTCCGAGATCTACCTCACGCCAGGGGTGACGGGGCTTGGTTCAAGCGCCGCGCTGAATTTCAATCCGGAGAATTATGTTTCCGTCAGCGCGAACGGACAGGGTCAAAATGGAAATCAGTACATCGTCGATGGGATGGACGTGACCAGCACCATCCGGCCAGGCGTACTCAACCTGACGCCGAACGTCGATGTGGTGCAGGAAGTGACCGTGCAGACCAACACGTACACAGTGGACTACGGACGCGCGGGCTCGATCCAGACGGTGATGACCACAAAATCCGGCTCGAATGATTTCCACGGTCTGGCCAGCGAATATTACACGTATCAGGGGCTGACGGCACGCGGGGAGTTCGGCGTACCGCAGCCCACAGCGCTGAATCCGTATCACAGCAACAACATGTCGTTCGCCGTGGGCGGTCCCGTGATTCCGCATAAGCAGTTCTTCTTCTTCGTCGGGTACGAGCCGTATCTGTCGTTGTCGTCCAACGGGTCGTCGCTGGTTGGGTTTGAGGATCCGGCATTTGTGGCTTTTGCCCAAGCGGCGGAGCCCAATAGTCCGGAAGTGCAGCTGATGACGAAATACCCTGTAGCCCACGTCGTCAACGTGAAAGTGGCCTCGACCGCTGGCAATCTGTGGAGCAACACGCTCCCGACCACTGCACAGCAGCAGGCCTGTGCCAGCGGAACCGGCAACGTGACCGCCTACGACAACGTGTCGATTCCCTGCTCCACTCCGGTCTTCGATTCCGGCAACTTTAATTCGTCGAGCTTTGATAACGCCAAGCAGTACAACATCCGCATCGACAAGTACTGGAAGAACGACCGCGCCTACGGGCAGTTCCTGCGCGATACCATCAATTCGGGCGGCCCGGCGCTGCGGCCTGCCTTCAACACAACCGGTGATGACTACACGTTCTCCATCCAGGGTAACGAGACCCATACCTTCTCACCATCGACACTGAACGAAGCCATGTTCGGCTACAACCGCATTGAGGGCATCTCGCCGAAGACCGGCCTCTTCGATGTGCCGATCATCGGCGTCAACCAACTGGGGACAGGATGGGGCGACGGATTTGCGGAGGGCGACTACATCCAGCACAGCTACCACTGGCGGGATGTGCTGACACATGTGATGGGCGCGCACAGCATCAAGGCGGGGTTTGAAGCGTGGCGCAGCGACGACATCGCTCTGTTTGCCGGCGCTTACGATCAGCCAAACCTCTACTACAGCAACATGATCGATTTCATTGCCAACAATCCGTACACAGAGACAGGGGTTTCTTACAACCCGTTGTCGGGGGCGTATGACCCGGCGAATTACGGCTACAGGGAGACGACCTTCGGCGGCTTTGGGGAAGATACCTGGAAGGCGACGCGGAAGCTGACCGTGAACTATGGCCTCCGTTATGACAACTTCGGCAATCCGTATGTCGCGCTGAAGGGCACAGTTCTCGCCAATTTCCACCTGGGCACAGGCTCGACTTTTGCCGAGCAGGTTGCGAATGGAGAGATGACGCAGCAGGGGAACGTCTTCAACGGCGACATCAACTGGGTCTTCAGTCCCCGCGTTGGCGTGGCCTGGGATCCGGTGGGCAACGGTAAATGGGTAGTGCGCGGCGGCATAGGACTCTTCCACAATGAGTACACGCTGGGGAATGCGGAGAACGGACTCAAGGGGAATCCACCAGGCTACGTAGAACCAACCTTCTATAACAACGGCTCGACCGCAGCACCCATCTTCAGTTACGGAACACAGAACACAGTGCCGTTTGGATTTACAGTACCGGCTTTTGTCGGCGCTCCGCTCGACGCCAAGGGCGGAATTGCCGGCTCCCAGATCAGCGTTGGCGGCACCGCAGTCAGTATGTCTCCACAACCCACGGTCACCTGGACGGGGGGGCTGGAGAGGCAACTCAGCAGCAACTTGGTAGCCAGCTTTGGGTATTCGGGGACGCACTCCTGGGATCTTGTGCTGGGAGGAGAGAACGCCAATAACACCAGCTACGGGGTCGACGTAAATATCTTCCCCGGCGACCTGGTTCAGCACCCTACCTTTAACTCCAGCGGCGATTGGACCGGCAGCGGCGCGCAGACGCGCCTCAACACGAGCTTCGGTTCGATCGGCTATGCGTTCAACGGGGCACGCGCCAACTACTATGCGTTGATTACGGCCATCAAGGGACGCATAGGCAAGCGCGGCTTCCTGATCGCTTCGTACACACGCTCTTCGGCCATGGATGACTGGGGCAACTATCCGGAAGGGTATGTCGCCAGCGGCGGCACGAGCTTCGACGTCAACCAGTGGTACAGCCCCTCGGCGCTCAACACACCTAATCGCTTTTCGCTGGGATGGACCTACGACATTCCTGGAGTGAACGGGGGCAACGGATTTGTGAAACGGATGACCAATGGCTTCAATCTCGGCGGAACGACGATTTTGCAGTCTGGGAACCCGTTCTTTGTGGCCAATGACAATCCGCTGGCTCTGGTAGACACGGCGGGCGTGACGGTAACGCAGTCCAATTATCAGAGCGAGCTCAGCGCGGGGCACTTCGCTTTCGCGCCCAGCAGCGGCAATTATTCGGCTGACGGCGATAACTTCAACATGCCCGACGTAACCAGTTATAGCCAGAAGACCAACCGCAAGGCCTACGAATATACGGGTGTGGTTGACAGCGGCACCGTGACGCACGGCCAGTTTGCCCAGCCAGCCTTCAAGGCGGGCGGTACGGAAGGCAATGAAAAACCGGATCAATTCAGCAATCCGGGCTACGCCGATACAGACTTCACGGTGAAGAAGACCACGGCCATCACCGAGAGGCTGAAGTTGCAGCTACGCCTCGACATGTTCAACCTGTTCAACCGCGTGAATCTTAACGGGGTGGACACCAATTACGGAGACGCGAGCGCAAATTTCGGAACCGTCAACAGCAACCTGCCGCCACGCAACATGCTGGTGAGCGCGCGGTTTGACTTCTAAGGCAGATCAGAAGTCCGACCGTATCTGCATGCATCCGTTTTCCTTCGTCTGCGTGTGCAGAGAATTGCGGGCCCTGTGCGGATATATTATGTCCTGGCGCCAAACGGGGACCGCTTTCTGCATGCGCGGGGCTAGTCTGATCTTCGTGACGATGTGGACGAGGTGATGACGACAGCGGGCAGGGGGGCAGGAGAGCATGCGAGGATTGGGCTGCAGGTCTTCCATGCGAGACTGGTTCCTTCCCCGGACCGGCATTCTTGTTGTGCTGTTTTTTGGTTTCCTCTTCCCGGACCCATCTGCGCAGCAAGGCCAGGATGCTGCAGCGCCGATTCTCTCGGCTCTGCGCAGCCGCGATTTTGCGCAAGCTCTGACGCTGAGCCGATCGGCGCTGGCGGCGAATCCGGGAGATTTTCGCATCTGGACGCTGCGCGGCATGGCCACCGCCGGGACGGGCGATTTAGCGGGAGCCCTGTCGGCGTATCAGCATGCGCTCCAATTGCAACCGAATTATCTGCCCGCGCTGGAAGGAGCAGCGCAGACGGAATTTCAAATTGGGCGCGATGCGCGACCCCTGCTCGAGAAAATTCTCTCGCAGCGGCCGGACGAGCCAGTGTCCCACATGCTGCTTGGGATTCTGGATGCGCGGAACGATGACTGTTCCGGGGCCGTGGATCACTTCAGCCACGCGTCGGCCGTGATGGCACATCAGCCCGAGGCGCTGACTGACAATGGCTCCTGTCTTGCAGCCGCGAATCGAAGTGATGCGGCTGTGAGTTCATTCAGCGCGGCGCTGGCTCTCGATCCGGGAAGCGCTCCGGCGCGATTCAATTTGGCGCTCGCACAGTTCAACGCGCACGATCCGGATGGCGCGCTGGGGACGCTGACGCCTCTGACATCGGGGTCGCCGGGACACCCGGATGCGCTGGTGCTTGCGGCGCAGATTGACGAATCGAAAGGGGACACGGCGCATGCGGTGACGCTGCTGCGGAGCGCGCTGCTCCTGGACCCGAAGGACCTGGATGCGTATCTGCAGTTCGCGACGCTGTCGTTCGATCACGCGTCGCCGCAGGTGGGAATCGACATCGTAAATGCCGGGATCGACCAGATGCCTGGAGAACCGCAACTGTATCTGGTGCGCGGCATCCTGCTGGCACAAACAGGAGAATTTGCAAAGGCGGCCGACGATTTCGATGCCGCGAACCGGCTGGATCCGCGGCTGCAGTTCCTCGGGGTCGCACAGGGGCTGGTGCAATCGCAGGAGCATAACTCTGCGGCTGCGCTGGAAAAGTTTCGAGCTGCGGTGAGGGCGCATCCGGGAGAAGCCTACGCCTGGTATCTGCTGGCGGAAGCGCTGGCCGAGAAGGGTAAACCGGAAGGCAGCGCGGAATACAGGGAGGAGATTCACGCTGCAACGATGGCGGTGAAGCTGGATTCGAAGCTGGTGGAGGCGCGCGATCTGCTGAGCGGCGCGTATTACGCAGGCGGACACATGCAGGAGGCGATCGAGGAGAGCCGGACTGCGCTCGCCCAGAATCCGAAGGACGAGTCGGCGGTGTATCACCTGATGCTGGCACTGCGGCAGACGGGCCACGACGAGGAGGCACGCGGCCTGGTGCAGCAGCTGGTGCAGCTACGGGCGAACTCGAAAGTGAACCAGCCGCCAGCACGCAATTACCACCTCTACGAACAGAAGCAGCCCGGCGTGGCAAAGAACGCTCCCGGCGGGGACGAATAACTAAACCGAGACCGGCAAGCGCGCGCTGTTAGTGATGATGCACCAGCCAGTGCGCGAAGCGAAGAAAGTAAACCGATGCGAAAGCTGAATGCGAAGATCAATCGCCGCACTTTCCTGCAAGGCGCGGCTGCTGCCGGCGCCATGGAGTTCACGCGGCTGGTCCCTTTGGCGCGCGCCCTGGCCGGCGAATCGGAGAGCGGCGCGAGCTATCGGCCGGCGCGGATCGACAACGAATACAGCCTGTTTCTGGCGGGCGAACGAGAGGCTCTGTCGAGGCCACCCCTGGTGGCGGATTTTTCACGGAACGGCGTTGTGCTGGCTGGTGCAGGCGCGGCTCGCACGGTAAAGATGGGCGAGTCGGAAGATGGCTGGATGCTGCTCGCCGTCGCCGATTTCAACGGCGCCGCGACAGCGATTTTCGAGAAGCACGTCACGCATCGCGGAGCCATCGCCTATGTAACGAAGGATGGCGGCGTCATTGCGTGCGTCCCGAAAGCTGTAGGACGACTCGCCAGTATTCGTCCGCGACCGATTACAGCGCCTGATAGCGTCCGACTCGAGCGCGTGCCCCACTATGTTCCGGGTCCGGACGTTCAGGGTGACTACATCCTCCACTCCGGCGAAGACCCGTGTTACGAGAATGTCGCCGCGCTCGGGCCGGAGTTTATCGGATGGACTCTGGCGGGCAATGAGGAAGCCGGCCCGCTGAAATCGGTGTTCCTCGAAGCGGATGGCACCAGCCGCGAACTGAATACGAACGACGAGAATCTCTGGGATCCGGATATCAACGGAGCACTGTTCGATCCGATGGATTATCTATCCGGAGAAGGGCGGCTGGTTTACGAATATCTTCCTGGTTACAGCAAACGCACGCTGCTGGGCGGATATCTTCCGGTTGCGGACGTGGGTGTATGGAATCCGCACTACAAGGCTGGGTACGAGTGCATCGTGCTGGTCACGCCGGGGGAGGACGGAAAGGTGTTGGGGCGCGTGCGATCGACCGCTGTCGGCGGGGAGGACCGTGGACCTGCGGAGGCAGTCGCGGAGCAGAATCGCTATTTCAATGGCTCGCCTGGCGAGTTCTATGCGGCGCTCGCCGGAATCTGGAACCGCTGGCACGATTTTTATGAGACGTCGATGCCGGTTGAGATTCCCGACCCGTGGCTACTGGATGCAGCGCGTGCCGGCATCACGCTGTCCCGGGTGAGTTATCGCGGTCTTCGGCCCACGTATCAGATCGGGGAAGGTGCCTACACGAAGATTCCCGAGCGAAGCCACGCTCTGTTTCCGGTAGCGCATTATGAATTTGTCTGGGCGCAGCAGCTCTGGAACCTGACGAAGGAGGTTGGTCCTTACTTTCAGCACTATCTCGACAACTACATCCTGCCGGACGGCAATTTCCTCTACAACACGCAGGATCAGGTGGAGGCGCCCTTAAACGCGGGCATCTTCCTCGCTAACTCTGCGCGTGCTTACGACTACACCGGCGATGTAACTGCCTTTTCCACGCGGCTTCCGGTTCTGGAACGGATGTTGAGTTACGTTCTGGCGCGCTACGAGTACAGCAAACAGCAGTTTTCGGCGGAAGACCCGCACCACGGGTTGATTTGGGGCTCCCCCGAAGCGGATCTGGGCGATCCGCGAAATGATTTTCCGCAATCGCACCCTTACTACTACCAAAATGCAGTCTGGACTTGGCGCGGGCTTGCAGAGCATGCGCGTTGCCTGCATCGTGTGGCGCGCGAGCATAACCGCGGCGATTGCCAGGCTCTGGCCGAGCACTATGCCGCGATCGCGGAAGAGATGCGAGTGCTGATTCAGCGCTCGCTGGCGACGACGCTGGCGCATTGTTCGCCCGAGATGAAAGCTGCCCGCATCTCTCCGTTTACGCCTGCCGACACCCATCGCGATGGCCGACAGCTGCAAAGCTACGAGAACCACCGATTCATGATGGACTGGTTTACGGCCGACTGGGGCGATCCGGAGCTGGACCTCGGGTATCTGCGCAATCGCGAACTGGCTGGCATGCAGATTGTGGGCCTGCATACGGACGGAGCTGAACAGCGGACGTCGAACTTCATGGAGCATGGCACGCTCGCGGTGCGTATAAGGCAGGAGGACTATCGACCGTTTCTGCTCACGCTGTACGCGCTCACCTGCTACGCTGCCGACTCCGGCAATCGTTACGCTCCCGAGGACGCATGGATTCCGGGCGGTGCACCCGGACAGGGCGACCGCTACGGCTGGTCAGCTGTCGTAAACAGCGTCCTGCAGCCGGCGATGGGCCTTCGCTGGCTGCTTTGCTATGAGGAGAATAACGCGGAGGTGTGCCATCTGCAGAAGGCGGCGCCGAAGCATTGGTTTGCGGCAGGTGAGCGGATCCGGGTAGGTAAGTGCCCGACGCGTTTTGGACATGTAAGCTGGTCCACAACAGCACTTGCGGACCATGACTGGGAAATTCAGGTGGATTTCGAGCAGCCATTCACCGCAGATCTGTACATCCACCTGCATCCTCCTGACGGACAGCCCTTGCAGCGCACTTCAGCGGGCGGCCTGACCGGCAACGCCATACATTTCACAGCCGATCAATTGCGCTCGATGCAGCAAGTGAACCTTCGCGTCGGCTGAGATCCTCTTTGTTCCAACCTTCCCCCGGAGAATCCTCGATGAAACTCGCGCCACGAAACGCGATCGCGCTGCTCGCGATTGCGTGCTGCCCCGCCCTCGCCTCGTTCGCGCAGCAGCCCGCCCCGCTGCGCGCTCCGGCTACGCCGCTCATCGTCCACGATCCGTATTTCAGTGTCTGGTCGATGTACGACCATCTCACGGACGGCCCCACCCGGCACTGGACAGGCAGTCCGCAACCCATCAACGGGATCATTCGCGTTGATCATAAGTCGTGGCGGTATCTCGGCGATGCCGACGGATCTCTTCCGGCGCTCGAGGAGATGCATCGCGACATTACACCGACTCGTACCTTGGTGATCCTGGAGAATCCGCAAATCGAATTG
>Ga0182015_10005599_pt1 | contig 13003 bp, 10 predicted proteins | sample 712P3MmetaG_FD_120478 | JGI IMG/M metagenome (GOLD analysis project Ga0182015, IMG submission 120478) | Permafrost microbial communities from Stordalen Mire, Sweden - 712P3M metaG | ecosystem: Environmental > Terrestrial > Soil > Wetlands > Permafrost | place: Sweden: Stordalen | collected...
TGGAAATCCCGCAAACTGCGCGGGATTCCCACTTTCCCCCAGCCCCGACTGCTGCTGGTTAACTATGAAACCGGACATGTCGTGTGCTTAGAAAACCGGACATTTTAACTTGCTAAGAACAGGGGGGAGGCTTCGATGGGCTTTGACACGATCATCGGAAACGGATCCGTAGTAACCGCGACCGATACCTACATTGCGGATGTTGGAATCGCGGGCGGCAAGATCACCGCGATCGGCAAAGACCTTCCTCGAGAGAACGCCTCCAAAGTCCTGGACGCTTCAGGCAAATACGTTTTTCCCGGGGGCATTGATGTCCACACGCATCTCGATATGCCCTTTGGCGGGACTACCAGCGCCGACGATTTTGAAACTGGAACTCGGGCCGCCGCATTCGGTGGAACCACCACGCTGATTGATTTTGCCATCCAGTACAAAGGCCAACCGTTGCGCAAAGCCTTTGACACATGGATGGACAAAGCTTCACAGAAGGCCGTCTGCGACTATGCCTTTCACTGCATCGTGACTGACATTGGAAATGGTCAACTGCAGGAGATGAATGCGCTGGTCGGCGAAGGCGTGACCAGCTTCAAACTTTTCATGGCCTATCCCGGCGTCTTCATGCTGGATGACGCCAGCATCTTCCGTGCGCTGCAAACCACCGCGAAGAACGGCGGCCTCATCTGCATGCACGCTGAAAACGGAAGCGCCATCGACGTCATCGTGCAGCAGGCGCTGGCGGAAGGAAAAACCGCCCCGAAGTATCACGCTCTTACTCGGCCCACCACGGCGGAGGCTGAAGCCGTATCCCGCGCGATCGCATTATCGGAGATGGCTGGAGCTCCAATCTACATCGTGCATTTGAGCTGCAATGAAGCTCTCGAAAAAGTTCGCGAGGCTCGTGATCGCGGGCTTCCGGTCTATGCTGAAACTTGTCCACAGTATTTGTATCTCTCCATCGAAAACTTTGACGTGCCCGATTTTGAGGGCGCCAAATATGTCTTCACTCCACCGCTTCGCGAAAAGTGGCACCAGGAAAACCTGTGGAATGGCCTCAAGCGCGATCATCTGCAGGTAGTCTCTACCGATCATTGTCCATTCTGCTTCAAGGAACAGAAAGAACTCGGCCGCGGCGACTTCACCAAAATCCCGAACGGTGGCCCCGGCGTGGAACATCGTATGAGCCTGATCTACTCTGGCGGAGTTTCCGAAGGCCGGTTTAGCGTGAACCGATTCGTCGAACTGGTCTCGACAACCCCGGCAAAGCTCTTTGGTTTGTATCCGCGCAAAGGAACGATTGCAGTGGGCGGCGATGCCGATCTCGTCATTTTCGACCCCAAACGAAAACACACCATCAGCGCCACGACTCATCACATGCGCGTAGATTATTCAATGTTCGAAGGCATTCAAGTGACCGGCATGCCGGATGTAGTTCTCTCGCAAGGTCGCGTTGTAGTGGACGGAGAGAAGTTCTTGGGCCGTGCCGGTCAGGGAGAATTTCTAAGGCGGTCAACCTATTCGCAGATGAACGGCTAGTCAAGGACCTTGCAGAGTACAAGCTTCTAGCGGAGCGCTGAAAAAAGCGCCTCCTTCCAGCGTTTATTATCAATTTTCCAGCACACTTTGGCTCCGCGACCCATTTGCAAACTCGACGCCCACACCGCACAGTTGCGCTCATCCTCTGCCACATTCAAACGATCCACGACCGTCATCCCTCGCGTCAATTCGCTTTGAGTCTCGACATCCACATAGTGCTCGCTCCACTCCGTTCCCACACTCGGATCGAGAGCAATGCACATCGCAACTGGATCCGGCAGACAGATTCCGTCTTCTCCGGTTTGAACCTTGTAGGCGTGGCGCGCGTGACTGTTGCATTCGATAGCGAACCGGGCGAGCTCCGTATCGAATCCCTGCATCAATTCCATATCAGTTTCATTCACCACGGCCTCGCCGCGCGAAAGTTGCCAACCAATCAGTTCCACGGGAAGTCCGCTCCGCATCACTATGCGGGCGGCCTCCGGGTCCACCCATACGTTGTATTCCGCTGCCGGGGTCACATTCCCTTCACAGCATGGAGCGCCTCCCATGACTACGCAGCGGCTGATCTTCGTAGCGATCGATGGTTTCCTGGCCAAAGCGACAGCAACATTTGTGAGCGGCCCAAGCGTAACAAGCACAAGTCCAGGGTTAGCTTCGATCGTAGTAATGATTGCGTCGACCGCATGCACTTTTTCCGGTAAACGACCAGGCGTCGGATAGTCGTGATCTCCGAACCCATCGCGTCCATGAAACCACGTTGCATTAGTATACGCGCGAAGCAGAGGCTTTTTCGCGCCAACATAGACCGGAACCTCCGCTGCACACAGTTCAATCGCATAGAGCGCGTTGCGGGTGGCCTGCCGCACATTAACATTTCCCGCGACCATCGTAATCGCGGCCACGCGGACGTCCGGGGCGCGTAAAGCCATAATAAGAGCAACGGCATCGTCGGAGGCCGTATCGGTGTCGATCAGAAAAGTGCGCGGCACGCGCGTAGGATATCAGACCATCGCCTAAACGTCTTTCTGCCGGCCTGCAACTGCTGGCCTGCAATACTTGTCGAGTGGAAGAAAGAAGAGTACAGTTACACATTTTCCAGCCGCTACAAAAGCTACACAACGCCAAAGGAGAAACGATTGTTCACACCATCGAGTCTGGGTATTGCGCTGTTGATGATGATTACGAGCGCAGTTTGCTGGGGGTCATGGGCAAATACATATAAAGGCGTCAAGGGCTATCGTTTCGAACTCTTCTACTGGGACTATGCGGTGGGTATTTTCCTGATCTCAGTCGTGCTCGCTCTCACGATGGGAAGCGCGGGCCACGACTCCTCCAGCTTTCTCAATAATGTCCGCGCCGCGGATACTTCGAACATCGTGAACGCGCTCATTGGAGGAGCGCTGTTCAACCTTGCGAATCTGTTGCTGGTGGCTGCGATCGACATGGCCGGACTCGCCGTGGCCTTTCCCATTTCAATCGGCATTGCGCTGGTGGTCGGAACGGTGTTGAGCTATGTGCTGCAGCCGAGAGGGAACGCCGATTCCCTGGCTCTGGGTGTCTCGTGCGCGTTTATCGCGGTTCTTCTGGATGGCAAAGCTTATGGCTGTCTCGCGGCTGCAGGACGCTCTGTCTCAAAGAAGAGCTTGATCACATGCGTTGTGTCCGGCGTTCTGATGGGCCTGTGGGCCCCGTTCATGACGCGCGCGATGACCCGCGGTAACAGCCTTGGACCCTATAGTGCTGCTGTTTTTCTCACCCTTGGAGCGTTGCTCTCGTGTTTGATCTGGAACATTTATTTTATGAAACATCCGCTGGTGGGAGAGCCGGTCAGCTTTGGCGGATTTTTCACCGGACCGGTCTCAGGTCATCTGTTGGGGCTTTTCGGGGGATGCATCTGGGGCGTGGGCACGGTCTTCAATCTGGTCGCCGCCAGCTTTACCGGGGTTGCGATTTCCTATGCGATTGGCCAGAGCGCTCCGATGGTTGCAGCGCTCTGGGGAATTCTAGTATGGAAAGAATTTGCGAACTCAGGACCTCGTGCAAAAACCTATCTTGGCCTGATGTTCGTCTTTTATGGGCTGGCGATTTTCCTGGTGGCTCGTGCAAACGGCTAGGTGCAGCTACTTTCCTCGGACGCGGCTCACAAACATTTGCAGGAACCGGTCGGCGTCAGAGGCCATACAAACTCGCGCATTCGGCTTGAGCGGAATGACCCCTTCGATTTCGTAGTGATCTCCGCGGAGCACATTATTCTCGTCGGAGCCCATGCGATTCGCTACCGTTTCTCCGCGGGTAAACTCGCCTTTCGTCTCTACGTCCACGTGCATTTCTCGGAGCGTGCCCAGAGTCGGATCCAGAGCGATGCCCACGGCCAACGGATCATACATAGCCGCACCGCTGTACCCGCTTTTCTCGCTGCGGGTCAAATAGAAGTCCGCGATCTTCGCAATAAAGTCGCTCTGCGGCCCATGGGACGACTGAAGGTCCGCTAGATATTTTCTTGTAATGAGTGTTCGCTCGCCCACGTCGGAGCCAACCATCGTCACCATCCAACCGGCGTTGAATACGATCTGTGCGGCTTCGGGATCGTTATAAATATTCGCTTCGGCTGATCCATTCACGTTCCCGCCCGTGATCGAGCCGCCCATGATGACAATATCTTTAGCCAAAAAAGCAATGGAAGGATCCTTCGAAACCGCTAGCGCAATATTAGTCAGGGGCCCTACCGGAATCAGCGTGATCTCGTGCGGATATTTATGGACAAGTTCAATGATGAGATCTGGACCGAACCGTGCGTCTGCCTTGCATTTCGAGGCCGGCAACTCAACATCTGCCAATCCGTTCTTTCCGTGCCAAAACTGCGCCGTAATCAACTTCTGATTCAGCGGATGTTGTGCACCTCCGGCGACCGTTATATCGCAGCGCCCGGCCAACGAAACAATCTTTAATGCATTTTCCAATCCTTGTCGCCCATCTACATTGCCCGGCACAACCGTCAGCGCCTCGATCTTGAGCTCGGGAGAGTTCAAAGCCAGGATAATTGCCATGGCATCGTCCGTACCTGGATCGGTGTCGATGATCACCCGCTTGGGCGAGGTTTGCGCAAACAAGGTTGTGAGCAGACAAGAAACGACGAGCGTTATCAGGATCGCCGCTATCCGCAATTGCTTCACAGGAAACCTATCCTTTCGAAAGCCAATGAGATGATTTTCTAGAGCAGCATGCCTGCGATGGAGGCCGACATCAGATTTGCCATGGTGCCCGCAAGCATCGCGCGAATGCCGAGTCTTGCCAGTTCGCTTTTCTTGTTCGGAGCGAGCGCGCCGATCCCCCCAATCTGGATTCCGATAGAGCTGAGATTCGCGAAGCCGCAAAGGGCAAATGTGGCAATGGTGAATGAACGGGGATCGAGCGCCGCCTTCATCGGCCCCAGCATGGAAAACGCCACCAGTTCATTCAGCACCATGCGTGTGCCCAGCAGAGTTCCAATCACGCCGCAGTCGTGCCAAGGAACGCCGATTACCCAGGCAACCGGAGCGAAAAGAGTCCCGAAAATCTGCTCCAGACTTTCTGGAACCCAAGCCACCCAGTGATGGATTCCTCCAAGAAGGCCGTCCGCCAGTGCGATCAGTGCCAGGAACGCGATGAGCATGGCCGCAATGTTCAAAGCCATATGCAGTCCGTCGGTTGTTCCCCGGGCGATTGAGCCGAGCAGATTCTCTTCCTTTTCGGTTTGTTCTTCGTTTTCAGCCATGACAACTCGTCCTGCGGTTCTCGGCTTCTCAGTTTCTGGAACGAGCATCTTCGCCATTAACAGCGTTCCTGGCGCGGTCATGATCACCGCGCTCAACAAGTGTTTGGGCTCGATGCCAAATGCGATGTAAGCCGCCATGATTCCGCCGGAGACATGCGCCATTCCACTCGTCATCACGGTCATGAGCTCCGATCGCGTCAGATCAGGCAGAAACGGCCGGATGGTCACCGGCGCTTCGGTTTGCCCCATAAAAATGCTGGCCGCAATATTGAGCGACTCTGCGCCGCTCGCGCCCATCACCGTGGTCATAACCCACGCGGCGATCTTAATGATGAACTGCATGATGCCGAAGTGATAGAGCACGGCGAAAAACGCGCAGATGAAGATGATGGTCGGCAGTACCTGAAAAGCGAAATAAAAGCCGAGATGGGAGCTTTGTTTTCCCAGATCGCCGAAAACGAACTGCGAGCCGACATAAGAGTAGCTAAGCAAGCGACTGACTGCGTCGCCGGCTCGCTGGAAAATTCGTCGCCCGGCGTCGATTCTCAATACACAGACTGCAAAGGCGAATTGCAGGCCCAAGCCCCACGCCACAGTTTTCAGGCGAATGGCCTTCCGATTGGTTGAAAAAGCATAGGCCAGGGCGAGCATGGTCAAGAGGCCGAGGATTCCAGTGAAGCGTCCCATTCAGTTTTTCTCTCCGGGTTTTCCGATCACTCGGTGGATCAACGGCCTTTTCTCGTGCGGGGGCGAATCATCAATCTGATAGCTCGCTTCGAGCAGTCGTTTGGCACCAGCCGCGCGGACTTCCGCATTGTAGTGAATCGTGGCCAACTTTTCGCCTACGGAAACGGTATCACCCACTTTCTTGTGAAGCACGATCCCCACCGCGGGATCTACAGAGTCCTCCTTGCGTTCGCGGCCACCTCCTAGAATCACACATGCGGTTCCAACCCGCTCGCACTGCACAGATGTCAGATAGCCGGCTCTGGGGCTGGAAAGCGTCATCGTGTATCGAGCTTGTGGAAGCTTTTTCGGATCGTCAATCGATCGCGCGTCTCCGCCTTGCAATTCCACCATACGGCGAAACGTTTCGAGCGCCTTTCCGGAAGCGATCAGCTGCTCACTCCGCTTCTTTCCTTCTTTCACCGAGTCAGCCACCCCTCCCAGATACAACATCCAACCCGCCAGTTCGATGCTCAGTTGGCGCAAATCCTCTGGACCCTCGCCGCGCAACACTTCCACAACTTCGGTGACTTCAAGTGCGTTCCCAATCATGGATCCCAACGGCTGATCCATATCGGTGATGAGCGCCACCACCTTTTTGCCCATGCGTTCGCCGGTTTCCACCATTAGGTCAGCAAGGAATGCCGCGTCTTCTTCACTTTTCATGAACGCCCCAGACCCGGTTTTCACATCGAGCACCAGTGCGTCGATGCCCTCCGCAAGTTTCTTGCTCATGATGGACGCGCAAATCAGGTAAGGGCTTTCCACTGTTCCGGTCACGTCGCGCAGCGCGTAGAGCTTGCGATCGGCAGGAGCAATCTCCGCGGTCTGGCCGATCATGGCGCAACCGCAGGCTTCAAGAACTCGCCGGAATTCGCCCACCGGAAGGTTTACGTTGAAACCAGGAATCGCCTCAAGCTTGTCGAGCGTTCCTCCCGTATGACCCAGTCCGCGGCCGCTGATCATTGGAACCACTACGCCCGCAGCGGCGGCAAGCGGCGCCAGCACCAGGGAAGTCTTGTCGCCCACTCCGCCCGTCGAGTGCTTGTCAACTTTCCTCGCCGCCAGTGACGTGAGAGTAAGCACTTCGCCCGAGTGCAGCATGGCATCGGTCAGAGCGGCGGTCTCGGCACGCGTCATGCCGCGCCAGACAACTGCCATCAGCCACGCCGAAACCTGATAGTCGGGAATCTCACCGCGAGTATACGAGTTTACGAGGTAATCGATTTCGCTTCGGGACAACTCGCCGCCATCCCGCTTCTTACGGATCACATCGATGGCACGAGGACTTTGCGTCGAGGGATGGGTTGGGTTCACTGTAAGCGGAATCCTTCCGGAAGCAGTTCGGTGATGTGAGCCTTTTTCGGCCCCTTAACTCCCTGAAAGAAGATTGTCGCATCGGGGCCGAATTCGTAAATCACCTGACGGCAAGCCCCGCACGGCGAACACGGCACTCCCTGATCGTTCACTACGGATACGGCGCGGATCTCGATCTTAGGACCAAGTTGCGCCACGGCAGAAAAAATCGCCGTGCGCTCCGCGCAATTCGTCATCCCGTAGGAAGCATTCTCCACATTACAGCCGGAAAAGATCTTGCCGTTCGACAGCAGAATCGCGGCACCCACCCGGAAATTCGAATAGGGTGCGTGTGCGTTCTTCATTACTTTCGTGGCGGCCTGCAGCAGTTTCGCCGGCACGATAGCGGGCTTGGTTTTCTTGCGCATCATCGAATCTTACGGCTGGCGAGAAATCGAACGTCATTGTAAACCCTACCGACTAAGTTCAGTTTTTACCTTGGTGGCGCATGGCGATTAGAGCGAGTAGAGCGGAATTGCTTTTGTTCCGAGTCGGAGCTAGCATACATTCGTTATTTTTCTCCGCCCGGCGTCTTGGCTTTAAATCATGCAAGTTTCAGTTCGATCTCTCGTTCTTTATCAAGGAGGATGTTATGGGCATCGCAGTGTCGCCGCAGATCCATCCGCAGGTCGCGGATTTCATCGACAAACCCCGCAAACTGTTGATCAACGGCAAATGGGTAAACTCCATTTCCGGGAAAACTTTCCCAACTTACAATCCTGCCACCGGTGAAGTTCTGGCGCAGGTCGCAGAAGGCGATCGTGAAGATATCGAGCAGGCGGTGAGGGCCGCCCGAAAGGCCTTCGACCATGGTCCGTGGCGCCGGATGACAGCCTCCGAGCGCGGGCGCCTGATCTGGAAACTCGCTGATTTACTGGAGGCGCATACCGAGGAATTCGGCTATCTGGAAAGTCTCGACAATGGCAAGCCTCTCGAAATCGCAAAGGCAGCCGATGTTCCGCTGGCCGTGGATTTATTTCGCTATATGGCGGGATGGGCCACGAAAATCGAAGGCAACACCATTCCGATTTCCGTTCCTTACACGCCGGGTGCAAAGTATCTCGCTTACACGCTCCGCGAACCGGTCGGAGTCGCCGGGCAGATTATCCCTTGGAATTTCCCTCTGCTGATGGCCGCGTGGAAGCTTGGACCGGCTCTGGCTTGCGGCTGCACGGTTGTGCTGAAGCCTGCGGAGCAAACGCCGCTTTCAGCGCTGCGTCTCGGCGAACTCATTATGGACGCCGGCTTCCCCGAAGGCGTGGTGAATATTGTTCCGGGTTATGGCGAGACCGCAGGTGCAGCCTTAGCCGCTCACCCGGACGTGGATAAAATTGCTTTTACTGGTTCCACCGAAGTTGGCAAGTTGATCGTCCACGCCGCCGCGGGCAACCTGAAGAAGGTTTCGCTGGAACTCGGGGGTAAATCGCCGAACGTCGTATTCAAAGATGCCGATCTCGAATCTGCCATCCCCGGCGCAGCGAGTGCCATTTTCTTCAATCATGGCCAGTGCTGCTGTGCAGGATCGCGCCTCTATGTCGAGAAGCCGATCTTTGACGAAGTTGTGGAAGGCGTTGCCGACTATGCGAAGAAAATCACGGTAGGCTCAGGTCTTGATCCAAAGACGCAGATGGGTCCACTGGTTTCGCAGGAACAGTTAAGCAGAGTCTGCGGCTTTCTGGAGGCTGGTTTTTCCGAAGGTGCGACGGCCCTTACTGGCGGTCACAAGAAGGGCGACAAAGGCTATTTTGTGGAGCCCACCGTTCTCGTGAATACGAGGGAGGACATGAAAGTGGTGCAGGAAGAAATTTTCGGACCGGTCGTGGCAGCAATGTCGTTCAGCGATCCCGAGGAAATTCTGCCCCGCGCTAACCACAGTGAATATGGCCTGGCCGCCGCCGTCTGGACGCGGGATATCGGCAAGGCCCATCGCACTGCCGAATATCTGCGCGCAGGTACGGTGTGGATCAATTGCTATAACATTTTCGACGCGGCGCTGCCATTCGGTGGCTACAAGCAATCCGGATGGGGCCGCGAGATGGGGCATGACGCCCTTAGCCTGTACACGCAGACCAAGGCGATTTGTTCCAAAATCGCTTGAAGTTCAAAATAAAACAGGACGGCGGAGTTAACCGCCGTCCTGTTTTTTCCACCCTTCCTTTCGGTCTATTTCTCCATCAAAAGCACCTTTTCCGTATCATCAATCTCAGTCAATTTGACCTCGATCACTTCATTCATCGTCGTTTGCACATTACGGCCGACGAAGCTCGCCTCGACTGGCAATTCACGATGTCCGCGGTCAATGAGCACACACAATTGTACCCGTCTGGGTCGACCGTGCGAAAACAGCGCGTCCATTGCCGCGCGCACCGTTCGCCCTGTGAACAGCACATCGTCGACCAGAACGATGTTCTTGTCCTCAATCGAAAATCCGATTTCTCCTTCTTGAACGACCGGCTTCGGTCCGAGCGTCGATAAATCGTCGCGATAAAAAGTGATGTCCAGCGTGCCCACCGGAACGTCGACACTGTCGATGCGGGTTATGATTCTTCCCAAGCGTTCCGCGATGGGCACACCCCGGCGCCGAATTCCGATCAACCCCAGACCCTTGACGCCGTCATTCTTCTCGACAATTTCGTACGCCAGACGCACCAGCGTGCGCTCGATTTCCGATGCTGACATCAATTGTGCTTTCTGTCGCAGAGTTGGCTTGCGGGCAAGCGTTTTCGTATTCATCGTGAAATGTGCCTCAGGAATTTATCTTTGCCACCAATAAGCTAGATTCACTTTAGTGGCAACCGGGCAGATCTGCAAGGAGGCAGAAGCATCAGATTCCCGTAGGTTCGGTGGGAATCATGGCTTCCGCAGGAGGGGGCTGAACAATTTTGAATCCAGCATATCTAACGGACACCGTGTTGGTTAGAATGCTGGTGTCATTTTGCAGGGCTCGTAGGCTGATCTCGTGAGGCGCGGCCACCATTCCCTCCGCCGGCAGAATCCCGATGGCCTGGTTTCGCCCTCCTGCCTTTGCGCGGTACAGTGCAGTGTCTGCGAGTTCAATCGTCTCTTCCGCGCAAAGCGCCTCATACGCGTGGCGACTCCACGGGAAAGGGGCCCACCCTACCGAACAAGTCTTCCGCACACGCACGCCCTGCCCCAGATCAAAAACCTCCGACGCCATCACATCCAGAATACGATCACAGAACGCAGGCGTTCCGGAGGGGTCGGCAGAACGGGACATGATCAAAAACTCCTCTCCTCCCCACCGCACCAGGACATCGGATTTTCTCACAACCCGGCTCAGACGCTCTGCCACCAGTTGCAGCAGGCGATCGCCCGCGGGATGACCATGCAAATCGTTGACTTGTTTGAAAAAGTCCATGTCCACCATAAGAAATACAAGGTCACGGTGGTCCATCTTTCGAATGTCGCTGCCCTGGGCCCGTTCGTAGTTTCGCAGAACCTGGCCCGCTTCGGCCGTCAGAATTTCTTCGAGATAGCGCCGGTTCCACACACCGGTCAGCGGATCGGTGTAAGAGATCTCCTGGAGTTCAAGATTCTTACGCTGCAGTTCCAGGCTGTGCCACCGCAGAGATTGTTCTTTGCTCTCCAGTTCGTCTTTCAACTTGCACGTTTCATCAAGGTTATGCCGCGACAAGCGCAACAAATGAAGCAACTCGCGGTCCATCCAATGCTGCTTGAGGAATACTAGCGTTCCCATCAGCATCATTGCTGCTGCTGTGAGCAACAGCCTGTAGGAACGCATGCTGGGCGTGCCTGCTCCGCTGAGCTCGGCCCACGCCACCATCAGCGGCGTCGAAAATACCGCCAGCATCGCGAGTCGTGCTGTCCACATGCTGTGCTCGCCCTGAGGTGCCTCATCCGCAGTCCGTATGGTCGAACATTCGCGGGCCTCAAGACCCACTACCGCGAACCAAGTCATGGCAGCGACCAGGGGAACGTCGTACAGACTGCCCGTGTAGTACCGATGGAAATCGATCGCTACGCTGGCGAAGATCGAGCCCACACTGTACAGCAACGCGGCTTTGAGAAATTGTCCATAGATCATGTGCCAGGCGCCTTGGCTGCGCTTCCAAACCAGGTATGTGCCCACGATCAGCACAATCTGTTCGCCAGCATAAAGCAGATCGAAGCTGCGACCATACACGTCTTCGTTCGGCGAAACATATTGCCAAGGAATCACGATAAACAGATACAAATAAAGCCACCACGTCAACAGAAGAAAGAAATCCAGCGATCCCAGCCAGAGCGAATGGTTGTTCCGCTTCACGTGAGGCTGCACCGCCAATGCCGCCATCATAGGAACGATATGCAGAAATAAAACCACGTCTGCCACGAAGGGGTTGGGTACTTCTTGGCGCAGAAATACCTCGAAGTAGCTCCAGAGGATCTGCGTACAAAGCCACATTCCGCAACCCGCCGCCAGGAGACACCAAAAGAGCTGCTCTTTCTTGTCGCGAGTTCTAATATTGGAAAGGATGGCAAGCGTTGCGCACATAAGCACGAAACACTGTGTAAGGTCCCCGAAGGCAGTTAATGCGATGCCGCGGGTGGCCAGCAGCGACACGATGGCATGCACGCATACGACAGCGCACAACAGTACCGTCCACTTGCCTGGTGTTCGCCTCGAGATCAATTCCACTTCAAAAGTGTATGGTCATGCCCCGGTCCCATTCTCATTACGGAAGTAATCGACGAAGCGCTGAAAGTAGCGTCACCGGCAGTTTCTAGCCAGTTGCCGCCGTGAATCGTTCAGCAAACCGGAAGACATCCTGATAAGAGTTGTACAGGGGCACGGGCGCGACGCGGAAGGTATCCGGTTCCCTCCAATCCCCCACAATTCCTTCCCGAGCTAATCCTTCGCAAAGGCCCCGTCCATTAGAGGGGACTCGAATGGAGAGTTGCGCGCCACGCCGCCGTTCCTCACGCGGTGTGATGATCGGGAAGTTAGGAGATAGGTCTCGACTTAGCAAGAACTCCAGGTAGCCGGTTAACGAAATGCTCTTGGCCCGTAAATGTTCGATGCCAGCAGCGCGGAATACATCCATCGAAGCGCGCAGCACAGCCATGCTCACAATCGTCGGATTGCTCAACTGCCAACCCTCCGCGCCCTCCATCGCGGTAAAGGTCGGACCCATCTGAAAACGCGACGCCTCGTCGTGTCCCCACCATCCCGCGAAGCGCGGCAAATCCAAGGATCGGGCATGCCGCTCATGAACAAAACAGCCACCAACGCACCCCGGGCCCCCATTCAGATATTTGTAGCTGCACCACACCGCGAAGTCCGGGCCCCACTCATGAAGTTGCAATTGCAGGTTGCCCGCTGCATGGGCGAGATCAAAGCCGACCAAGCATCCCCGCCCGTGGCCTGCCCGCGTAATCCTTGCCATGTCGAATGCCTGACCCGTCGCGTAATTTACTCCTCCCAGCATGATCAGCGCGATCTCATCCCCTGCACGTTCAATCAGATTTCCAATTTCTTCATCGCGAACACAAGACTCGCCCGGCAACGGACTTAATTCAATCAATGACGTCTCCGGATCGAAGCCGTGGAAGCCAATCTGCGACTTCACTGCATACTGATCGGAAGGGAAGGCGCCCCGCTCGATTAAA
>Ga0182015_10005600_pt1 | contig 13003 bp, 20 predicted proteins | sample 712P3MmetaG_FD_120478 | JGI IMG/M metagenome (GOLD analysis project Ga0182015, IMG submission 120478) | Permafrost microbial communities from Stordalen Mire, Sweden - 712P3M metaG | ecosystem: Environmental > Terrestrial > Soil > Wetlands > Permafrost | place: Sweden: Stordalen | collected...
AGTCCATGACAACGCAAAGTCTTGGTTTCATGTTTCTTGGGAAGTACTTACACGCCTTCCCTTGGCTCATAAGGTGAGCCAGCCCCGCCCAGCGGGGCAAATAAGAGCCTAGCCGCTCGCTGCTGGCTTTTCAACTAGTTTCAATCTTGTTTTGTTCCAACGGGCTGTAGCGCCCTCCTTGCCGATCTCCGTAAGGCGTTCATTAGACAGGTTCGCTTTTCTAGCGATACCGCCCTTCTTGCCCATAGCGCGGGCCGCTTCGGATACGTTCAAAGGAACCTTTGACAACACGTCAAATGCCATCTGGTTTTCATCCTTTTCGGGCTTTCTTCGCCTCTTTGCCGTTTTCGCCTTTTTCCGCATACTGCGATAGTGCCACACCGTTTAAAAGACGCAAGAGGGGCTAAATTCAAACTGACCCACTACCCCGACGAGAGGGATCTTGACGTCGGATATGGATAACGCACTGCGACTATCTTTAAAGTTCCTGCTGTTCGCCGCGAACGCGGCGTCCCGCCCTTTGGTGACTTGCCCTTCCTCAAAGATAGTGAGGTCTGCGGAGTGCCAGTAGTTATCGGTGTAAGCACGTGCGTCGTGCGCGTTCCAGGCCTGTTCAAGTGACTTGAGTACGTGCTGGACTGCTTCAGTCCCGTCCGTTTTGCCAGACTCGACCGCTTGGCCTCGGACAACCGGGACGGTGATGAGTGCGGCTACGAGTGTTACGAGGAACCATTTCATTGTTGCCACCAGTCCTTCGCGATGCGAATAGCCGCCAGGGGCGAAATTTTCACCGAAGCCATTTCGGAAGCTCAGAAATTATTCTCAAATCGTTGGACTTCGTGCCCGCTGGTTTCTTCTTGTCGAAGGTGCGGACGTAGGCGATCACGTCGCGAATGCGCTGCTCCGAGAGAGTATTTTTAAAAGGGGGCGTGCTTTTGATCCCGTCCGTGGCGACCTTTATGAGCTCCTGGGTGGTTAGTTTTTGAACCTGTGCCGATCCAAGGTTTGGCGCTCCCAAACTCTTGCCTGTGGCGGTGCCAGGCCCGTCATTACCGTGGCACATCGCACATTTGTCCAGAAACGTGCTTTTCCCCGCGTCGGCCGTGGCGGTTGAGCGGGCAGAGGCTTGCGCACGCGGCGCCTGGAGGACGCATACACCCACCACCAGACCTAACGCGACCAGCACAATGGCGAAAGATATCTTGGGCACTGATTCGATGTCTTCACCCGTCATTCCTCCTCGACTGCAGATGAAACAACTCGATTGCAACGAGCGACGTGGTTCTTCTGAAAGAAGCGATGCAAGGATAATCCTGAATAACGGGCCAGCCCGGCGTCACGGGACCGCTGAGCGACAGGAATAAACAAACCCTACTTCAAGCGCGTAACGTTAAAAGAAGCGGGAAGGGGTGTCAAAGAAAAAGCCGAGGGTGTCTTGAAAAGGCTGCGTGTCGTGTGGTAACTACCGAGCAAGCCAGATGACTCGTTGGGACTTTGGCAAAATCTGCGAGCGAGTGATAGGATTGTGCGAATTCATCGATAAGTTCGCCGCAAAGAGGAACGATGCGCCGGCAATCCATCCTGGAACCTCAAAAATACGATTCGTACCTGAGAATTGGTGAGGTAGCCAAGCTTGTGGGCGTTTCCGCTTCAGTGATCCGCAGTTGGGAAAATGTGGGACTCACGCGGCCTCGGCGTACTGCCAGCAAGTACCGATTATATACGCAGGAAGACGTTCGGGTACTGAAGCGCGCAAAATTCATGCGCAAGGTGCGAGGTTTAAACGCATCGGCGATCCGGCAGTTGCTGAAAAGCACGGGAGTGGTACGACATTCCCCCAATGGAGCTGCGCGCGTGATCGGAGTTCGATTACGTCAATTGCGACTGCAGAGGGGGTTGACGCTCTCGACGGTGGCCAAGGCGATTGGCGTGACGGCGACGTTCCTCAGCGCGCTTGAACGCACGCATACCTCCGCCCCCGTGGGAAGCCTGAGGAAACTCACGGAGTACTACGGTTCAAGCATTCTAGATTTCTTCGATCCCTCTGAGCCGAATACGCCGCTGGTGCGGCCGGACAAGCGCAAGGTGTTAGAAGCCGGCCCGGGAGTGCGAATGGAATTGCTGGCTTGGGGAAACACGGTAATGGAGCCGCACCTCTTTCGCATCACTGCGAAAACGACCAGCGGCGAGTCATATAAACACGAGGGAGAGGAATTTCTTTTTGTGCTACGGGGCGAATTGCGAATGTTACTCGATGCGGAGGAATATCGTCTGCGCACAGGGGATAGCTTTTACTTTGACAGCTCCACACCTCATCGCTGGAGTAATCCTGGCCGCACGGAAACCTGGGTATTGTGGATCAATACGCCGCCGACTTTCTAAACCTAGTATCCGACAGCCAGGAATTCATTGCTGAAAAAGTGCACCTGCGCCGCCTAACGATTGATATTACCTACGCACAGATACTTGATCTCGAGATATTCTTCGATCCCGTACTTGGATCCTTCGCGTCCCAATCCCGACTCCTTCACCCCACCGAACGGAGCTACCTCGGTGGAAATCAAGCCGGTATTGATGCCCACGATGCCATATTCCAAAGCTTCGGCAAGGCGCCAGATACGATTAAAGTCACGTCCGTAGAAATACGCGGCGAGCCCGAATTCGGTGTCATTGGCCATGGCGATGGCTTCCTGGTCGGTCTTAAACCTGAATAATGGGGCGACCGGCCCAAACGTTTCTTCTCGCGCGATCATCATGGCGGGAGTCACACCGGTGAGAACGGTAGGTTCGAAGTAACGTCCACCGAGGGCATGCCGGTGGCCCCCTACAAGCACGGATGCTCCCTTCGATTGAGCATCGCGAATGTGAGCTTCGACTTTTTCGACGGCGCTGTCATCAATCAGCGGACCTTGCGTGGCGCCCGGCTCGAGTCCCGACGCGGGGTTCAGGGCGCGAACAGCGATGGCGAGTTTGTTGGAGAAGTCATCATAGACACCATCCTGGACCAGGATTCGGTTCGCACAAACGCAGGTCTGCCCGGTGTTGCGGAACTTCGAGACGATTGCGCCTTCGACAGCGGCATCGAGATCGGCATCATCCAACACGATGAAAGGAGCGTTGCCGCCTAATTCAAGAGAAAGCTTCTTGACGGTGTCCGCACACTGCTTCATCAATACTTTGCCTATCTCGGTGGAACCTGTGAAAGACAACTTCCTAACGATTGGATTCGCGGTCAACTCGGCGCCAATTTCCTTGGCGGATCCGGTGATTACGTTGAAGACGCCTTTAGGAACGCCAGCACGATCGGCAAGCTCAGCCAGTGCCAGCGCGGAAAAGGGAGTCTGTGACGCAGGTTTCAGTACGACGGTGCAGCCGGCGGCAAGGGCCGGGCCTGCTTTTCGGGTGATCATCGCGAGAGGAAAGTTCCATGGGGTGATGCAAGCGACTACCCCGATCGGTTCCTTCAGCACAATGATGCGCTTGTCGCTCTGATGACCTGGGATTACGTCGCCGTAGACACGTTTCGCTTCTTCTCCAAACCACTCGAGGAAGGCGGCGGCGTAAGCGACCTCAGATCGCGATTCGGCAAGCGGCTTGCCTTGTTCGAGGGTCATGAGACGGGCGAGATCGTCCTGGTTGGCGATCATCAAATCAAACCATCGACGGAGTATTTGCGCGCGTTCTTTCGCCGTCTTTATGCGCCAAGCAGGAAAGGCGCGACTGGCGGCGTCGATGGCCCGCCTCGTTTCTTGAGCACCCATGCGAGGGACGGTGCCAAGAATTTCACCAGTTGCAGGATTATCGACCTGAATCGTCCCTGTGGCGGAGTCTTCGATCCATTCGCCGTCAATGTGGCAAGCGGTGCGAAACAGCTTGGGGTCTTGCAGGGCGACCCGGCCATGATCGGCCGCGTGAGCTTTGAGATTCGGCAAAATGCACCCTCCCGGTAGGGATTGACGAGGTAGGTGAAGTCCCGCCAGCGAGGCGAACCTTACGCTTCGACCACACTTTACTTCAGCTGAGTAAAGTTACAGACCTGTAGGCAGAGTTGTCAAGTGTGTCCCCGGCGGACTGGATTTTGGAGCGGTCTCCAGTCGTGAATTTCACTTTGCCTATTGACATCAGGTCCTGCCAACTATATATCCTTACGCGCTTGCAGTAAGGTTCCACGGCAATGGATAGGCATTTACTTCGGTACTGCCGGTCACACTCGATTCGGTGCAAAGGGTTCAGAGTCACGATGACTCACTAAAACGCGGACCAAGGATGCGGGGCCGGGGGCCCACGTGTTCTGCGTCCAAGAAGAGCAGTACCTTTCACAGAATCCACTCACACCGGTGGTTGAGAATGGGCGATTCGAGCGCGAAAGATTTGGGGATGGGCCGTTGCATAACGCGAAGGGATTTCTTGAATGGCGCCGCACTCACAATTGGCGCGAGCCTAATTCCGGCGATGTTCCTATTTGGGCAGGATGCGTCTACCAGTTGGAGTGAAGAACCGTTCTTGGGGAAGGGCATCACCCAAGATGATCCCGCTATTACCCACCAGGTCTGACGGGAATGCGGGGAGCCACCCGGGCTCGTTCGAAGAGGCTCATGGGCGTCGCGACGGAAAAACCTTTCCAGGTACGGAGATAAATACAGGGGAGCGCTACGATCTGGTGGTGGTGGGCGGCGGGGTCAGCGGTCTTGCGGCGGCCTACTACTTTCCAGGCAAAGCCAGGCGAGGGTGTTCGCAAATAACTGAAGCTACAGAGGTTGGCTACCCTTCGTTGACACGTATCGAACTTTCTGTCTTGCCCCAGGACCAGAAGCGAAAGAGCTCCTCTTAGGCATCCAACAGCTTACCCACCTGCTCGATTCACGCCACAGCGCCGGAGCAACACCCACTGGAACGATTGGAGGAGAACTCCAGTGAAAACTCTCACCGCACTCCGCGTCCGGCCTGCCGAGAACCTGCGTGGGTCACTCGGATCGCACGTTTTTTGGGTGTGTGCAGGTTTGCCTCGTCGAGTACCAGATACCTCCACCCTCGCACGACCAATGGAACCCCGGGTCTGGGCAGGGTGGGGCAGTAAAGGGCCCTGACTCTCGCGCTCTACGTAGCTTGATGGTGGGGGGTCGACGCAATCCCGTTGTGGCAGGTCAAGGGCCGGATTCAAAGCAGCACAATGAACTGTCGCGTCGCAGGAGGTTTTGAAAAGGTAGCCAAGGAGCCGAGCGTGAAATCGGCCCAGGAGGAAATATGGAAGACGGATTTGGTGAAAAGATGACAGATGCAAGAAGCAGCGAAATTATCAAAGAGAATGGCGACATCTCGACGTGCTTCGTCCCGACAAAGTCCGACCTGATATCCCTCGCTCACAAACTCGTTGACGAATATCTTGATTTCGATTTTCGTCTGAGGCTGAATGTGAGTCTTAGCTGGATAGATAGGCAAAACTATACGAGCTTCCGGCTCAGTAGAGTGATGGAACTCTTGCCCGAGCTCGACGCCGAGATCGAAAAGGAAATGCGGCTTGGGCTTGAAAACAACGAAGCAGCCGCAGAAGAAGGAATCGCCGAATGGGCCGCAACGCACTCGACCGCTAACGAAAACAGCAGCACCACATAAGGCTACCCGTCGAAAAAAGCTCGCTGCCTTCCTGACCCCCACGAAGAAGGCGGCACGGTGGCACCGGGCCATAAAAAGGGTGTTGTACTCGCGTGCGCTCCGCGCCCCTCGCGATCAACGAGCAGGCGTCGCCCAGCACCATAGTTTCGCGGCGAAGCCTCCAGCGTTTCGCGGCCGCGGGTGGTTCCGCGATTGGCGTTGAAGAGCCAGGCTTTCTCGCCAGAACCGCCCCGCGTGGCACTGGCATGCAGATCCGTGTGTCGAAGATGTAGCGATCGACGTGGGTATGATTGTCATCGAAAGAATCCAAGTATCCAGAGCCAGAGGAGTAACTCGACGGTCGCGATGCGCAGCAGGTGTTTGATCGGAACCATTTCGACGGGAGTCATGTGCCGGCCTCAATCCACGAGAAGTAGAGGCCCACGCGCACGGGACCGAAACCGCAGAGGAGGGGCCGGGAAATGATCCTTACGCTTTTCGACTTCATTGCTGTTTCTCCCGGTTGTGTCGTCACGAAAAGCCTCGGTGTCGCCAGTGCACAAACTGGAAAGTGCAAAACGACTGCCAAACCCGCTGAATCGCTTGCTCGTGATGGGAACAGCTTAGGAGCAAGAGAATCCGAAATTTAAGAGGGAAGGAGTGAGGACTGAAAACCAACGGCGGCTGGATCCAAGTGTCGAAGGTACTCGACACTTGTCGAGAGAAGTGTCGAAAGGCGCGACACTTTCTCCAGGGATCGCCTTCTCACAAAACAAAAGCTCTTATGTCTTCAATCAGTTGCCGCGGTCCCGGTTAGAACTGGTTTTGGCAAGCGCCGTGCAATAGACCAAAGTGTTCCGCACGTAATGAGGTGTGCGGGAAACTAGAAAGGTGTCTTGCAGCTTAAGTTCAAAAGGAGATGAAGAGACATGAAGTCTCAAACTGTGAGGGGACCTTTGGAAGGCGGGGAGCAAGAGGCGGTTGAATCTAAGCAAACGCAGCCGCAGCTTGCAAGCGCGCCGAGCCCGGAGGAAATTCAACTGCGGGCGTATGAACTACACCTCGAACGCGGTCGGCTGCACGGATGGGATCAGGACGATTGGCTCCAGGCGGAGCAAGACCTGATGGAGAAGCATCACGCACGCTGACGGCATCGACCGGCCAGTCTTTGGACTGGACGCGGTGCACTCGGGTTCAACTAACGCACGCCACGCAGCCCTCCGCGGGTATCGTCTTTCAGTTCCACCGTTTTGATAGAACACACGGCATGACGGTAACAGCTCGGTTTATCCATCGCTGTTGCTTGCATCCGAGCAATCACGAATGAAGCGTCAGTATCTGGGAGCCGACGCAAATGACACTCTGCGGGAGGGAAGTGCTTTAAGTGGGACAGAGTTTTCAAGCGGCCCAAGCCTTGAACGATTCGACTGCACCAATGGGGATTTCGATGCCACTTTGCCAGCAGTATGCGGACGGCGCGCCAGTTGTTGAGGTCCGTGCGGATCGATGTGGTGCTTAGCAATACTCATCTATCCGATGGCACTGGCTTCGGCCTGTTGGGCGCCTTGGCTGGCCTTCCGGTCACCGCGTTCCTTTGCTTGCCAGTCGAAAATAGCTGTTTTTGGCTACCCGCCATCGATGCTGGAAAAGAATGCTTGGGGTTGCCAGCTCTTCGACCGCCGGAGTTTGCCAACGCGCTCGAAGAAATGGCCGGCTGTTTAGGTTGCGCGACGCCGGTCAAACCGCCGATTCCGAAGGCTAGAGTTGCCTGGGCTCTCGCTTCAGAGTTCCGTTGGGCACGGTTATTCCTCATGCGCTTCGCGGGCATCCGCTGACCGGGAGTATCGCTTCCATTCCACCTTGCAGATATCCCCGCCGCCAGTGTCGGGGGCTGGGGCACGAACTCCGACACCCTACCGGGAAATATGCGACACTGACCCATTCGGGAGGTCAAAGGATGAGCTCTTCGCGGACCCCGGACCATTCATTCAACCACCAGGAGTCGCGCAGCACAACACCGGAACTGCACCGCGAAAGCGACAGGCTGAAGTTGCTCCTGGACATGACCAACACCCTGGTCTCGAATTTGGAACTTCGCGATCTCCTTCGCGCGGTCTCGGCCAGCATTCGCCAGGTTATGCACTGCGACGTTGTCGGGGTGTGGTTGCCGGATCCGGAACAGCGCCAACTGCGCCAGCTCGCAATGGACTTCCCGGACAGTAAGGGATTTTTGAGGGAGGATGTGCTGCGCCCTGTCGAGGGGTCCGACATAGGTAAGGCATTCAAGACCGGCAAGCCTGTGATAGAAACAAAGGTCGATCTCATGAGCGAGCGGTTAGCTGCTGTGGCCCGGCCAGAAGCCATCGAGTCTGGCTGCGCTCTACCCCTGATCAGCCGGAATCGGACGCTCGGCGTTCTGACCCTCGCCAGTCGGAGGGAAAACTCATTCAGCCCGGAAGACGTTGATTTCCTGTTGCAAGCTGCGGGGCAAGTAGCGATCGCCATCGAGAATGCGTTGGCCTATCGCGAGATCACCGAATTAAAGGACAAGCTCGAGCAGGAAAAGCTCTATCTGGAAGGCGAGATTCGCACCGCGGCGGACTTTGAAGGAATCGTGGGTCAGAGTTCGGCGCTCCGGCAGGTATTGCAACTGGTCGAAACGGTGGCCGCCAGTGATTCGACCGTTCTCCTGCTGGGAGAGACCGGCACGGGCAAGGAACTTGTCGCACGGGCCATTCATGATCGCAGCCGTCGCAAAGATCGAACCCTCGTCAAGCTGAACTGTGCTGCGATTCCCAGTGGTCTGCTGGAAAGTGAACTCTTTGGCCACGAACGCGGTGCCTTCACTGGCGCGATCACGCAGAAGATCGGCCGGCTAGAACTGGCCGACCAAGGCACGTTGTTTCTGGACGAAGTCGGTGATATCCCTCTGGAACTTCAACCAAAGCTCCTGCGCGTTTTGCAGGACGGAGAATTCGAACGCCTGGGAAGCACACGGACCAAGAAGGTAGACATCCGGATGGTAGCTGCGACCAATCGTGATCTGCAACGGATGATCGAAGAAAGGCAATTCCGAAGCGACCTCTACTACCGGTTGAATGTCTTTCCCATCAACCTTCCATCATTGCGCGAGCGACCGGAAGACATTCCCTTGCTGGTGCGATACTTCAGCCAGATATACGCGCGCCGTATGCAAAAGCGAATCGAAAGTATTCCTGTAGCAGCCATGCGGAAGCTGACGCGCTGGCATTGGCCTGGAAACGTTCGTGAGCTTCAGAATTTAGTGGAGCGCGCAGTGATTCTCACGCGCAGCAGCACGTTAGCGATCTCGGTACCCGAGTTGGCAAACCGTGGCGCGAACTTGGCTCCCGCAAGAGCTAGCAACTCCGACGAACAAGATCGGATTGTGCGGGTTCTAAAAGAGACCAAAGGACGCGTCGGCGGTCCCAGCGGCGCCGCGGCCCGCTTAGGTCTTAAACGCACTACCTTGCTCACGCGGATGAAAAAGATGGGTATCGATCCACGAAAAATCTCGTAAGCGGAAGTGCCCTCTCGCGAACGAAGTTCTGTACACGCTTCACTGCGAGCATCTCATACTCAAGTCGACACGCTGGTGATGCGTCTTCAATCGATTAGATTCAAGTGTCGTGGACGCTCGACACTTGTCGGGGGAAGTGTCGAGGGCCCCGCCATTCTCTCGAGGGATCCCAGTCTCACAAAGCAAAAGGCTTCTGTCTTTAATAAGTTGCCGCGGCTCTCGGGAAAAACGCGTTTTTTGGCAGGCGCCGTACGCTGTTCTGTAATGTTGGAGGAGCTGACATCTCTGAAGATCGCAGAAAAATAAGTTGGGACGCGAGGCTTTGACAATGGCAGCGATGACATCGATTAACTATCGTCCCCAAACAGTCACTTCCATCGGTGGCCTTGATGGCATTGTTCGCAGCGCAGACGGCCTCATCGATCTGCAAGTGACTCTCCCGAAAGAGACGGGTGGCCGGGGCGGCAATCCGAATCTGGAAATGCTCTTTGTTGCGGGCTACGCCGCATGTTTCCACAGTGCGGTGAAGCGCGTCACCCATTCTGCCTCAGACGCCCGTATGACGACCACACCCGCCGTGGCTTACTCAGCGTCGCGATTAGACTAATCCTGCGAGTTCAACCCGAGATTCGGCCGGCGGCAATTCCTGTTTCTTCAGCGGACTTCGACGAGTTCGAGTGGACACTGATCCCAAATACGTGTAATTGCCCTCTAAGACGACTTCCCGCAGACGCGATCAAGCACGTGCTGAACATACACATCGCCGGCGACAAACCGCGCGCCTTGTTTTGACATAGACCGCAACATTCGTTCCCCGGCCTTGTCGATGAACGTGACGTCATCGAGATTCACGATGCACCTTCGCGCCGGAGCTGTGCCGTGTGCCGCCTTCCAGCTCGCCTTCAGTTCACCCACCCACGGCGAGGCGACACGACCTTGCAGAGTCCATCGCTCTTCCTTCACCGTGTTGGTGATCGTAATTTTCAACACTTCCGTCTCTCCCGTCCTTGGACACTGCAAATGAATGGCCACGAGACTTCATTTGCGCCAAAACGCGATGAATCTCTAAGTGACTGAATCAACGAGCGGTCTCAGACAAAAGCAGAGACGGAAGACAAATGGTGACTCGATTCAAGTGTCGTACACCCTCGACACTTGTCGAGAGAGGTGTCGAACGCCCCGACACTTTTTAAAGCGATCGCAGCCTGACGAACCAAACCGCTTCTGTCTTCAATCACTTGCCGAGGTTGCGGGTTGGAACGCGTCTTTGGCAAGCGCAGTGCACTATTCGCCGATGTGGAAGGAGAGGAAAACATGCCGAAGATCACCATCACCGAAACTCCAATCGAAATGCGATGGGTTCTGCAAGGCCGTCTGTTTGGACCTTGGGTTAACCAACTAAGAGCAAATTGGAGGACCGCCTCCCGAACCCGTCAGGGACGTACGTGCATTGTGGACCTCAATGACGTCACGTTCATCGACAAAGGCGCGGCGAAGCTGTTTCGCTCGATGGCAAGAGAGGGTGCGCAATTCACGGCCAACAGACCTTACAGTACGCGCCTGCTTCAGGGGCTGAAAATCAGCGGCAAGCACGGGCTCTTCGGAATGATCGCCTCTTTTTTTTCGCCGCTCCGGCGCATCGCTACTGTTTCCGATATCTCAACGCGATTGAGATCCGAATTCGGAAAGATGAACGCGACAGATGACGCCTGGACACGGGTGAACCTAAGCACCGAGGCACACCCGCCCAACTCATCAACTCCGCTGTTCAAGAGGAAAGACGATCAAGACTATGCCAGCTGACCTCGTCGATAGCATCGATAACCACGAAGCGGCATTTGCCACTGTTGGCTGTCTGGTCGACACAGACGACATAGCGCTTGTCGCCGACGCCAAGACCGGAAGCAGCCACGCTTTCGAAGTCCTTGTCGAGCGTCACGCGCGGAGGATTCTACGCGTTGCGCAGCGTGTGACCGGTAACCGCGAAGACGCTGAAGATATCGCCCAGCAAACCTTTCAGAAAGCATTTGTCCATTTGCAGACGTTCGAAGGCAAGTCGTCGTTTTCCACCTGGTTGACGCGCATCGCGATCAACGAAGCGCTCATGGGATTGCGTAGAAAACGTTGGGCGAGCACGGTATCGATCGACGAGGTGACCCCACGTGGAGGAGCCGTACTTGCGCGCCAGGTCCCCGATTTAGGTCCGAGTCCAGAACGTAGTTATTCACAACAAGAACGAGAGCGGATTCTTTCGTTTGCCATGAATCAACTAACGCCAGGAATACGGGCAGCAATCCAGCTCTGCAAGCTTGACGAGCTATCACTCAAAGAGAGCGCTCAAATCATGGGAGTGTCTATTGAAGCTACGAAGTCACGAGTGCACCTGGGGCGAAGGAGGTTGCGCGAAGCACTTAAGCGCTATTTCTCGCCAACCTCGAGGGTGAGAGCAAAGAAGAATGGAGGCTTCTCTCCCAGCGGGCGGGTCATCAGTTTGGTGCTGCTCGCCGTCTGCTGCATCGTAGCCTCCGCTTCGGCTCAAAACACCGGCGTTATCGGCAGTGTCCCGAGCGGGCCGGCCAGCGATGACGTTCTTCGCCTGACTCTGCAGGACGCCATCAACATGGCCCTGCGATACAACTTGGGAGCCATCGAGCGTGGAGAGAATGCCCAATTCGCACGTGGTCAACGCTTGATAGCGCTAAGCAATCTGTTACCTCAGGTGAGCGCAGGCGCGTCCGAGAACGTCGCCCAAACAAGCCTCGCAACTCTCGGGATCAAAAACCTCCCTGGCATCCCGAGTGTTCTCGGACCGTACAGCTACAGTACGGTGGACGCGAGCCTCAGCCAAACATTATTCAACTTCGAATCAATCCAGAACTTTCGCGCGGCGCGGACTACCGAGCAAGCTGCACAACTCAGCTACAAAGATGCGCTCGACGTGGTCACCCTGACTGTGGGCAATGCCTATCTGCAGGTGATCGAAACTAGTTCCCGTATCGAGGCGCAACAAGCTCAGGTGCGCAATGCGCAGGCCCTACATGATCAAGCAAATGAAGAGTACCAGGCGGGCACCAATTCGCGAATCGACGCGACTCGCACCGAGGTTCAACTCGTTACCGAGGAGTACAACCTAAGCGTCGCGCGCAACAACTTCGCGATCGCAAAACTCACCCTCGCCCGCGCCATCGGACTGCCTCTTGGGCAAGAGTTTGATATCGTCGACCAACTTCCTTACTCCGATATCAATCCGCCCACCGTCGAAGACGCGCTCAAGGCGGCCTATAGCTCGCGGAGTGACTTCCGCGCGGCGCTCGCTTCTCAGAAAGCTGGCCAGGAGACTCTCTCGGCCGCCAAGGGCGAGCGCTACCCCGTCGTAACTGTGAATGGCGACTACGGGGACGTCGGGACGACGTTCGATCACTCGCACGGAAACTTCAGCGTCCAGGCAGGAGTGCGCATTCCAATCTTCGCTGGAGGCCGGATCAAGGGCGACGTCACTCAGGCGGAAGCGGCACTGCGGCAGCGGCAGGCAGAAGCCGAAAACACTCGCGGCCTGGTCGATTATGACGTGCGTACCGCGTTCCTTAATCTTTCCGCAGCCAAAGAACAGGTCGACGTGGCCCAGAGAAACGTCGCATTGGCCAACGAGAATCTCGCGCGCTCGAAGGATCGTTTCACCTCCGGCGTCACCGATAGCGTCGAGGTGGTGCAGTCCGAGCAATCCCTGGAGGCCGCCGCCGACCAGTACATCACCAGCGTTTACAACCACAACCTCGCCAAACTTATGCTGGCGCGTTCCCTGGGGGTCGCGCGAACCAAATACAAGCAATACATAGGAGGTGATTGATGACCGCCAACAACGGAGACTCGAAC
>Ga0182015_10005601_pt1 | contig 13003 bp, 9 predicted proteins | sample 712P3MmetaG_FD_120478 | JGI IMG/M metagenome (GOLD analysis project Ga0182015, IMG submission 120478) | Permafrost microbial communities from Stordalen Mire, Sweden - 712P3M metaG | ecosystem: Environmental > Terrestrial > Soil > Wetlands > Permafrost | place: Sweden: Stordalen | collected...
CAAGGGCGTGAACCGGAATTTCCAGTTTAGCTCCCAAGAGACCCACACTGTAGATCGAAGTGTTCCAGCGAACGATGTTTCTCTGGCCGGGCGATGGGCTGGTGAAGGGCACCGCTCTTCCCGGAAAGTCTGGTTTTCAGTAAGTTCCCCGGTTGAGGGCCTGTTCACAACGACCCTTCGGCTTTAGAGTGGGTGGATGCCCCAGCACAGAATTCTGCGCGGTGCCACCGGCTTCGCCGGCGCTCTCCGCTGCCGCGCGCGGCTCCTGTCAACGCCCTCGCGTGGCTCCGGCCACGCGCCTGCCCGCGGGCAGCCCGCGCCTCCAGCAGAGTGGCAGCCGGTGCCTGATGCCATGCCCTTCGGCAAGCGCATCCCGCTTGCCCTTACGCACCGGGCAAAAAAGGGGACGATCACCTGCGTTCAACGACGCGGCTGCGCAACCAGGCTGCCTGCAGTTATTTTGTGGGAATGTGCCGATTGTCGATCGTCCCTCCGGCGAACGCGTCCCGCTCTTTTGGGCGGGATCGGACCTATACTGGGAGTGATGGGAATGAAAACTGGATCGTTTCGCGCCCTTACCCATCGATCACAATGACCGCGATCAGCCGACGCAGATTCCTCGCCACCGCCGCCCTTTCTGTTGCCGCAAGCCGCCTTGGTGCGCAGAGCCATGCGGGAACCCAGGTCACCCTCACCATTCCGACTGAGGCCACAGGCCCCCACATGCCTGCCGACTTTGTCGGCCTGTCCTACGAAGTGCAGCAACTCGCCGACCCGACTTTCTTCTCCGCAAGCAACACCGGATTGATCCGCGAGTTCAAAGCTCTGGCGCCGCGGGGCGTCCTGCGCCTGGGCGGCAACACCAGCGAGTTTGCCTATTGGAAACCCACACCCGGTTCTCCTGAACCCGAGCACCCGCACATCCGCGAGGTCGAAGGCGAGCCCAGAGCGCAGTATTATGCCGTCACACCCGAAGCGGTGCGCAACCTGGCGGGCTTTCTCCAAGCCACCGGCTGGACGTGCCTCTATGGCATCGGGATGGGAACCAATACGCCCGACCGCGCCGCGGAGGAAGCCGGGTTCGTGGCAAAAACCCTCGGTCCCACCCTGCAGTACTTACAGATCGGAAACGAGGTGGATCTGTTCGACCGCCATCTGCGCGATCCGAAAACATGGTCCGCCAGAACCTACCTCGATGAGTGGCTGGTCTTGGCTCGCGCCATAACGGCCCGCGTGCCGGCAGCCAGGTTCGGGATGCCGGATGTAGCCTCCGACGTATCGTGGCTCACGCAAATCGCCGACGTTTGGCATTCGATCCAGAATCCGCCGCATGTCACAACGCTTACGCACCATTACTACTTCGGAGGGCCGGCCACAAACCCTGAGGTCAACATTCCCAACCTGCTAAAGCCGTCTACTATGGCCAGGGTTCAGAAGACGGCGGATATGGCTACCTCCGCCGCCGGCAAGATGGGTGTCCGCGTCCGCATGACCGAAGGCAACACTTGCTATCGCGGAGGCAAACCCGGCGTGTCAGACGTCTTCGCGGCGGCACTCTGGGCGGCCGACTATTCGCTCCTTCTCGCCAGCAACAACTATTCCGGCATCAATCTGCACGGCGGTACCGGCAAATCCGTCGCAAACTCGGTTGGAGGTTTTCTGCCCGGTGACGTCCTTCTCAAAGAGAAAGGCGAAACCCCGGAGCAGATCGCCTCCCATCCCCACCCGTTCTACACGCCGATCGCTACATTCGGCTCGGAATACGTCATGGAGCCCGTTGCCTATGGCCTCAAGTTCGCCGGATCGCTCAGCGGAGGCTCCTTCCTCCAGGGCGATTTCTCCTCGCAGCTCCAGGCGGCGGGAGTCGACGCGACCGCTTACGCCGCCAAACTCCCCGGCGGGCATGCATCCCTCATCATCTTGAACAAAGACTCGGACAAGGACCTCGTCCTGAACCTGGACTTTGGAACCGGCAGAACCGGAGAGGTGGAGACCGAAACCCTGCATGCTCCGGCTCTCGATAGCCGCGAAGCTCACATCGCGCGATCTGCCCAACCTGGCCCTCTCAAGCAGGGCAAGTTCACCGTCACGGTTCCACACGCGACCGGCCTCCGCTTGACCCTCAGCTGACTCAGACTCATGCTCATCCCCGGTTTGGAGATGGATGTATTTGCGCTCGGATTTCAATTGGCGCCCGCTGTGCTCGATGAGCGCACAGGCGATTTGCACCAACTAACGAAAACCGGGGGACTACTACCTCTGCTTAACGACTGCCGCTGCCCGTAGCCAATGGCAAACTGCTGTGGATTAAATGTGAGGTGAACATCCCGTCTTTCCCCGTCCGGTCCCGTCAAGGGTAATAGGTATCATGTCAAATCATGTCACTGTAATTCCCTCAGCCCTCGTCGGCCGAGGGACCGTACATGCCTGGGATGGGAGCGCCCAGCGCACGAAGGTCGCGGCCCAACTGCGCGCGGTGATGAATGAGGTGGTTAAGCACCCAGGTACGGAAGACGACATAGCGCGAATCGTCGATCCAGATCTGGTCGCCAGCCGTCATCTTCCAGTTGTCGTTCCATCTGGCTGGATCGAGGCTGGCGAGAATCTGCTTTGCTTTCGACGTGTCCTGGTCGAACTTATCCAAGACTTCAGCTTTGCTTGCTGGGTCCCAGGGCTTGTAGCTGGCCATATCGAAGTTCAGGCCGTTTTTGGATAGCGTGTCGACGCCCCATGCTCCTGCCGTTTCTGCGACATGACCGGCAAGACGGCCCAGCGTCATGGATTTCGGGTTGGCCTTCCAGTTCAGATCGGCATCGGCTGGAATCGAATCCAGCATCTTTCGCGTCGAGACAAGTTCACGGCCGTACTCGGCTATCAATTCTTCTTGTATGTCCATCGGCAACCTCCGGAATTCGATGGGGACAAGCATACGGGAGTTTCCGCCGAAAGGAGAAGTAAAAACGAATATCTCCGGCCGGCTGAAGACGGCAAAAGCTCGCCGAATTGAAGTTACCGATAAGGTGACGTTTTGGGAGCTGCCCCTAATAGCCGTTTGCATCTTGATATTTAAAGACGCGTTTAAGGACATGTTGGAAAGGAGCTTTCGACGACAACTCTCGCGAGGCCGTATTCCTTAATGTGCTTTTGTTCAAGGGGCTTTGCGCTCTTGTTACCCTGCTGTGCTTCCTGGCAGGTACGTTGCTCGATGCGAAACTTAGAGGCGACGAACAGCGGCTCCAGATAGGTGCCGATGTAGTAGTGCCGACCGGAGATAAGATCGATCTTCAGGTGTCCACCGGCTTCCGGGCTCGGTATCATCCACGAATTTGCAGACAGGATGTGCTGGCCCGGGTCAAGATTGAAAGTGATAAAGTGACCGGGGGTAAGCATCGCGAGTTGACCTTTTTCGTCCATGATCCTGCCCGAGAATTTCCCATATTTATAGTCAGGCATAGCAGACTTCAGGAAGCTCCCGCTGGAATAGAAGGTGACCTGCACTTGCGGGACCACTGCGGTTGTGCCCTGTGCTACCCCGGTAAGGTGGGCCGACGCAAGGCAAACGGCGAGGCTTGAAAATAGAAGTAACGCACTTGATCGCATTCGTTTTCTTATTTCGGCCTGCCGCCCGCTATTGCAGGATGGCGTGGCCGATCCTGACCCACCACCATGAACCGCTGCGAAATGTGTAGATGACAAAAGCCTGAGAAACCACCAGCGCCGGCAGCGCGATCCGATATACCGGGTGGATGCGGCGGTTCACGAGAAGATCGCGCGCGACGCCGAGAAGGATGACACCGTCCAGACACACAAACGTGAGGTTGTGGTTGTACAGATAGTCGATCCGGCCGAAAGCTGCATCGAGCAGCCCGCAGGTGGCAATGAAGATGAGCCGGCGATGAAGCTCGGACTTCCTGCGCCAGTAGACGGCCAGGCCGAAACAGGCGGCAAAGGCGACCATGTCAAAGAACGGGACGATCAGAAATGCGTCCGCGTCCGGCACGTGCAGCCGGACGGTATCGAAGCGCCCCATCACGATGGCCGTGGTCGTGCCAAGGAAAACCATGGCGGTCCCGAGCGCAGCGCCGAACCAGCCCACGGTGCGGTGCCAGCGCACACGGTGCGTGCGGATCAGCGTGGACTGGAAAATGAAGAAGACAACCCACCCCGAGAATACGGCCGCATGAATCCAGAGGAGCAGGGGCCGCGGCACAGCGGCATGGAAGAGACTGGCGTTGACGGAGTGGCTGAAGCCCCAGACCACGATCGCTGCGACGAACAGCGACATGGCGAAATAGAAATACCTGTCCAGCAGACCGTTTCGGCCAGTGAAAGGGCTGCTCAACGGACGCGCGAGCGATTCCTGAGGGATTGAAGCCATGGTTCAGATCCTCTGCCGGTTGGGCCGAAGTCTAACACGACAGACATTTGCCGTTCAACGAACTTCTGGTTTCAACCTGCGGGCCAGCGCCAACGGCATTCAGTCAACGATGACTCGCGGATCGCACTGGCATCCGGAAGGCCGTCCGTTGTTGCCTTCAGGGCAATGCACTCGTCGACGCGCGATATTGATGCCGAGTGGCCTGCATAACGAAGTGCCCGCACGGGGTTTTCGGAAACTTGCCGGTCCCAGAGCCATACGGTTAGGAGATTTTAGATTGCGCAAATAGGCCGGTGCCGCTACGAATGTCGCGTTTGTAGGTTATGCTTCGATCCATGAATCAAACGGGGCTTGTTCGGTCACTGGCTGCTGTCTGTCTTGGTTTCACGTCTATTGTGGCCACTGCGCAACTGCGCCATGCTGAGCCGCCTCTTCACACCAGCGGCCATGACATTCTCGATACGGCGGGTCATCGGGTGCGGCTGACTTCAGTGAATTGGTACGGCTTCGATCAGCAGGACTTTGTTGCTGGAGGCCTCGACCATGCTCCGTTGGCCACCATTGTGAAAGAGATTGTCGATCTGGGCGTGAACTCCGTGCGCCTGCCTTGGGCCAATGAGACGCTGGAGCACAATCCTCAGGTGCCCGATTATGCGGTGAAAGCAAACCCACAATTTAGAGGCAGACATGCTATGGAGGTTATGGACGCGGTCGTCCGCGCGCTGGCTGACGCCCATATCATGGTGGTCCTCGATAACCATGTAAGCAGAGCGGACTGGTGTTGCAGTGAGACCGATGGCAATGGCCTTTGGTACAACGCTGAATATCCAGAGTCCAAGTGGCTTACGGATTGGCAGACTATTGTCCGCCGCTACAAGAGCGAGCGCTGGGTTGTCGGCGCAGACCTGCGCAACGAACTCCGTAACCAGGCGACTTGGGGAGGATCGGATCCCAAGCTTGACTGGCATGCCGCATCGGAACGCGGAGGCAACGCGGTGCTTACGGCTAATCCCCTCCTGCTGATCATGGTGGAGAGCCCGGACTACTCGACCAACTTCGTCGGATTCGACAAACTTCCGGTGCGGTTCAAAATCGCTGACCGGCTGGTCTATTCGCCTCACGCATACAACATCGCCGATCATGCATTCGGGAGCTACGGCGAGTTGAAGCAGGTCTATGACGCACGCGCCGGATTTCTACTGCATACCGAGCCTGGCGTTCCCCTATGGGTAGGTGAGTTTGGCACCTGCCAAACATTAGACTGCGGGGCGAACTCGGATTGGTTCGTGATGTATATCCGCTACATGAAAGAGAATGATCTTGCCTGGAGTTATTGGGCTATCAACGGCACACAATCGAGCGGGGCCGGCCGCAAGTACGATGCAAGTGAAGGTTATGGGTTGCTGTCGCCCGACTACCAGCACATCGCAGCACCCAAGCTCGTGGAGCTGTTGCGGACGATCCAGAACTAAGATGTCCATCGAAGAGCTGCATTTACCGGCAGTGGGGAAGTTGTGGGGACTTCGACCGGATTCCAACCGCCGGATTCATCGCCGTGTCCCTGGCCTCTGTCAGGCAAGGTTGCGGCGCGCGAAAAGACCCTTATTAAAATGCAAGGAAACTCCCCAGTGACGGGCCGCGACAACAAGTGCTTCAGAAAGTGCGCTGTGGCGATCTGCTGCAAGCAGTGAGGCGGGAAGCCAAACGGACTGATTCACTTCATCCGGAAGATTGGAGTCCTTCGGTGCACTTGGGGTGTTCTCTGAGTGGCTCGGCGCCAGAGCTTCCGACCAGAACGAGGCAGCGCTATCCAGACGGACGCGTGGACTCTTGGGCAAAGGCTCTTAGATTTCAATGTCGGGCTACCTCACCGGCCATTCGACTTGCTTTCTGCGATTGCAAACTTGAAAACGCGAAGCTTATCGCGGTACACCCAGGCGAGTCAATCATTTCATGCTCAGCGCAACCGGTCTCAAGATTGAGCTGCCGGAGTCGCTGCAGACGGAAAGCCGGCGGCCTAACGAATACGCCTGGGGATGGAGCATTCAACCGGCTTGAGGTTGCAACGGTTCAGGATTTGAGCTAAGAAGATACCGGCCACTTTAGATGCCGGCGCAAGAATTCAAATGTGCCCACCCCGTGTATTGTGTGTGGCCCGTTGAAGAACTCTATCTCTGTCTTATCCCCAATACCCATCTTGTCGTAGAACTGCCGGACCCTGGCGTACTCGTAAGCGATCCACTCGTCCATGCCCACTGGATCATCGTGTCCTCGCTCAACCATGAAAGGCCGGGGCGCCATAAGATTTGCCAGATCCGCATAGTTCACAACATTCGCGAAGTTGAATTCGTACATGTCGTATTCTTTCGTCAGCAGATAGCTGTACGATGTTTCCACGTTTGTTGTTTTCCAGACCCACTCGTTAAAATCACCGGCACAGATCGACAAAGCGTAACGATCCAGGAATGGCGGTACCCGAACCGCCGTCTTTCCGCCATAAGAAAGACCGTAGAATCCAATTCGTTCCGGATCGACAAATGACTGCTCAGCCAACCAGGTTAACGTCTGTTCGTGCTGGCCAATAATGAAGGAGAAGAGAGATAACTTGAGGGGGTGGCCCATACGCTGAATGATGCGGAAATTGTCTTCTCCTATGTAAGGGTTCTGCGGCGCATAGGTTACAAAGCCTTGGTCAGCCAGGCGAGCAGCGAAGTGATGGTAGAAGTGTGAGTCTATCCTGGGATCGGCAACATCGCTCGGCCGCCCCTCCAGACCATGCTGGCAGACCACGACCGGGCGCCGCTCGCCGCTCTTGATGTCTTTGGGCACGAGCAGTATTCCGTAAGCGGACACGTCGGGCCATACATCCAAAAGAACCTCATAGCCTCGGTACCTGGGTTCCTCCAGGATCAGCCGCGTGCGCGCTTGAGGCGGCAGATTGGGTGATGGCATGCGGCCTATGACATGATCCCAGACGAATTCGCGATAGAACTGGGTCGTCGCTTTCCAGGTTTTAATCGAAGAGGCATCTGCGTTGGCCCAAAATTCTTTCCGTCGCGTGGGTGACTTTTGGATCAATGCCTGGGTGAAGCCCACCATCTGGTCGAACTGTCGATGGAGCCGCGGCATTGGATCATAGTTTTGACGGTTGTCTACGGGTAGGCCAGCCTCCGCTCCCAAGCCGGCTTTCACGCCCATGGAGCGCAAGAAGGACCGCAAGGCGGCATCCGAACCGGGCAGGCCTTTACCTTCTCCGCTTATTACCAAGGCCAATTTGTTTTCGGCTTTGAGAGCGGCAAAGAAAGTCCGTGCACGGGTGAATTCTTCTTTTACTCGATCAAGCGCGGGACCTATGAGCTTTCCGTTGGGACAGGCTGCCTGCTTGTGCACCTCGGTGACCGGTGGGGGTCCGTCAACCTGCGGTCCCTGGCTGGCTTCAATAATGAGCGTTCGGGGAGCGATCAGACTGGCCAGTTCGGCATCGCCGAACTCCTGCACCAGTCCCCATATGTCGCGGTAAATCGGCTCCTGCCATAGGTTTTCTCGCGGCTGGAAGTAGCCGCTTACCAGGGACACGTCAATTCTTTGATCGATAGCGGCGCTATAGAGCGCCAGCAACCCTCCCTCGCCGTATCCAATAATTCCTACGGGTAAGGAACGGCTCTTGTTCTCGCTTGCGAACCAATCGACTGCGGCCAAAATTGCTTGTACTTCAAAACCAATCAGGTGATGGCCGGCTTCGTACGCCATGCGGTAGATCCACTCCCGGTGCGGTTCATTGGTCATTTGAATACCGGGAATGCCGGAGAAGGTATCGGCGCGGTTGATGACCAGGGGAACGATGACCTGGCAGCCGTTCTCGACTAAGCGTCGGGCAAACTGAGCCGCGGGTGGGACTCCTGGCGCCAAGCCAACCAACATCTCCGGCGACCAGTCCGCATCAGGAACGGCGATGACCCGGGCGACGGGTGGTTGGTTGGGCTCGAGAAGGAGTCCTTCCACAGCCAACCCAGCAAAGCCTTCCACCACGGCATCAAACACAGGCCAGCGTATTGGATATATTTTGTAATTCTTAGTTTGCGAAATGGGAGCCGGCGTCGAGATGGTCTGGAGTATTTGCGGCGAGCTGGGCTCGACTCGGGGGTCCATCGCCCCGATGATCTCGCGGAAGCGATCACGGTTGGATGCAATGGATAAGTTGTACTCCGCTACCGATCGATAGTCGTGCTTCCAAAGACTTTTCCGGTCCGTCGCGGCCTGATCCGTCTTGTGCAACAGAAAATGTTGGATTTCCTCTACCATCTGGGCTGCCAAGTCGCCGTCTACTGTTAGCGGCGCAGTTCCGGCTAGAGTTGCGCCCTCTGTGGCAGCGGTACTTGTAGATTGTTCGCCAGCAGCCAAGGTGCTTTCCTCAGCTGCCATGCGGCTTGGGACAAGTTTGGTCATGAAACTAAAACCGATCGACGCGCTGCTGGTGCGGGCAAGAAACTCACGTCTGTTCATTTAGCTATGCTCCTCGGCGAAACCAAGGAATAGCGTGAATCCTAAGCGTCGCGTCAAAGCAAATCTCCTTGGGGATGAAAGTTAATTTATGCACGGCCCCACGTACCTCCGAGCCGGCGTACTTTCGCTGTTCCTTGGCACTCTGCTTTCTGCAACGGCGCAAGTGCCGGGCCAGAGCAGCGGCGCCGCGCGGGAAGGGGTTACGGTGTCAGCATATCTATTGCAGACTCTCATTTTACGGGAAATCCGTATCCTGTCGACGTATCTCCCGGTATCATTCTCGGTGTACTGGCTACTCGCGTCCTTTCTTTCATCGTCTATCAGGCCACGCCAAAGGATCCACTCATCCTTGGCGGCGTCGTTCTTACCATGCTCTGTGTGGGCTTGGTTGCGGCCTGGGTGCCAGCCCGGCACGCTTTATCCGTAGACCCGATGATCTTGCTGCGCGAAGAATGAATTGGAGAATGGAATCCGGCTCGATGATTTTCAACGAGTGCCAAATCGCCATAACGGCGAACCCTGGCACACTGAAGGAGCGGGTACAGTGAGTCGCGTCCCAAATCAGCTTTGCACAACGAGTATCAATGAGGCGTGCCTATTTCGTGCCTTGGAACGCATTCGCAAGCGACAGGCATCGGCGCAGATATGCGTTCTTCGCGGTGGCGAAGTCGTATTAAATCATGCATTCGGTTGCAAAGAGAATTCTCTCTTCTGGATATTCTCGGCAAGCAAGCCATTCATGGCTGTGTTGATCTACCTTCTCGCCGAACGCGACCAGGTGCGACTCGATGAGCCAGTCGCCACCTACTGGCCGGAGTTTGCACAGCATGGAAAGTCCCACATCACAATACGTCAAGTCCTACAGCACCGCTCCGGGCTGGTCCAGTCAATGAGCATCGGAGACGCTTTTGCCATTTCCAATTGGGACGCATTCAGACACAGAGTCGCGCGGAGCCGCCCGGCTTTGATGCCAGGCGACGGACCTGCCTACCAGGCGCTCAGTTATGGTTTCATCCTTGGGGAAATCGTTCAACGTGTTACACAGCGCCCCGTCCGTGAAGTTCTTGCCAGTGAACGATTGAACCCTCTCGCAATGGGCGAAACGTTTCTGGGCCTACCGGATGAGCTCTGGGAGCGGCATGTCCCGGTATCCGGCAAGGGGCAATATGGGAGGCTCGTCGCATGGGTTGTGAACCGGCGTGCCGTGCGCCGCTCCGTCAATCCCTCCGCCGGAATCTCCACTACTGCGGCAGATATGGCTGTGTTTTATCAAATGCTCCTGAGCGGGGGTGTGGCTGGCGGTCGGCGCATTCTCAAGACGTCCAGCATTGAAGTAGCCCGAACTCCATCGTGTGGCGGGGGGTTCGACAGATGCGCCAGAAAGCCCATCCGCTGGGCGGAAGGCTTTCAGTTGGGCGGTCCACGCTCCGATCCTCGTTTCGTTTCGCCCATGGGGGCAATGAGCAGCCCTCTCACCTTTGGCCACAACGGCAGCGATTGCTGTATTGCCTGGGCGGATCCGACGCGACGACTCGCCTTTGCCTATCTCACCAACCGTCTTACGGCTGGGAAGGAAGCCGTCGAACACCTTGCGGCAGTTGCTGATGACGTCCTCTCCGCGTGCGCCGTGAACTGATCGGCGCGGGTATTGGACTTGGACGAACAGGATTTTGGGATAGTAGATTCCCCCTGCGGCCACCCGGCCATTTTCTAATCTCAACTGATGACTTCAGGCCATAACTGGCCAATCTCTGCCCATTCTGATGGTGGGTAGAATATCGTGCACAGCAGTGTCGATTGTTGCTATATCTCACCGACACGACCATACGCACTGGATCCAGCAGGGCCGCTGTGCGTTTAAGTACGCGAAGGGCTTCAGCTCACAAGAACTACTCCGTCTGATCAAACATCAGGCATTCCCAACTTTCCAGGCAACGCCTTTCGTATGTCTGCTGTGGCTTTTCAGCACGGGGATGCAGCGTAAGCTGCTAGTTTGTTGGGCGCGAGCCGGCGATGAGGATGTCGACGAGACGGCGAGCGGTTTGCTCCCAGCCGGGTTCGTAGGCGGTGTGAAAGATGCCGACGAGGGCACGGACGAGGTCGTTGGGATCGGTGTCGTGGCGGAGATCGCCGCTGGCGATGGCGCGTTGGGCGAGGGCGGCGAATGCGGCGCGGATGAGGCCGCGTGACCCCATGATGAGGCGCGAGGAGCCGCCGGCGACGGTATCCATTGCGGGGACGATGAGCATTTTGCCGGCGACGTGGTCAATGAAGAGAAGCATCCAGGCGCGGAGGGCTTCGAGCGGCGGCAGGGTGGCGGCGAAGCGCGGGCCGGCGGCGGCGAGTTTCTCGACTTCGCTGCGGTAGACGGCTTCGATGAGGGCGTCGCGAGTTGGGAAGTGGCGATAGAGCGTGCCGGAGCCGATGCCGGATCGGCGTGCGATGTCGTCGAGGCTCGCGGCTGCGCCAAAGCGGGTGAAGACCTCCTTGGCTACCTCAAGGATGCGCTCACGGTTGCGCTTCGCGTCGGCGCGGGGTCTTCGGGCGGGCTGAGGCGGCGGGAGCTTCTTTTTCGGCATGTGAACGGTAGACGAAAATTTTCTGCAACCGGGGACTGTCTCCGGTTATCTATCTATCCGGGGACTGTCTCCGTTTTAACCGGCGGAGACCCAGATGTCAATTGGCGCGATCGTCACGGGTAGCGTCACAACAACAGGAGGATGAGCATGCGAGTATTTGTGACAGGAGCGACGGGATTTATTGGAACGGAGCTGGTGAAGGAGTTGATTGCGGCAGGGCACCAGGTGCGTGGGCTTACGCGCAGCGATGAGGGTGCGGAGCAGTTGAAGGCAGCGGGCGCGGAAGTGCATCGCGGCAACCTTACAGACCTGGACAGCCTGCGCAGCGGAGCGACGGGCGTGGATGCGGTGGTGAACCTGGCGTTCAGCCATGATTTTGCGAACTTTGCGAAGAACGCCGAAGACGAAATCAAGGCGATCAAGGCTCTGGGGTCGGTGCTAGAGCCTGGCAGGCTGCTGGTGGTGACTTCGGGTACGGGGCTGGCCAGCGGCGGCCCGGGCCATCTGCGCACGGAGAGCGATCCGCCGCTGGACTTGCCGTCGATACCGCGGCGCCCGGAGAAAACGGCTCGCGAGGTAGCGGCGGAGCGAGGTCTGCGTCTGGCGGTTGTGCGGTTGCCGCAGGTGCATGACACGCGCAAGCAGGGGCTGGTGCCGCTAGTGACGCAGGCGGCGCGTGAGAAGGGTGTGTCGGCGTATGTGGGCGATGGCGCGAACCGCTGGGCCGCGGCTCCGCTTCATGATGTGGCACATCTTTACCGGCTGGTTGTCGAGAAGACTGGCGAGGGCGTGACGGTGTATCACGCGGTGCAGGAAGAAGGCGTGTCAATGCGGGAGATCGCGGAGACGATCGGCAAGGGGCTGAACGTGCCGGTGGTTTCGATCGCGCCGGAGAAGGCTGGCGAGCACTTTGGGTGGCTGGCGCACTTTGCGGCGTTGGATATGCCGGCAACGAGCGAGTGGACGCGCAAGACGCTGGGGTGGGAGCCGACCGGGCCCGGGCTGATTGAGGACCTGACCAATATGAAGTATTTCTGACGGAGCTGCCGACAGCAGCTTTGACGAGCATGATGGCTCAAATAGCAGGCCCTCTGATTCTCCGGGGCCTTACTTTTTCTGTCATAGCTGGAAACGGGCGAGGTGACCAGCAGTGCGCAGATCACTTCCGGGAAGCGCGTTTCAAAGGAGAGAACCGCACCTATACGGAGAAGGCCGCCTTCTCCAACTGCTTCAACCTGTTCGCCAGCAATTCCTGTTCCCGCAGGTTCTTCGTCATTGCGATGGCGCGTTGGATTTCTTCACGTGCCTCAGAGAGCCTGCCCATCTTCATCAGCAGGTCTCCGCGAACGCTGGGAAAGAGATGGTAGCCGGCTAGCGCAGAGTCACCGGCGAGGGTGGCGGCTGCGTCGAGTGCGTCGAGTCCTGCGGCTGGGCCTTGGACCATGCCGACGGCGACTGCGCGATTGAGTGCCACGATTGGAGATGGATTGATTTGCAGCAAGGCGTCGTAGAGAAGAACGATGCGGTCCCAGTCTGTCTCTTC
>Ga0182015_10005602_pt1 | contig 12997 bp, 12 predicted proteins | sample 712P3MmetaG_FD_120478 | JGI IMG/M metagenome (GOLD analysis project Ga0182015, IMG submission 120478) | Permafrost microbial communities from Stordalen Mire, Sweden - 712P3M metaG | ecosystem: Environmental > Terrestrial > Soil > Wetlands > Permafrost | place: Sweden: Stordalen | collected...
CACGCCATCCGGGTTAAGGTGGATCGCAAACAGACCACGGTGCGTTCGCGCACCACGTACTGCACCGAGAAGCCCCTGGATCTGTTGGCTGGGACCTCAACGGGAAAGGATTTGGAGCAGCGTGCGGCCGCAACACAAACCGGCGACATCGCTGCCTCCATCCGGCTCCCGTATTTTTATCTCTCGCCCAACGTGGCCCGCGTCAATCTGGCGATGGAGATCGCGGCTGACGCGCTGAAATTCCAAAATCAAAAGGGCAAACTGCACGCCGAAATGGATCTGCTGGGCATCGCGTCCACGCCGGATGGCAGCGTGGCAGCGCGTTTCAGCGATACCGTGAAGTTGGATTTGACTCAGGCCGAAATCGACAAAATGAAGGGCAAGTCTCTGCATTACGAGAAAGCGTTCAAAATCGCTCCAGGCCAGTACCGCTTTACGATGGCATTCAGCTCCGGCGGCCAGAGTTTCGGAAAGCTGGAAGCACCGCTGGATGTGGAACCGCGGAAAGCCGGAGAATTGGCCCTGAGCAGCTTGGCGCTTGGCAGGGAGGCCCGCCCGGCGGCCGATCTGGGCCTCGGTCTCGGTGTTTCCATCGGCGATCAGACTCCGCTGGTTGCGCAGGGTATGCAGGTAATACCGGCTGGCTCCAGTCAATTCATGAAATCGGAGCAAGCGTTCTTTTACTTTGAAGTTTACGATTCCAATCCTGCGTCCGTGACGGCTCAGGTGCGAATTGTGGATCGCCCGGCCGGCGCGCCGAAGTGGGACTCAGGAATGCTGAAGCTCATCGTTCCGCAGCAGGGCGGAAACCTTCCAATTAGTTCGCTGGCCCCGGGAAAGTATCAACTCGAAGTAACGGCGATCGACTCGTCGGGCAAACAGGTCAAGCGGACGGCAGATTTTGAGGTCCAATAACGCACAGTTCGCCACTTGACGTTATCGTGGGAGAGGAGACTTGGCTATGGCGAATCTGGATTGGTCACAGTGCCCAGCGGTGAAGAGCGTGCCCGGCAAGCGCAGCGGCGCGTGGGTATTCCGAGACACGCGGATGCCTGTCGCTACGGTCTTTGAAAATCTTGAGGCGGGCTCAAGCATAGAGGAAATCATCGAGCAGTTTCACGTAACCCGGGAGCAGATTCAGGCCGTGCTCGAATTCGCCGCCCGCAGTCTCGACCCGCCGCCGATTCCCGTCGGCGCAGTACCTTCGGCGGATGCGCATTCTCTTTGACCACGGCACTCCAAGTGGTATTGCCGGGTCGCTTTCGGGCCACGAGGTCACGGAGGCGATAGAACGAGGCTGAGACAGGCTTTCCTTGCGCGTCAGGGCTCTGCCGGCCGTTGAGACTTCGGTATTGTACCGAGGTTTTGCCACCCCTTGGACGCCTCGGCGACCAAGACAAGAATGCCACCTTGACCTTCGTCAGTAGCGGCCCACATGTGGGTGACTTCGGCTGGTAGCATTGGCGGCTGTACTGGGGCACAGTGAATCAGGGCTTGCCACGCCTCGGTCTTCAATGAGTCGACGCAGACGAACAGGTGCCGCTCCATGCATTGGCTGGCTGCTAGCTTTCGCCTGCTGTCAGGTTTATTTGCTTCGTACTCGATTGCTCGCTGCAAATCGTCCGGGTTGACGATGCTCCCCATAACGGAAGAGGTTGGCCCCCCGATCCAGATGCGGGCTGGCGGCGAAGCTGGCACGAGCGATCCTTCAACGATCCGAAGGTCCTGAAAAATACGGAAGACGGACGAGGTCATTCGGCCCGGTTCGGCTGCAAATTGAGTTACCCCCTCGACTCGATTTGGGATAGATATCGATCAACGTTCTTCCGAATTAAGTCGATCCTGCAATCTGGGTGAGGACTCACCACCCAGCTATGTTGGCAAGCCTTCGCATCCACGTAGCTTCTCTGGCGAAGGTGCTCTAACGTAACAATCGACTCCTGATGGGTGGATCGAGTCACCTCAAGCGCGGCCTTCCTACCATCTGGGTACGTCACGTCAAAGTCGTACACATCTTCGCCCGTGCTTTGTTGCGAACGGAATTCGACCTCCGTCCCCTTATGCACCGTCTTAAACACGTGCTGAGCGATCCGCTCTGAAGGGTCCATAGGCCTTCTTTTAGAAATAGCCACGCCAGATCCGCCTTTCAACTAGATAAGGGCGAAGTCCCGCCAGTCCTCGATCAACGGCGCCTAGTCCAGCGCAAACATAACGCGCCCTTTACGTTGTATAGAGGAGCCATCTTCACGCAACGGCCGCAGGCTGCTCAAGCGAACTCTTGGCAAACCCAAGAACCTCGTGGACCTGTTCCCGGCGGACCGAGGGAAACCACTCCAGGAATTCGTCGATGGTTGAGCCTTGGTCAATGTGTTCGAAGAGCGACGCCACCGAGAGGCGCGTTCCTCGGAAACACCAGACCCCGCCAAGCTTGGCTGGGCTCCTGTCGACGGCACTGCATCGGCTCCAATCCATATTGCTATTTTACCGCTGACCCTCAGGGGGCCTGTTCCCAAGACCGCCCTTCCAGAATCTCCTTCAGGTCGCGTTTTCCGTGCAGCACGGCGACCACTTGCAACGGGGCCGTTTCCGGGCGGTAGGCGATCACGTAGTTGGGAAACTTCGTGACGGTCCAGAAACGCAGCGACAGGGACGTGATATCTCTGCGCTTCGTTCCCATGAGCGGATGTTTCGCCAGGCGCCGGCAGGCAGCGACGATTTCCCGTTCCACGCGGTCGGCAGCGTCCCGGCTGTGCTCCGCGATAAACCACCAGATGGCATCCAGGTCTTCGGCCGCTAGACGTGTGAACTGGAACCGCGCGTTCACCCCTCCGACTGCAGCCGCTCGGCGCGCCGCTGCCGCAACATCTCAAGCGCTGCGTCCCCGTCGATCAGTTCCCCGCGCTCGGCTTGCGCGAAGCCCGCCTCGATGTGAGCGGCAACCGCTTCGCGCTGCTCCACCATCCAGTCCTCTAGCTCGAGTTGCTCGCGGATGATCTCCAGCGCCTGATCCAGCACCTCGCCGGGACTCTGGTATGCCCCGGACTGGACAGCCAGATCGATCACGCGCTGCTGTTCCGGTCTCAGGTTAATCGTCATGAGCGTCCCCTTCAAGTTCCAGTCTACCGTTTTGTTGCTCCCCGCCCGCCGCCCGCCGCGGCGGAGCCACGACCTTCGCCTATGGTTTAAGCTCTATTCTATGGATCTCCAAACGCCATCCCGCAGACTCTCGCGCGGCCTCACCATCGTGTTCGTGTTATCCGCAGCCCGCGCCTACTCCCAAGAGCCGGTCGATTTGTCGGCTATCCATCGCATCAAAGCAGAGGCGTTTGAAAACTCCAAAGTCATGGAGCATGTTTTCTATCTCACCGACGCGAATGGACCGCGCCTCACCAACTCACCCGGCTTCAAGTCGGCCGCCGACTGGGTCGTGAAACGGCTGCAGGAGTACGGGCTCGCCAACGTCCACGAAGAAGCCTGGGGACCTTTCGGCCGCGGCTGGGACTATACGCGCTTCGCCGGCCACATGCTCGAGCCAGCCTACGCGCCGCTCATCGGATTCCCATTGGCCTGGTCTCCAGGCACGACCGGCCCGGTGCAAGCGCAAGCCATCTACGCGCCGCTTGAAACCGATGCGGACCTCGAGAAATTCAAGGGCAAGCTGCGCGGCAAGATCGTCTTGACCATGAAGTCGCGCGATCTGGCCATGCCCACGGACCCGCCGGGCCGCCGCCTCACCGACACCGAACTCGCACAGAGCCTGGAGCCCGGACGGCTGCCAAATCTCTTCCGCCCGCTTGGGCCGCAGCAAACGCCTGAGCAGCAGCAGCGCACCGCGTTTCGTAACAAGGTGAACCAATACCTCAAGGACGAGGGCGCAGTCGTCGTTTTGCAATCCGGCAATATCGGCGACGCTGGCATCGTGTTCGGCCAGGCTGGCGGATCGCGCGATCCCAAAGATCCCGTTCCACCGCCGATGGTCGTCCTAACGCCGGAGCACTACAACCGCATGGTGCGGCTGCTGGATCACAACATCCCGGTGAAACTGGAGTTCGATATTCAAGCGCAGTTCTTCGATTCGCCCACCGACTCGTTCAATGTCGTCGGCGAGATCCCGGGCGGCCGCAAGAAAGACGAGGTCGTTATGCTGGGCGGGCATCTCGATTCCTGGCACGGCGGCACTGGCGCAACCGATAACGCCACCGGTTCAGCCGTAGCCATCGAAGCGGTGCGCATCTTAACGACGCTCAATTTGAAGATGGACCGCACGGTGCGCATCGCTCTGTGGGGCGGCGAAGAGGAGGGATTGCTGGGGTCGAAGGCTTACGTGACGCAGCACTTCGCGGATCGCGAAAGCATGCAACCGAAACCGGAGTACTTCAAGCTGTCCGCGTATTACAACGACGACTCGGGAACCGGCCGGTTTCGCGGTATCGGCGCCCAAGGAAACGACGAGGTTAAGCCGATCTTCGAACAGTGGCTGAAGCCGTTCAACGATCTTGGCGCAACCACGGTTGCCAACATCACTGCTGAGGCAGCCAGGCGTCCCGGCGGTACCGACCACACCTCGTTCGCCTTTGTCGGCCTCCCCGGTTTCAACTTCGTCCAGGATCCGATGGACTACTCCACGCGCACCCACCACTCCAATATGGACCTCTATGATCGCGTGCAGCCCGGCGACGTGATGCAATGCGCGGCCATCATGGCGGCATTCGTTTACAACACCGCGATGCGCGATCAGATGATGCCTCGCGTGCCCATGCCCAAGGCGGTTCCGAGCGAAAAACAAATCACTAAGTAGTCCTTGGCGCCGATTGGACCCAGTCAACCTGTCCTGCGCGAATGAGACAAGTTGGCCTAAAACAGAATGGCCATGAATGGAACCGCTTCATTCTTGGGCACTTATGTTCTGGTGGCTGGCGTGCTTTTGTTAGAGCCGTCATGCCGGATTACTCGAATCGTTACTCGCTGAAGTATTCAAGACGCGCCGCGCGAACCGCGTTTCTCGCATTCTTTCTGTTGATTGTCGGCCGGGCGTTCGGCCAAAATTCCAAGATCTCGCCGGACCTTCAACCGTTGCTCGCGAATCCGTCGAATAACATCAACGTCATCGTGCAGTACAACACGCCGTTTCAGCAATCGTCCGGAGGCATTCTGGGCACCCTGATCAACTCGATTTTTTCAGCGATTCCAGCCGTATCGGCGAAGCTGCAACCCGCGAATATACTGTCAGTGGCGAATCAGTCGAACGTGAGCTATATCTCGCCGGACCGCCAGTTGGGCGCTACGCTCGACTACACGGCTGTCGCCGTCAGCGCGCCGGCGGCCTGGAACTCCGGCTTGGTAGGAACGGGCATCGGCGTTGCTGTGATCGACAGCGGAATCTATGATCACCCGGACTTGAACGCGCCCAATTCATCCACCAGCCGCGTGGTATACCGGCAAAGCTTCATTGGAGGAACCCTCAACGACGACTTCGGCCATGGCACTCACGTGGCCGGCATCGTCGCGGGGAACGGAAGCTCCTCCGACCAACAGGGCTCCTTCCGTACTTTCAAAGGCATCGCGCCGAATGCGAATATTCTGGACCTGCGCGTTCTGGATGAGAACGGCTCCAGTACCGACAGCGTGGTGATCGCAGCCATTGACAGGGCCGTACAGCTCAAGAACCAATACAACGTGCGCGTGATCAATCTTTCGCTGGGCCGCCCGATTTTCGAGAGCTGCTCGCAAGATCCCCTGTGCCAGGCGGTGGAAGCAGCCTGGAACGCGGGAATCGTAGTGGTGGTCGCTGCCGGCAATGATGGGCGCAATGGGTATGCCACCATCCTGTCGCCCGGCTCTTCTCCGCACGCCATCACGGTGGGAGCCATGAAGACCGAAGAGACCATGCCCACCAACGACGACCGCATCGCCAGCTACAGCTCGCGTGGCCCTACCTATATCGATCTGATCGCGAAGCCTGACGTAGTCGCTCCCGGCAATACGGTCGACTCGCTGCTCGCTCCCGGCTCCACCCTGGTGAACAACTATCCCGGCAACATTCTCCCGGCTTCCAGCTATACCACCGCCAACGTTTCGGGCACCCCGCTGTACCTCACATTGAGCGGCACCAGCATGGCGACGCCGGTGGTCTCGGGCGCCGTCGCGCTGATGCTTCAAAAGGACCCCTTCTTGACACCGGATACGGTCAAGGCGCGGCTCATGAAAACGGCATCCAAGACCTTCCCGGTGACGAGCACCGCTTCGGATCCCACCACCGGCGACACCTACACGGACTACTACGATATGTTCACGGTCGGAGCCGGGTATGTGGACATCACCGCAGCGCTCGCCGACTACGATCTGCCGTTCGGCTCGGCCGAATCTCCGAAAGTCATCTACAACTCGCTGCTCGGCACAGCTTTGCTGGTGCCAAATCTGACGGAGACCTGGTGGACCAACCCGGCCTTATTCGCCCCCACAGTGTGGGGATCGGCGGTGCTCGTTCCCGGTCCAGGCGGAACAACGGGCATTTCGGGAAGCAGCAATTCTTGGAGCACCAGCTCTTCTTGGGGAAGCAGCTCTTCTTGGGGAAGCAGCTCTTCCTGGGGAAGCAGTTCTTCCTGGGGAACCAGCTCTTCCTGGGGAACCACCACACAAGGAGAGAAGTAGACCTTCGGCCCCCATTGGTTTGCTGTAACATCACCTTTGGGGATGAAAACCGAATTCGCTTTTGAGATGGCCGCGTCCAACATTCGCTTTGGGCCCGGCGTCACGCGGGAAGTTGGAATGGATCTGGCGGACCTGGGCGTCCGAAACGCGCTGGTCATAACAGACCCTGGATTGGCGCGGATGGCGCCCGTCGCAACCGTGCTGGAATCGCTCGAAAGTGCCGGCGTCAGCTTCACACTCTATGATCGCGTCCGCGTGGAACCCACCGACGAATCGTTCTTGGACGCCATCGCGTTCGCGAAGCGGTCGCCATTCGATGCGATCGTAGCGGTCGGCGGTGGATCCACCATCGACACCGCGAAAGCCGTTAACCTCTACACCAGCTACCCGCCCGCCGATTTTCTGGATTACGTCAACCCACCCATCGGCAAGGGATTGCCCGTCCCCGGACCGCTGAAGCCCCTGTTTGCGATTCCAACCACCGCCGGCACCGGTAGCGAAACCACCGGCGTCAGCATTTTCGATCTGAGCCGCATGCACGCCAAGACCGGCATCGCAAGCCGCCGCTTGAAACCTACGCTGGGTCTGCTTGATCCCGACAACACGCGCTCCATGCCGCCCCAAGTGGCAGCTTCCAGCGGTCTCGATATTCTGAGTCACGCGATTGAATCGTACACTGCGATGCCGTACACGGGCAGACCGTATCCGGACCGGCCCACGGTTCGCCCGGCCTATCAGGGATCGAATCCCATCAGCGATGTCTGGTCGCTCCAAGCTTTGCGAATGGTGGCGCAGTACATTGTTCGCGCGGTGGAGGATCCATCCGACGATGACGCCCGCGCCAATATGTTGCTGGCGGCTTCATATGCCGGTGTCGGGTTTGGCAACGCCGGAGTGCATCTGCCGCACGGCATGTCGTATCCGGTTTCGGGCATGGTGAAGAGCTATCGCGCACCTGGTTACCCAATAAGCCACGTGACGGATCACCCGCTCGTGCCGCACGGCTTCTCCGTGATATTGAACGCGCCGGCGGTTTTCCGTTTTACCGCTTCCGCCAATCCGGAGCGCCATATGGAAGCGGTCCAGGCGCTGGGAGTCGACGTCTCGCGTTGCAAGAAGGAAGACGCGGGCCGAATTCTGGCCGAGCGAATCACTTGGTTCATGCAGCGCCTCAAGACACCCAATGGACTACGGGAAATCGGCTACACCTCCGCCGATATTCCGAAACTGGTGGAAGGGACGTTGCCGCAGCATCGAGTGACCAAGCTCTCTCCGCGTCCGGCCGGACCCGAGCAGTTAAGCGCGCTATTTGAAGAAGCGATGGTCGCCTGGTGAAATCATGAATCGACGCGAATTCTTCAAAGCCTCATCGGCCGGCCTGCTCGGCGCGGCTTTGGTCAAATCTGCCGATCCAACGCTCGGGCTGATCTTTCCGGTCACGCGCCCCGTCCCACCAGAAGGGCTCGCCATGTATCCGTCGGGAGTCAAGTTCATCACTGTGGGGCTGGGCTTGAAGACCATGACGCCGGAAGGCTACGACGCCGTGATCGATCGCATCGGACCAGCCGGCGAGAAGCTGGCGGCGCAAGGGGCCAATGCGGTGGTGCTGATGGGCACGTCGCTGAGTTTCTACAAAGGCGCAGCATTCAATGATCGCCTGACGGAAACGCTCAAGAAGGCGACTGGCTTGCCCGCCACCACCATGAGCACCGGCGTGATCGAGGGTCTCAAGACCGTGGGAGCGAAGCGAGTGGTGGCAGCCACCGCCTATGACGAGGAGGTCAACCGGCGCTTGCAAGCGTTTCTCAAAGAGTCGGGTTTCGAAGTCCTCGGGGTAAACGGCCTCGGCATCGAAAAGGTGGAGGACGTCGATCGCGTCACGCAGGATGGACTGTTGAAATTCTGCGCCGGCGTGCGTGAGACGCAGCCCAACGCCAATGCCATGCTGGTCTCGTGCGGCGGATTGAGGACGCTCGAATTACTCGCGCCGTTGGAGCAGCGCGGTCACGTCCCGGTTGTTTCCAGCACGCCGCATGCGCTCTGGGCGGGCGTCCGATTACTGGGCTTGAGCGGCCGCGCTCCAGGCTTCGGAACGCTGCTCTCGAAAGCTTAGAAATTCAAATACAGAACGTTTCCATCCGGATCTTTGAATCTTCCGATGACTCGCGCTCGACGGACTCGCGTGCCGGAACCAGTCACCGATTCAATTAAATCGTCAGCGGCCAGCGTCTCATAGGCCGTTACAACCGTGTTGCGCGAAACTCCGAAAAGCTTGGCGGCCGCGCGAGTGGAAGGCAATCGCGACCCGGCTGGCAAACGCCCATCGCGAATCGCACGCTCCAAGGCGGCGCAGAACTGCAAATACACCGGCTGCGTGGACGCCCGGTTGAGCGCGATTGGCGGCAAGTTGAATCGGCGGGCCAAAGTGGACCTTTTCATTTTCGCAAGACTGAGCGACCCTGGTAGCGGAGGTTCACTTCGAATGATCTCAGGCGGCAACATCACGGTTATGGTTTCCAACATGGACGCTTCCGTCCGGTTTTACACCGAAGTCTTGGGCATGAAGTTGACCAATCGCTTTGGCGATCACTGGGCGACGGTCGACGCTGGCAAGGGGCTCATGCTCGGGCTGCATCCGGCCTCGCCGAATTATCCAGCTCCGGGAACCAAGGGCGGCATGTTCATCGGACTCGAGATCGATGAGCCGATTCAGCAGATCGTGGACCGGCTGCGAAGCAAGGGTGTGCGCTTCCTCGGGCCCATCGTCAATGACGCCGGCGCTGGCTCCTTCGCGCACTTCGAGGATCCGGATGGAAATTCGATCTACCTGTGGGAAACAAACCGCGGCGTGATGGACGACAATGCCTCGCAGTACTCGCACGCCTAGACCCGGCGACTTCTCGCGCCAGCCTCCGGGAACTTGCTAACATTGGACGGTTACAAATTCAGGAGGATAACCCACGTGCGTTGGCCAATCGTTCTACTGCTCGCGGCATCCGGAGCCTGGGCGCAAACCGGAGCCAGCAACCCGACCGGAGCCGTTAACCCGACCGGAGCCGCTAATCCATTGGTGTCGAGTTCCAAGGTTTTCTATTTGAATGCGAAGCAGGACATCCTGCGCTCGGCGGACAAGATGCCGGAGGATAAGTACGCGTTCAAACCCACCGACACCGTGCGAAGCTTTGGGCAGGTGCTCGCTCATGTCGCCGACGGACAGTACGAGTTCTGCGGCGCCGCTGCCGGCAAGCAAGACGAGAAAAACATCGAGCAGACGGCCAAAACCAAAGCTGATATCGTGGCCGCGCTGAAGACTGCCTTCGCCTATTGCGATGCCATCTACGCCGGAATGACCGATGCGAAAGCGGCTGAAATGATACCGGCCTTCGGCGGAGCCAAGATCACCCGGCTCAGCATGCTCGATTTCAACGTTTCGCACACCATGGAGCACTACGGCAATTTGGTGACGTACATGCGGATCCAAGGCATCGTGCCGCCCAGCAGCGAGTCGCGGCAGTAGTTCATTCACTCGCCTTTACCGCAAGCCGCCGGCTGCGGGTATGATTTGGCCTGTGATCCAGCCCGCGTCTTCGGAAGCGATAAATGAAACCACTGTTGCGATATCGCCTGGCTGCCCAATTCGGCCCAGCGGTGTCCGAGGCAGCATGAAAGTCTTAAACTGATCCCATTCCACCATGGAGTGAGTGCCTTCCGTTTCAACGGGTCCCGGGGACACGGCGTTTACACGGATTTTTCGTGGGCCAAGTTCCGCCGCGAGGGCCTCCGTAATGACATCCACGGCACCCTTGGTTGCGCTGTAAACCGACCCGCCGGGAGGTGGTGACTGAGAAGCCATCGAGCTGATGTTGACGATGGACCCTCCCTGCTCACCGATGGCCGCGGCGGCGGCCTGGGTTGCGAACAACAGACCTCTGACGTTAACGTTGAACAGCCGATCGAAATGTTTCTCAGTTACTTCGTGAAGCGGCACAAACTCATAAACGCCTGCGTTGTTGACGAGGATATCCACCCGGCCAAACTCCGACACCGTGGCGTCGATGAGCTGCTTGGCTTCGGCGGGCTTGCTCACGTCCGCGCGTATGGCCTTGGCTTTTCCGCCCCCAGCCTTGATCTTCGCGACCACCGTCTCAGCCCCCGCGGCGCTGGACGAGTAATTGACAATTACGGAAGCGCCATCTTTCGCGAGCTGCTCTGCGATCGCGACGCCAATACCCTTCGATGCTCCAGTAACGATTGCCACCTTGCCTGCAAGTTTTGCCATACCCATACGATGAAGCGGCTTTCGCTTTGGATTCAGCAGCGCTTGGGGATTCAGCGAGTATGCTAGTCCAGATGGCAGAGCTTGCACGCCAGTTGCAAACCGGCGGGATCGTTGCAGGCGAGCGTGAAACGCTGGCCGTCCATCACCCACGAGGAGACCGTGCCGCTGATGCGGCTATGCGGCATGCTTGCGGCGCCGGGGTCCGCGCGCGACACCAGCAACGTTGCGTGGTCATTCCCTGCCCGGTAGACGATCTCGACTTCGCGAGTCCCTTCCATCATTTGTGCGTCGATCAATTGAATGGAGAGTGGCGGCGCAGCCCGCAACGGTACATCGAAACCTGTATTGGCCTTCACCCAGGCTCGCAATTGCGCGGGATTCTGGCAGTGAAAAGCGATCCGTTGCGAATCCTGACGCACGGGCGACTGAACGCGAGACAACGCCACTGCGGCAAGAACGACAGTTGCTGCCGTCGCCCACATCAATCGCCGGCTGTTCCCGTTCCGCCGGACGGCTTGAGGGGCTTGAATGCGATCCCAAAGTTCTGGCGGCGCATGGACCTCGCGCAACCCGCGCTCTAACAGATGAGTCACCTCCACGGGGACAACCTCCGCTCCAGGATCTTGTGCGCGCGATTCAATCGCGACGCCACCGTTCCCGGCGAACATCCGACAATGCTCGCGATCTCGTCGTACGACAATCCTTCGGTGTAACGCAGCACGATCACGATCCTATGCTCCGGCGCCAGTTTCGCCACTACATCCTGCACGCGCTGCTCCGTCTCCGCGCGCATCAGCTTGTGAAGTACGCTCTCGGCCGGAGCGCACACTGCGTCGATCAGTCCCTCAAGAAAAGGCGCCATCCGCCGGCCGCGCCGTTGATCGTCGATACAGCTATTCACCACCAGCCGGTACAGCCACGAATCGAAGCTCGCCTCCGAGCGATAGTCCCCGATGCGCGACAGCAGCTTCAAGAACGTGTCCTGCGCGATGTCCATGGCCGCCGCCGGATTGCCCGAATACCGCAGCGCGATGGAGTAGACACGGTCCTTGTAAGCTTCGAACAAGGCACGGAACGCCTCGGCATCGCCGCGCTGGCAAGCTTCAACTACATCCCGGTCGTTCGCGTCCAACACCATACCGAAACCGTTCGTTTGGACGGACGAGCCCGACGAATCCTTCCCGGTTTTCCATGGCATGTATTTTCTTATATGCTCATTTGAGTAGTATCACAGGGAGGCCGAACATGCCATCAGACAATGCTCTTACCCGCCGCGATTTTGCCACCATGGCCTCGGGTGCGCTGTCGGTCCTGGGCGCGCTAGGCACACCACTCGCTGCCCAGACCGGGACGACGGCAGCCGCCGACGAAGTCCCGCTCGATCTGGCCGAATGGAGCTTTTTCTGGGTCGGAGTGCAGCGAGCCGAAATCCCGCGTGGCACCGTGATCAACGGCAAACAGATGTACGTCGAATATCAGATCCCGGCCCGCGTCCGCCATCCCTATCCGATCGTGCTGGTGCACGGCGGCGGAGGCCAAGGCACGGATTGGATGTGCACGCCCGACGGACGCCCAGGCTGGGCCACGCTGCTGGTGCAAGAAGGCTACAAGGTCTACGTCGTCGATCGCCCCGGCCACGGCCGCTCGCCCTTCCATCCCGATCTCAACGGCCCGTTCCCGCAACAGAACATCACCCTGGATCAGATCTCGGGAATGTTCACGCCGCAGCGCGCCAAGCGTCCCGATCCCAGCGGCCTCGGACTCGCGAAGCTCCATAATCAATGGCCGGGCACGGGCGAAGTGGGCGCGGCGGACCTCGCGCAGTTGGTCGCCTCGCAAGGCGGCTCCTACGTCTCCAGCATTGAGCTCACGCACACGGCCTGGCGCGAGCGCGGCGCGGAATTGCTGGACAAAATCGGGCCTGCGATCATCATGACGCATTCCGCCGGCGGACCCTTCGGCTATCTGGTCGCGGAGGTACGGCCCAGTTTGGTGAAAGGCATCGTGGTCGTGGAAGGCGCGGGCGCGCCGTTCGGTCAGGGCCCTCAGTCCAGCCGCTGGGGCATC
>Ga0182015_10005603_pt1 | contig 12994 bp, 14 predicted proteins | sample 712P3MmetaG_FD_120478 | JGI IMG/M metagenome (GOLD analysis project Ga0182015, IMG submission 120478) | Permafrost microbial communities from Stordalen Mire, Sweden - 712P3M metaG | ecosystem: Environmental > Terrestrial > Soil > Wetlands > Permafrost | place: Sweden: Stordalen | collected...
CAACACGACTACGCGGTGGGCCTGGCGTCGCATCTCCCTCAACTGGTGAGCGTAGCCCTGGCCTCGTTCCTTTATGATCGCCTGGATGAAAACGGATTGCCCATCACGGTCGCAGGCCCCGGTCTGCGCGATTCACTTCGCCTCGCTGGCAGCCCCTACTCCACCTGGCGCGATATCGTGCTCACCAATCGCGAAGTTCTTTCCGCCGCACTCGATCTTCTAGCCCAGCGTCTCGACGACTTACGCGAGCGCTTGGCCTCGCGCGAACTAGAAGCCGACTTCGACTCCGCCAACGAACTTTACAAACTCCTCCGCAGCCTCTAATTCGCTGACTCAACTCCGCTGCTAGCACCGACTCCTCCGCAAATCGAAGGGCATCCTTGCCGGCTCTTAGGGATGAATCACCCAACCACCCGTCTCTTCATTTCAACTCGACTTTTTGCGTGAGCGGCAAGTCCTGCGACGACCCGCCCACCATAAATCCGTAACTCCCCGGCACCAATTTCCATCCCGCACCATCGTCGTAGATCGACAGATATTTCGCATCCACGCTGACGCTGACGTCCTTGCTCTCTCCCGCCTTCAACCACACCTTGCTCCATCCCACCAAACGCTTCGGAGGCTCGCCCGCGCTAGCCGGCAACGCCGCAAAAACTTCCGCGATCTCCGCCCCGTCCCGACTCCCCGTATTCTTCACCGTGAAACCTACCGTAGTTTCTTTTCCGGGGGCGACCTTCAGGCCCGAATAAGAAAACGTCGTATACGACAACCCGTACCCAAACGGAAACAGCACCGCTTTCTTCTCCGCGTCATACCACTTGTATCCAACCTTCAGCCCCTCGTCATAGGTGACGCCAAACGTCGCCTTGGCCTCGCCCGTCTTCATCACCGCCGCCTCACCGGTCTGCCCCGAACCCGGCTGCACCAATTTCGGATGCGGCAAATCCGCATCACTCTTCGGAAAGGTCATCGGCAACTTCGCGCTGGGATTCACATCTCCAAATAAAATGTTCGCGACGGCGTTTGCGCCGTCGCTGCCCGCATACCACGCCTCCAGAACGCCGCTAACCTTATCAACCCACGGCATCGTCGCCGCCGTTCCCGTCTCCACCACCACAATCGTCTTCGGATTCGCCGCCGCCACCGCCGCGACCAACTCATCCTGCTTCTCCGGCAGCGACAAAGTCGGTAAATCCATTCCCTCGGCCATCCACTGGTACACAAACACAATCGCCACGTCCGACTTTTTCGACAGAGCCGCCGCGCTAGCCGCATCCGCGCCCGAATCAAACTGCACATCCGCCCCGGGCGCCTTTGCCTTCACCGCTTTCAACGGCGACGTCGGGAACCACACATGCGCCTGCCATCCGGCTGACGGTCTGCCCGGCGCGTCCACTTGCGCCGATCCGCCGCCCGAAATCATCTCCGCATCCGCATGCGGTCCAATGATCGCAATCGACTTCACCGCCGCGCGGTCCAGCGGCAGCACTCCTCCGGCATTCTTCAGCAGTACCGCGCTCGACTCCTCGATCTTCCGCGCCGTTTCCATCCCGCCGAGAACATCCGGCACGCTCTTCGTCGTCGGATAATCCACAATCCCACTTGCAAATTCCGACCGCAGCACCCGCCGCACGTGCTCGTCCAGTTCCGCCTGCGAAACTTTCCCCGCCTCAACCGCCGCTTTTAATTTCGCGCCAAAAAATTCATCCAGCGGCTCTTCATTGTCGAGCCCCGCTGCCGACGCTTTAATCGTGCTGTGCGTTCCGCCCCAGTCCGACACCACAAATCCCTTGAATCCCCATTCCTTCTTCAGCACCTCCGTGAGCAAATATTTGTTCTCGCAAGCAAAATTTCCGTTCACCGAGTTGTACGAGCACATCACCGCGCTAGGCTGCGCGATCCCTACGCCAATCTCAAACGCCAGCAGGTCGCTTTCCCGCAGCTCGCGTTTCCCGATCGTCACATCCACTTCGTTCCGTCCACTCTCCTGATCGTTCACCGCGTAATGCTTGATGTCCCCAAGCACGTGCTGCGCCTGTTCGCACTTCATCAAATTTCCCACCAGCGTTCCCGCCAGAATGGGGTCCTCGCCCAGATATTCGAATGTTCTTCCGTTTCTCGGCTCGCGCGTGATATTCACGCCACCTCCCAGCGTCATGTTGTATCCCTGCGCGCGCAATTCCTTCCCAATCAACGTTCCATACGCGCATGCCGCCTCAGTGTCCCAACTGGCCGCTGCGCCCACCGCCGCCGGCAACGCCGTCGAATACCGCCCATTCTCCGCGCTACTGCGCACGCCATAAGCCGCATCGCTCATCTGAATAATCGGTATCCCCAGCCGCGGCACTCCCAAAACAAATCCCGCGCCGCCATTCCCCAATTCGGGCTGCGGATTTTGCACGTCGCGCGGCCAGTTCGGCATGCCCATGCCATGCAGCAGGTCGATCTTTTCGTCCAGCGTCAGTTCCTTCAGCACCATATCCGCACGCGCATCCGGCGAAAGTTGTGCGTTCATCCATGGATGGTTTCGATCTACCTTCTCCGGTTGCCCGTGCATCCGGTGCTGAGCAAAAACCGTGATGCCAAATCCCAGCATCCCCGCGACAACTCCCGCGAGCATAAGAACCCCGACCGCTGCGGAAAAGGTGTGCCGCGCGCGCCACGTCTCATTCATTTTCATTTTTTAACCATCCCGAAGAGATGAACTGACAGCCCGATAGAAAGCCGAATGCCTCTACAATATCAATATTTCTGATTTATGCCACAACTAGAACGAATCACCCAGGCCATCCTGCATGCCTTGGCCCTGCAGGCGCTTTTTTCGAGAGGGCGAGGTTAGGACGGGACGCCGGCACAAACCAAACCGAAAAACGCAGCCACGACCAGGCGCACTGTTGGCTCGCCACCACTTGGAGTAAACTTTCCTTCGCCCCTCGGAGCGCTTCGTGGACAAACGCATCGCCTCAGCTGACGCCGCCATCGCGACGCTCCTCCCTGGCGCAACCATTCTCATAGGTGGCTTCGGCCTTTGCGGCATCCCGGAAAATCTGATTGCCGCCGTCCGCCGCAAGGGTGCCAAAGATCTCATCATTGTCAGCAACAATGCAGGCGTCGACGATTTCGGCATTGGCCTGCTGCTGCAAAATCGCCAGGTCAAGAAAATGGTCTCCACCTACGTTGGCGAAAACAAACTCTTCGAGCAGTTAGTTACCAGCGGCGAATTACAACTGGAGTTGAATCCGCAAGGCACCTTCGCGGAACGCATTCGCGCGGGCGGCGCAGGTATTCCCGCGTTTTACACGCCCACCGGTTACGGCACGATGGTCGCCGAAGGAAAGGAAACCCGCGAGTTCGATGGCCGCCAATTCGTTCTCGAACGCGGCATACGCGGTGACTTCGCGTTCATCAAAGCCTGGAAGGGTGATCGTTGGGGCAACCTCATCTATCGCAAGACCGCCCGCAACTTCAATCCCATGATGGCCACCGCCGCCGACTTCGTAATCGCCGAAGTCGAGGAGCTAGTCGATCTGGGCGAACTCGATCCCGACAACGTCCACACGCCCGGCATCTACATCAACGCCATCTTCCAAGGTTCCAGCTATGAAAAACGCATCGAGCGCCGCATCACCCGCAAATGAAAATGCGCAACCCAACGATCGCACAATCTCTGTTCTCCTGTACGGGCGCAGCACCGCTGCGCCCCATCTCGGCAACCTCGTCCTATCTTGCCTCCAATCCGTTTTTTCCCGCTTTCAACTTTAAACTGTCGACTGTGAACCTCTCATCCCTATGACCGACGAACAAAAACGCGAACGCATCGCCCGCCGGATCGCTCTCGAACTCCGCGATGGCTTCTACGTAAACCTCGGCATCGGCATGCCCACGCTGGTGGCCAATCACGTCCCCCACGGCATGGAAGTCATCCTGCAATCCGAAAACGGCATGCTGGGTGTCGGCCCCTACCCACTCGACTCCGAAGTCGATCCCGATCTGATCAACGCCGGAAAAGAAACCGTCTCCGAACTCAAAGGCACCTGCTATTTTTCCTCCGCCGACTCCTTCGCCATGATTCGCGGCGGCCACGTCGACCTCACCGTCCTCGGTGCCCTGCAAGTCGATGAAAAGGGGACGCTAGCCAACTGGGCCATCCCCGGAAAAATGTTGAAAGGCATGGGCGGCGCCATGGACCTGGTCGCCGGCGCGAAACGCGTCTTCGTCACCATGGAGCACGCCACCCGCGACCACAAACCAAAAATCCTGAAAAAGTGTTCGCTGCCCCTAACCGGAGTAGAAGTAGTCGACCACATCATCACCGAACTCGCCTGGATCGACGTGACGCCAGAAGGCCTGGTCCTTCGCGAACTAGCCCCAGACACAACGTTGGAGCACGTCCAATCCCTGACCGAACCGAAGCTCCTCCTGCCACCTGGCGGTCCACATCCAATGCCCCAGTAGCACAGACATTCTGGTCTACCCGGAGCCTCGAAGGGTCTGTGCCGCCTACAGCCCTGCCCACACGTATCCGCATGAAAACCAAAACAAAAACTCGCCGCCCGCCAATCAAACTTCCGCGTGTCAGCGAAGAAATGAAGCAATGGTCCGCAATGCTGGCCCAGGAAATAACCACGTGGCCGCGCGTAATCTCACGCCCGATGTTTGGCTCGCTCGGCCTCTATCGCGGCAAAACCATCTTCGCCGCCATTCCCGTAACTCGCGGAATCGGCGCCGCAAACTCGATCAACTTCAAGTTGGAATCCATGCCGCCGAAGACGGCGAAGCGCTTGCAGGCTGATCCGCGATTGGCCGTCGAGAGTAAGTTCAAGGCCAAACATTGGCACGCCTTCGAGATCAATTCAGCGGACGATTTGCGAGATGCACTGTGGTGGTTGAACCAGGCCTACGAACTTGCGAAATAATCTTCGCGGAACGATCCTCGCGTCCAGACTCTACGCCCCGGCGGTGGCAGGCCGCGTAATCGTGAACGAATAATGCACCGCGGAGCCGATCGCGAACACCGTAACAATGTCGACCAGCCCGTTGTGAAGTAGCCGGGAGTGAAACTCCGGAAACGCCGCAACCAGCACTACCGTGAACACCAGCACGATTTCGAATGTAGTCGTCAACTTGCCGAAAATGCTGGGAGGAAATGGCCGGTATCCTGAAATCAAAATAATGACCACCGCCACAATCAGAATCAGCAAATCCCGGCTCAACACGATAATCGCCAGCCACCACGCGATTTTGTGCTTGAACGCCAGCGCCAGAAATGAAGAAGAAAGCAACAGTTTGTCGGCGATGGGATCGAGATAGGCTCCCAGAGACGATTTTTGATTCAGCTTGCGCGCCAGCAAACCATCGATAGCGTCGCTCAATCCCGCAACCACCAGCACAAACAAAGCCCATTTATAGCGTTCGTAGGAAATCAGGATGAGAAAGATCGGCAGGAAGCCGAGGCGAAGAAGCGTGATTTGATTGGGAACCGTGAGAATTCGCCCTTGCATTGCCACTGAGGATATCGCAGTTTCAGGCGAACTGGGCCAGATACTCGATCAATCCCCGCCCAACTTTGCGATGGAACAGTTCGTCCATCGAGGGAATCGAGCCGGAAGGTTCATCCAGCGTCATGCGCTCGATGCGCGTCATCGGGAAAAACAAGGTGGGCACTCCGACGCGTTCCGTGTCCGGTTCGTTGATTTGGCGGATGAAATGATCGAAAGAATTAAGGTCGACGCCCCGAATCGTGATCCCGGCGGTATTCATCGCCAGCAACTCGCCCCAGATTTTCTCCTTGGGCGTATGCAAGCTCACAACAACGATTGAGTGTGGGTCCATAGATTTCCGCCTGGGCAACTTGTAGCCGCGGTCTTTGAGACCGCGGGGTTTAAACGCAGATGCGCCCACGCGTTGCGGTAGTGCGCATTTTCAGAGTACCCCATTCAGCTCAGTCAAACTACGCCGTGTAGCGCATCGTCTAGGAAACAGGCGATACCAACCGCCTTAGGCCCATCGGCATTTGCAGCGGCGGGTCTTTAGACCCGTGAGCAGGGTTTTCGCCGTCTACGTTCCCGGTAACCGATCCCGATAGTGCAAAATCATCAGCGCGAAAGACGACACTACAATGACCGCCGCCAGCCACCCGAGCGCGTAAGCCGTCCTCCGCTCACTAGGCGTCATGGGTGCGTGATCGGCAAACAATCGTCCCAGCAAAAAACCCGCCAACAAACCGCCGCCGTGCGCCCAGTTATCCACGCCCGGCACAAGAAAACCAAAAACAAAAATCGACACCACCCACGAGATCAGCCGCGATCGCATCTGCTGCGCTTCAGCCCCGCTACGTTTCGTGGTTATGGCGATCATCAAGCCGACGAGTCCCAGAATTGGCGCGCTCGCCCCCAGCGAGTTATGCCCGCTGTAGGCGCTGAACAAAAATCCAACGATCCCGGTCATCGTGTACAAGAAAAAGTATCGTGCCGAGCCGTACAGTTCCTCCACCACCGGGCCGATATCCATCAACACCATCATGTTGAAGCCGATGTGAATCAATCCGCCGTGCAGGTACATGGCCGTGACTAGGCGATACCACTCGTGCATATAAAAAATAGAATAGGGAAAACTCGAGCCTAGCCGGTACGCCGATACGCCTCCCACACCCCACAAAATGGTCAGCCCGCCGCCCTGGCCCGCGGCCGCCATGGCCATGAACTCTACTCCGAACATCAGAATGTTCACGATCAGCAGGCCCGTCGTGACCGGAGCGTGCCCTCCGAAAAATCCGCCGAATCGTTTGCTCAACGCCGCCATGGAAAAGTTCAGATTTGTACCGCACTGATGGCAACGCGTCACGTTGATGCCCACCAGCGATCCGCAAGCCGGACAAATCTTGGGACGCGGTTGCTGGTTGCCGCCGCCGAAAAGCCCGCTTATCGAACTCTTCCATCGCTCGATGCGGTATTGCCATTGATAGGGAAGCGCCAACTCTCCTCCTTGCGGCATCCGTACAGCGTTCTATAATACCCAAATACCGCACAGACTTCCGGCGGGCACACAAATGGACAAATTTGAAGAAATCGGCAAACGCATCGATGCAGAGATGGAACGCCTTCGCCACTATGTCGACGAAGAAATCGCCCCGGAGACGGAGCGCCGCACGGCGTCGTTTCTGCGCGACGTTTCCGGCAAGCTCGACGAGTTTGCCAAGAAGCTCGAAGCGCGCATGACCCGGCGAACTGCGTCTGGAACGCCGCCACCGCCGCACCCGCCACCCCCGCAGAACCCCGAATCATGAGTGCGGATCGCTTGTGAGGCTGCATTCCCGTGTCTCGCGTGAGTCCCCCCTCCGATTGGGTGTGATTCGACCCGCTCAATCCGCCCGCGCGATGCGAAGCGGTTCGCGGCTTCTGAATCTCGCTCCGGCGATTGCTCTCGTTGCGATTTTTGTGACCGGTTGCGCCGGACGCCAGCCCGCTGCGAATCGCCAGCCAGCGCCGTCCGTGCAGCCCGCGCCGCCGGAGGCAACCGCCAACCGCGATGCGGGCGCTCCCGGAAAGCCCGCGCCGGACGAAGGTACGGTCTACGAAGAAGGCAAAGCTTCCTGGTACGGCGCGCCGTTTCACGGACGGCAAGCGTCCAACGGCGAAATCTACGACATGAACAAACTCACGGCGGCACATCGCACGCTGCCGTTCAACACCGTAGTCCGCGTCACAAATACCACAAACGGGAAATCCACGACGGTGCGTATTACCGATCGCGGGCCGTTTGTCGACAATCGCATCATCGATCTGTCTTTCGCCGCCGCCAAGGAGATCGATTTAGTGGGTCCCGGCGTGGTTGCGGTGCGCCTCGAGATTTTGTCGGCCATTGATTCGAACGACGGTTTCTTCACCATCCAGATCGGCGCATTCCGCGACCGCGCAAACGCCGAACGGCTGCGCGACCGTTTACGAGCAACGTATTCTCCCGTTGCCATTCAGGAAACCGGTTCAGCCGACTCCGCCCTCTATCGTGTGCGCGTGGGCAAAGTCTCCGGCGAAGATGCAGCGCACAGGTTGGGCGAGAAACTTCGGCAGAGCGAAGGCCTCAAGCCGCTGATCTTTCGCCTGGATATGAACGCGCCGGGAGGAGAGAACTGATGAGCGCCGACTGTTTATTCTGCAAGATCGCAGCGAAGAAAATTCCGGCCAAGATCGTCTACGAAGACGAGGACGTGTTTGCGTTTGAGGACATCGGTCCGCAGGCGCCAACGCATATCCTGATTTGCCCGCGCAAACACTTTGCTTCGTTGAATGAAGCTACCCAGGAAGATGCCGCGGTCATCGGCAAGATGCACCTGGTGGCGGCGGACTTGGCGCGCAAACTGAACCTGTTGCACGGCTACCGCACCATCGCCAACAGCGGCGCGGGCGCGGGCCAATCCGTGTCCCATCTGCACCTTCACCTGCTAGGCGGCCGCGAATTTGCCTGGCCCCCCGGTTAGCTTTTTGCAGCCATAATATCGGCGGATACCGACCATAAATGGTCCACCACCCCTGCAAGCTTAAGTCCTTTAGAATCAGCACTTACAGAAGTCTATCAAAACAAAAGACTTCAACGTCTTTAGAATCCGCACTTACAAAAAACAGGGGGGGAGGGGGTAGCACAACAACACCCAAATTCCCCTGGATCCCGAATCCTCCAAATCACCTTTTCGGGATTCTGTGTGGAGCCTTCGTGAACTCCGCGCTAGCCCTTCGCGAACTCCGGGTCGCCCTCCGCGCCCTCTGTGTTAAATCCTTTTCCGCCGATCGAGGATCTCACGTTCCTCGCTCATTCGCCGGCTTGGTCGATTGTCGGACTCGGGCTAAGATATGCTCCGGTTTTCGGAGGCTCCATGCAGAGATCACGCGGTGCGGCTCATTTGTTGGGCGTTCTGATTTGCTTGCTAAGTGGAATTTGTCCGGCTCTTGCTGCCGCGCAGGCTAAACCTGCGCCGCGCCGCTCAGCCGCTACGCATGTGGCGGCGGGGGAACTCACCGTGGACCGGATTTACAGCGAGCCGAGCTTGAGCGGGCACCTGACGGCCGGCATCGCGTGGGCACCTGACGGCAAGCATCTCAGCTATTTCAAAGATGTCGCCGCTGCGGATGGAAAAGGGACCAAGAAAGAACTGTGGTTGATGGATGCCGCTTCAGGTGAAAGCCAGCAGCTGGTCTCCGCGGAGAAACTGGAGGGAGTGCTTCCGGTCGAAGGGGAAAATAAGTCGCAAGCAACTGGGCTTGGGAGGCACGCGCCCGCGGAATATCAATGGGCGCCGAACGGCGGGGCGCTGCTGTTTCAGGGGAGTACGTCGCTCGCTTGGTTCGATCTGAAGACGCGGACTGGGCGCGCTCTGGTGTCTGGAAAGCAGGACATCGCCGATCCGAAGATTTCGTCCGACGGCAAGCAGGTGAGTTTTATTCGCGAGCACAATTTGTGGCTGGTTGGCGTGGCGAACGGCAAAGAGCGGGCGTTCACGCAGGGCGGAACGGAAGAAGTTCGCAAAGGCGAGCTGGATTGGGTTTATCCGGAAGAACTGGAGCTGACGACGGCGTATTGGTGGGCCCCGGATTCGTCGGCGATTGCTTATCTGGAGATGGACGAGCGGAATGTGACGCAGTATCCGCTGGTGGATTTTGCTTCGTTCACGGGCGAGGCGGATGCGGAACGTTATCCGGTGGCTGGCGGAAAGAACCCGATCGTTCGCGTTTTGGTGGGAAGCGTGAATGGTGGTGAGGCGCGAGTGATGGACACCGGCGCGAATACCGACATTTACATTCCGCGCGTCAACTGGCTGGTCGACTCGAAGCAAGTGGGCATACAGCGGCTTAACCGGGCGCAGACGGTGATTGAGTTGCTGGTTGCGGATGCGGCTTCGGGCAAAACGCGAGTGGTTTTGACCGACAAGGATTCGTATTGGATCAATGTCAGCGACGATTTGAAATTTCTGAAAGACGGCAAGCGCTTTCTGTGGTCGAGCGAGCGGTCGGGTTACCGGCACATTTATTTATATGACCTGGAAGGGAAGCAGCTCGCGCAGGTGACCAAAGGCAATTGGGAAGTCTTCGCGGTGCAAAGTGTGGACGAGGCCAAGGGCCTGGTTTATTTCACTGCCGCAGAGAAATCGCCGCTGGAGAGGCACCTTTATCGCGTCGGGCTGGACGGATCCGGATTCGCGCGGGTCACGAAAGAGGATGGAACTCACGCTGTCAAGTTTGCGCCGGGCGCTTCGGCGTTTGTCGATACCTATTCCAACAGCATGAATCCCCCAAGGCAGGATTTGCTGAGGGCCGACGGATCGCGCGTGGTCACGATCAATGAAAATAAAGTTGCGGAGCTGGCGGATTTGCATTTGACGCCAGTGGAATTTCTTTCGGTGCGCTCGCATGACGGCGTTCCGTTGAACGCGATGATGATCAAGCCGCCGGATTTTGATGCCGCGAAGAAATATCCGGTGCTTGTTTACACGTATGGCGGACCGCACGCGCAGGTGGTGTTGAATGCGTGGGAGGGCGCCAATTTTCTGTGGCACGAGATGATGGCCAAGAGGGGCTATATTATTTTTGCGCTGGATAACCGGGGATCGGCGGGCCGTGGTCACTTGTTCGAGGAGCCCATTCATTTTCGATTTGGCGCGCAGGAACTTTCGGACCAGCGCGATGGTGCGGCTTATTTGAAATCGCTCCCGTACGTGGATGGCAATCGCATCGGGATCTGGGGTTGGAGTTTCGGCGGGCATATGACGCTACACGCGATGTTTGAGGATCCGGAGGATTTCAAAGTGGGCGTCGCCGGGGGGCCGGTGACCGACTGGCACTACTACGATTCGATTTACACGGAACGATATATTGGTTTGCTGCCACAGAACGAAGAAAGTTATCAGGAATCTTCGCCGATTCAGAACGCCGCGAATTTGAAAGGGAAGTTGTTGATCGCTCATGGGACCGGGGATGACAACGTCCACTACGCGAATACGTTGGCGCTAATTAACGAGCTGATTGAGGCCGGGAAATATGTTGAGGTTATGGCTTTTCCCGGGCGGGGGCATGGGGCTAGCGACCCGGCTGCGCGGCGTGTTTTGATGAATCGGATTACGCAGTTTTTTCAAGATAATCTTTGATTGCAGGGAGCGTAAGAGGGCTAGACACCTGAATTGAGTTTCTCGGCTCCGCGATTGCGGGCTGCCTGGCTTCGGTTGGCACAGACCCTTCGAGGCTCAGGGTCAACAGGAGTGTGCGTGCTACTTAGCTCAAAGGGACTGGTGAGTGTATGTTCGGGCTACTGAGGAAGTTGACGAAGGCTTATGGGCCGATTTGGCACCGGATGTTGAATTCGGAAACACCGGAGGAACGCCTGCGCGCCATTGTGCAGAGCGATCCGCTGTTGGTGCTGCGTGGATCTGGCCGAGAGCTGTGGGCGGAGGAACACGCGCACGAGTACATTCGTAGACTGCGCGACAACTGGTAAATCCTGCCGCCCTAATTCTTGGGCTTTTCCTTTTCGTCTTTGGTTTCGACGGCCGGGCCGATTTTGATGGTGGCACCGAAACGTTTGTAGTTGGCGTAGCGAACGGTCATGCGCATGTGGATCGCGCCGGTGCTGAACCGTAGTTCGTCGTCGGAGCGGGTGTAGGTCGGGAACCAGTAGTGGCCTTCGATATTTTCGCGGAAGGTTTCAAATCTTGGAAAAATGTTTTCGTTGCCCTTCTTGATGATGTCGGGCACCGCTTTGCCATCGGACTTGACGATATTCAGGTCGTGATCGTCCACCCAGATGCGTCCTTGAAAGTAACGCTGATTTTTTTCGATTTTCTTGGGTTTTACATCGAACACGTAGGTGGTGAGCTCGTCGAGGTTTTCGCGACCAACGTAGGTGACGTCGTATTTTGGCAACTCGTCGGAGGTGAGAACGAAGGGTTGCACGTGTTCGAGGTCGTCGAGGTCCTGCTGTGAGAGCGAGATGCGCTGAAGGGTCGGCGGGGGCGCGGAGACCACTTTTTCATAACGCTTGCCGTCCGGCGTGAACAAGATTTCACTGGTCATGCGATATTCGCCGTCAGGCCGGTTGTCGAAGTCGATGGTCTGGACCACGAAGGTCTGGGTGTAGGTGTAGTTGTCGCGTTCTTTTTTGAATTCGAGTTCGCGATCGCCGAATTTCTTCACAATTTGATCCACGGGAATGTCGGGCGGTTTGGTGGAAATGTTGGACGGATCGCTCTTGGGGGCGGGCGCCGGCTTGGTCCCGGCGTTTACATCCTGTTGCGGGAGTTGCGCGGCCAGCGGCATGGCCAGCGACAAGATACCGGCGGATACGAAGGCGAAGCAAACGATTGGTGTGCGAAATTTCGCAACTATTGCAGAGCTGACGTTGGACATGGCGCTAGGATCTCCTCGTTTGCGTGCCGCCCCAATGATTGGACCTCCACGATAACACTCGGGTTGCCTTATGACGATTGGGCAACCGCGGGCGGGGAGTCTTCTCGCACGGACAAGTTGATTATCGCGCCTTTCGGGGATGCACTCCAATAGGGTAAGCGGAAAATCGGGCGAGCGATTCTCCCAGGGTTAGAGGCCCTTCACGAGGAATTTATTGCGCTGGAGCTAAAGCCGACCCTTCGAGAACGGATTTTTCCCGCGAACGGAAAGGGCGTCCTCGCTGCCGCTGATGGCGTGGTTGACGTTGACCGGCCGAAAGACCGGCCACCACAGGAGTTTGGCGGTCGCGACTTCAGGCGGTTACTACGATTTCGAGGTTGCCGGTCTTGCTTAGAATTTCTATTTGGGCGGAGTCTGCCTGGCGATAGATGCGCAGGTCAGCGGTGGCGCCGGCTACGCGAAGATTTTTTATGCACAACTCGGTTAGAGCTCTCGGAAGAGTCGGTTTGGTGAAGCGAATCTCCTGCTCTGGAGCGTTTATGGCGAGGCCGAGGCAGGCCTGCAGGAGCATGAAGACCGAGCCCGCGGCCCACGCCTGCGGCGAG
>Ga0182015_10005604_pt1 | contig 12991 bp, 13 predicted proteins | sample 712P3MmetaG_FD_120478 | JGI IMG/M metagenome (GOLD analysis project Ga0182015, IMG submission 120478) | Permafrost microbial communities from Stordalen Mire, Sweden - 712P3M metaG | ecosystem: Environmental > Terrestrial > Soil > Wetlands > Permafrost | place: Sweden: Stordalen | collected...
CCAGCCTGCCGCCGCAGCCTCTTGCCGATGCCGAACAGAAGGGCGTCAAATTCGCTGCCGCCGCCGGCGTCAACACGCTTGCCGCCCTTCGCGCGATGACTGCGGAGCAGATTCAGGACGCCGCCGCCAAAGCCCAGGGTGTCCGCTTCAGCACGGCGATGGACGGCTACTTCCTTTCGAGGTCCTTGACGGAGATCTTCGAAGCCGGTGAGCAGGCTAAGGTTCCGCTGCTCGAGGGGTCGAACACCCAGGAGCAGCCGGCACGCTCCGTTCTTGGCAGTGGCGACCCTACGCCGGAAACGCTGGCCGACGCCATCAGGAAGTTCTATGGGGATAAGGCCGAGCCGGTGCTGAAGGCCTACGCCGCCAGCACCACCGATGAGGTTTACGAAGCTGCCACTCACTTGGCCAGCGCCCGCTTCATCTGGTACGGTACCTGGAAGTGGGCTGAACTCCAGATGAAGACCGGCGGCCAACCGGTGTACCGTTACCTATACACCCATCCCCGACCGGCTTATCTCGGCATGCCGGGTGAGCCCTTGCCCGCTGCGCCTGCGGCCGGCAGGGGTGGCGATGGCGACAGCGGTGCTGGCGCCCGGCAAACCGCGCCTCCCCGCGGCGCGGCGCATTCCGCCGAGATCCAATACGCCATGGGCAACCTGGATCTCGACAAGCGCTACACCTGGGAGCCCGCCGACTACGAAGTATCCAAAACGATGCAGGCCTACTTTGTGAATTTCATCAAGACGTTCAACCCGAACGGCTCGGGTCTGCCGAACTGGCCGGCCTACCGCGCCGACGATGGTTACCAGCGCATGCGCATCGACGTGAAGTCCCAAGCCGAACCCGAAGGCGACCGCGAGCGATATCTCGCGCTGGAGGCGGCGACGGCGCGATAACCGTCGCCCTGCGATATAGCGTTTCAACTAAAGCGCGGATCGTTTGAAATTGAGTCGAAGGTCTCCGAAGGATTTGGTTTCCGCCTGAATGGCTCTTGTCCTGTGAGCCGGACGCAGAAGACTGACCCAGGCAGTCTTTGGCTGAGCCCCGAACTACTACCAGATGGCAGTATTCGAGTAGGGGCCGCAAACGATCCGCCGCGGCGGGATTGGTAACTCCAAGAGCCCGGCGATGCTACACTTGGTGTCGGGCATTTTCGGACCAGCCTCATGGTCACGACATCCACCTCCGCCCGCGGCGTACGCTGCCTCCTGTTGTGTGTGTCGCTCTCCCTGGCACAAACTCTACCTACTGTCTTCGTGTCGAACACTGACCTGCAGTCGATCGCCGTCCGTGTGGCCGACAAACGAGGCCACGACGTGCACGGGCTTACCGCTTCGGACTTCACCATCCTCGAAGACGGCCGTTCCCAACAGATCGCGTTCTTCGGGGCGGAAAAGGTTACTCGCACCGCTGCTCCGCGGTTATCGGCTCGGCAACGAAATCTTTTTCATCCCTTTTACCGACCGCTTGGGCCCCTTTCTAACGCTGTCTCCCAACCAACCACTTGACCCGCTCATCCCGACTGCGCGATCTGTACAGGACGGGACCGCGCTCTACGACGCGCTCGCACATCGCTCTGCAACATGCGCGCCGCGCGCAACGTCAGGCAGGCCGTCGTAGTGATCACCGACGGCGCCGACCAACATAGTCGCCTAACGCTCGATCGCCTGATCCCATTGGCACAATCTTCGAAACCGCAGATCTTCATGATCGGATTCTTCGACTCCTCCGAGCAAGAGCTATATAAAAGAAGCGGGAAAACCGTGTCACTTGTCAACCTCCACGAAATCGATAACCCGCTTAAATTAAGACCTTCGAGCGCGTGGCCAAGGAATCCGGCGCTGAGTCGTTCTTCCCTTCCTCCGACGGCGACCTCGCCCGCGTCGTCGATCACGTCCTCGGTATTCTGCAAGCCGAATACACGCTGGCCTACTATCCCGAGAGCGTCCATCAGCTCCGCCGCATTCAGGTACGAACCAATCGCCACGCCGCCACCGTCACCACTTGCCGTGCCGTAGGGTCGGACGTATCTAACGGCCAAGCCGTCCACTTTGCTGAAAGCTGCGCCGTGTCGCCCACGGAACATCCCTATCCGTGGGAATCACATGTCAGCCAGGGCCTCCTCCCGCACACCTCAATTTACCGGGATGATTTCTCGGATCCCCACAGCGGGTGGCCCAATCGCACCTACTGGCGCTACGCACCGGGCGGCTACGAGATCACCGTAGGCCCTCCGCGCCGCAACGAAACCGGCATCAGTCCACTGTCCGCCCTTGGCGGAGGCATCACCCGAAGTAGACCCGCCTGGGGTTCCGATCCAGGCGGAGCGGGCCAATTCGCGATTTCCACTGGCACGGTTGTCGCCTATAGTCCGAGGTTTGAGAACTTCAGCGCATCGATATCGGGTTCCGGCAGATGGACACGCATCGTGTCGCCCGAACATCCCAACCTATATACTGACGGCGGTGCCGGCATGGTCTTTCGTCTCAACGCCACCGGCTGTTACATATTGCTGCTATCGGGATCGGGAAAAGCCGAGCACCTCTCGTTCAGGCTCGTGAAACTGTCGTTCGGCCAAAGGCCAAATCCCCTGGGCTGGGATCCCGAAAAGACCTGGTACGGACCCGAAACACAAATCATTCCGTGGACGGGGATTTCCTTACCCCGCAGTGCCTCCGCCCAGACACGAAATCGAGCCGACCACCATCACCGTCGAGTGCTCGGCCGACCGCATCGCCGTGCTAGTCAATGGTCACGAGGTCGCGCGGGTCAATGACACAAGCTTATCGAGCGGCCAGGTGGGCATGGCGGCATTCGGAAAAGGTCTTGCCGTTTTTCGCGATCTGTACGTTGAAGAGCGTCCCTAATAGTCGCCCACGAATTCTTGCAGACGTTTCGACGCAGTTCCGCGTGCATTCCCGACGCCCTGTAACCATTGCGAACTGCTTGGCGCAAGGCGTGGCTACCTGTACTTCTCCGGCTTCCGTGCTTTAAGCAGCATAATGAGCAGGCGATCGGAATAGTGCTGAATCGTTCCGATCTGCCGACCCCGATAGAGAACCCTTACTTTTCCTCGCGTTCCTTGTGACTACAAACCTGGCAGCCTCACTCTGGCAGCCTCACTAACACTAACGGGCACCTGGTGCTGATGGACATCCGCATTAAGGGCGAGATGGACGGCATCGCTACCACCGCGGCGTTGAAGGCCGAGATATCCCACCGTTCTGGTTGGCGGGATGCCAGCCGCCCGCGCCGCCGATATCTGCGTATGCGTGGTGATGATTTATGATCGCCAGCGGCTCACCAACGGTTCTGATCGGCGGCTTGCCAACCGCGCGAATGTTTGTGCTGATGATTTCGCAAGACGGCTGATGATTTCGGAAAGTCTGCTAGAGATTTCGTGAAGTGGCCGCCGGACGCTCGGCCAGGCACGCAGACGCAGAACATGACCCTTCCGAACTCGTGGTTTTATGTCGCACCTGATCCTTTTGGATCACGTCGCGACATGCGTGAAAAGGCCGTCTGGACGCGCTGAAAGCACGACTCGGCGAAACACGAGATCAGGGGTGACATAAAAATCTTGTCCCGATATCTAGCGTTTTTGGGACGCCCTGGAAGAGCCCCGCAGGCCCTATTTATAGGGCTGCGATCGCGCCGAGTGAACTACGTGGGACCCACTGATTCTGGTGCCGGTGCCCAACTTGGCACTCGACGTGCTTGCTTTTTTTTAGCAGCGAAGGGTTGTGGGCTGCGATCTGGAGGTAGTAATCTTGAGTACACCCGCCGCGCTTAAACGTTTTTCGCTTGTGCTAACGCTTCTGTTCGCGAGCCTCACCGGCTGCAATAAAGCGCCCAGCCCAGCTCCGGATGTCGCCACTGACGCCGCCACTGGAGATCCCGCCAGCGGCAACCTCGCGCCCGGGGGCCAATCGGTTGACCAGACACTGCCGGCCCCCGCGCCAAACCCGCAGGATTACGATCAGAATTACAATTCCCAGACGGGAAGCGAAACGGCGTCGTTCGGGCAGCCCGTCGAATCCTCGGACCCTCCGCCGCCGCTTCCGGATTATAGCCAGCCTCCCGCGCCGGGCGACAACTACATTTGGACGCCCGGTTACTGGAACCATACGGACGCCGGTTATTATTGGGTTCCCGGAGTGTGGATACTGGCCCCATGGGTGGGTGCGCTCTGGACTCCGCCGTGGTGGGGTTACGATAATGGCGCTTACCTCTGGCATTCGGGCTATTGGGGCCCGCACATCGGCTACTATGGCGGCGTCAACTATGGCTTTGGGTACACGGGACGAGGATATTACGGCGCCTACTGGAATCATGGCTCGCTGAGCTATAACCGCGCCGTAACGAATGTGAATACCACCACGGTCCGCAACGTCTACGACTCGCCGGTGCCGAACAGCCGTGGCGACCGGATCAGTTACAACGGTGGGCGCGGCGGAATCGATGCACGGCCCACCCCACAGGAACTGGCCGTGGTGCGCGACCCGCGTACACCCCCGGTGGCTACGCAGGTTGAGCATGCCCGTCAAGCTTCCGCCAATCGTGCGCAGTTTGCCGCGGCGGGTCGCGCGCAGCCGGCGGCCTTGGCCGCCGCGCGCCCGCTGACCACCCCTTACCAAGCCCCAGCCGCGCGTCCCCCGGCAGCCGCGATGCGCGCCGCGGAAGCGGCCCGAGCCCAAACGCCGGCACAGCCGAATCAGCGTCCAGGGCCACAGGCCACTGGAGTTCCGCAAAACAGAGCTGCGCCGCCACCAGTCCAGCGACCCGACTTGCGGTCTGTTCCAGAGAAGCGTTCACCCGAGGCGGTCCAGCAACCGCAGAGCAGCCGGCCGGCGCCACAAAATCGTCCGCAAGTGCCTTTCGCCGCTCCGCCCCGCCCGGTGCCGCAAGCGCGTCCGGAGCCCCACCAAGCGGCTCCGCCGCGTCCCGCGCCGCCAGCGGCTCGTCCGCAGCCCCGGCCCGCGGCTGCTCCGCCACACCCGGCGCCGCAAGCAACTCGTCCGCAGCCCCGGCCCGCGGCTCCTCCGCCACACCCAGCGCCCCAATCGAAGGAGGAGCGCAAGAAAACCTAACCGCCCGGCTTCCCTAAGGAGACACGCCCGCTAATGACGGGAATCCGGAGGATCCAATGCGAGAATTAACGACACTAGGCCGGCGCGGCGACCGATGCCCTGTAGCGAGAGCAACAACGATAGCCGAGGCATGCCGGTGCATCAACATCGGCGCATGGACGCGGAAGAGCTTGCTTCGGCCTGGCGCAAGCCGTTCCGACACCCAGGAATGGCGCTTTCCAGATACTGGCGAGGTCACCAGGTTGTTGTACTCAGTCGACCTGAGCGGTCGCCAGGTCCGGCTGCAATATACGCACACCCGGACCGGCTAGCGCCTCGATTATCGCGTGCGGCTGGTGGCCACACGCCTGCCGTCAGGCGGGCTGCGATGGTGGTTCGTCTGCCCAGTGAGGGAGGGAACTGATGGCCTCCACACGGGTGCCGTAAGCTGTATCTGCCGCCGGTGCCAAACACTTCGCGTGCCGCCATTGTTCGCGCCTATATACCAGCCAGGGCCAGGACGCCGCCGAACGCGGGCTGGCGAAGGCGCGGGCCATCCGTAAACGATTGGGCGGGACCGGCTCGCCGGCAGACCCGTTTCCCCCCAAGCCCAAGCGCATGTGGTGGAGAACCTATCGCCGTTTGCGGGGAAACACGGAAACTGCGCTGGAAATCGCACGGTCGCGCTGTAGTTTGACGTCGGATAAGACCAAGCTGGGGTCCAGTCGAATAGCCTTACGGAGGCCTCGACGTGCCCGAGAACGGCAGCATTTTACCAACCGCCCATTACACCGGAGAGCCAGGGGAGGCTCTGCCTCGAAAACGTTGGGGAAAAAGGCTCAGAACGCGCGCGAACCGCTCCGGTAAGAATAAATAGTTGTGGCACGCGGCACCGTGCAACGACGGCTTAATTGCGTTAATACGTATTTGTATGAGAATGTTTGGGATATGCCCAGACATGCACCCGAACTGGAGTGCTCGGCCGAAAACCGAGCGAGTTTAGTAGCCATCACGAAGAACCGGACGGCGTAGGCCCGCGCCGTGGAGCGCGCCCGGATCGTTCTGGCCTGCCTGGAGGGTAAGGAGATTCAGCAGGTGTCGCGGGAACGGAGCGTGTCGGTCGCCACCGTTTCCAAATGGCGCCAGCGTTTCTCCCTGTGGGGGCTGCGAGGTCTGCGGGACCAGGCGCGGCGGGCAAACCGATCCGGTACGGCACGCCGTTTCGTAACCAGGTACTGGCTCTGCTGGAGGAACCGCCGCCGCCCGGCATGTCCATTGGGACGGGCCGGCGGCGGCAGAGCGTCTCGACGCCAGCGTGCACGCCGTCTGGCGCGTTCTGCGTGGCGAGGGAATCTATCTGCAAAGGCGACGCAGTTGGTGTGTGAGTACGGACAAAGAGTTTGCTCCCAAGGCTGCCGAAGCGGTGGGGGTTATATCTGAACCCTCCCGTGAATGCGGTAGTACTGAGCGTGGATGAAAAACCGAGCATACAGGTCATCGAACGGGCCTCCGGTTATGTGGAAACCGATAGCGGTGCGGTGGTGCGTGTGGTGCAAAGCACCTACCAAGCGTCACGGGACGCTGAATCTGTTCGCCGCCCTGGAAGTCGGTACCGGCCAGGTGCACACGAAGTTTACCGATTCCAAGAAGCGGGAGGATTTCCGCAACTTTCTGGACGGCGTACTGGCCGACCAGCCGCCAGCGAAGTTCGAGGGCCGTGTCCAGTTTCACTTCACGCCAACTTCGGCCAGTTGGCTCAACCAGATTGAAATCGTGTTCAGCCTGTTGCACCGCAAGACACTCAACGGGGCCAGTTTCAAAACCAAAGACCAGTTGCGTGAGGCATTGAGGCCTTCATCCAAAGGCACAATCAGCGGGCCAAACTTTTCCGCTGGCGAGCACTAGCATCCGATTCGGGCATCGCTACATCGTCACCCGCCGGGCCTATGAAGCCTGGGAGCAGACGTGTGGCATGAAGCCTGCCGAAGCGGCCTAACCGAACACTATGTCTGTGAAGAAATGGGAATTCCGTAGCGGTAGAGTCTCCTGGTGCTACGTCTTTGACGCCCCCGGTTCTACTCGGGAGAAACGGAAGCAGATCCGCGTTACTGGCTTTGAGCCCAAGGGCGCAGCACAAGCCGCCGAAGCCAACCGCAGGATCGAGGAGCAGGAAAAATACGAACTGGCGCAGATGCAACCGGTACCGGAAGTGCTACCAACGACGCTCGCCATGCTGCTCGAAGAGTTCCTGCAGGAGCGCGCCACCAAAAAGCTGGCTCCCAAGACGACGGAGCGGTACCTGCGACATAAGATTTGGCTGGGAGGCAGGGATTCGAACCCCGATACGCAGATCCAGAGTCTGCAGTCTTACCGTTAGACGACCTCCCAACGGACAATCGTATTTTAGCATTCGGAGCAGCGGGGCTGAAGTCCAGATGCAGACCCGGTGGAATACTTACGATACACTGTGCCTTGCAATGCTCCTCGATCTGAACGGCATTGAGAAACGGTTCGGCGGTGTGACCGCTCTGCGCGATGGCAACCTGGGCGTGGAGGCGGGCGAAGTGCACCTGCTGCTGGGCGAGAACGGTGCGGGGAAATCCACGCTGATGAAGATTGTGGCGGGAATGGAGCGTCGGGATGCGGGGCGCATGTTGTGGCAGGGGCGCGACGCCGCCTTTCGCACGCCCGCGGAAGCCGCGGCGGCCGGCATCGCCATGGTGCATCAGGAGTCGCTGCTGGCGCCGCACTTGTCGGTGGCGGAAAACATCTTCCTGGGACGCGAGGAGCGGCTTCCATTCGGCTGGGTGAACCGGCGGCGCATGATCGAGCAGGCGGCCCGCATGATCGAAGAGCACCATTTCCCGCTGGACGCAACCGGGCGCGTGGAACGGCTCAGTCCGGCGGGCAAACAACTGGTGGGCATCTGCCGCGCCATCCAGCACGGTTCCAGCCTGCTGATCTTCGATGAGCCCACGTCATCGCTCTCGGGCGCGGAGACCGATGAAGTATTTCGCATCGTGCGTACCCTGCGCGCGCGCGGCATGGGCGTGATCTACATCACGCACCGGCTGGAGGAACTGCGCGTGATCGGCGACCGCGTTACCATCCTGCGCGATGGCGCCACCGTGCATAGCGGCGCTCTGGCGGAACTCTCCACCGACCGCATCATTCAATATATGGTAGGCCGCGAGATGGTGTCGATCTATCAGCGCCAGCCGGTGACGCCGGGTGCGGAGTTGCTGCGCGTGGAAGGCATTTCGCGGGGCGGCGCATTCCGGGGCGTCTCATTTTCGCTGCGGGCCGGCGAGATTGTGGGGCTGGCGGGCCTGATCGGCGCCGGTAGAACCGAGACCTGCCGCGCTATTTTCGGAGTAGACCCGCTGGATGCCGGCGAAGTCTTCGTGGCTGGCCGGCCGGTACGCTTACAGTCGCCGCGGGAAGCGGTGGCGGCCGGCATCGCGCTGGTAAGTGAGGATCGGCAAAGAACAGGCCTGGCGCTACGGCTGCCCATTGCCTACAACATCACCATGGCGAACCTGCGCCAGATCTGCCGGCTGGGCTTCATTGACGGGCGGGCGCAAGGCCGAGTGACGGCGGACTACATCGGGCGCCTGCGCATTCGGGCATCCTCCGGACGGCAAGCGGCTGGCCGCTTGAGCGGCGGCAATCAACAGAAAGTGGTGATCGCCAAATGGCTGTTCCGGCGCGCGCGCGTGTTTCTGTTCGATGAGCCTACGCGGGGCATCGATGTGGGCGCGAAGATCGAGGTATTCGAATTGATGGATGAACTGGCGCGCGGCGGAGCCGCCGTGCTGATGGTAAGTTCGGAGATGCAGGAACTGCTGCAGGTGGCCGACCGCATCCTGGTGATGCGGCGGGGGTCGATCAGCGGCGAATTGCCGGGAAGCACGACGCAAGAGGAAATCATGCGCCTGGCCGCGCTTGAACGGGAGCCCGCGGCATGATGCAGCGGCTGCTGCCTTTTTTGAGCCTGATCGTTCTGTTTGTGGCGCTGGCGATCGCTTCGCCGCATTTCCTGACTGAGACGAATCTATCGAGCGTGGTGCGGCAGACGGCCGTGATTAACATCATGTCGCTGGGCATGACGCTGATCATCATCGCCGGCGGCATCGATCTTTCCGTGGGGGCCATGCTGGCTATGTGCGGCGTGCTGGGCGGCATGGCCATGGAACACGGCGTGCCGGTACCGGTGGGCATCCTGGTGGGCGTCCTGACCGGCTTTTTCTGGGGATCGGTGAACGGCTTCCTGGCCACTCGCCTGGGCATCGCGCCGTTCATCGTGACGCTCGGCACGCTGGGCATCATTCGCGGCTTAACCCTGATCATCACCGGCGGACTGCCGGTGACCCGCCTTCCGGCCAGCTTCGCGTTTCTGGGCGAGGGCAGCCTGTTGGGTGTGCCGTTCGTGCTGTGGGTGGTGGTCGTCTGCGCGCTGGCGACGCACGTCATTCTGGAGCACACGCGCCTGGGCCGCTACGCGTTCGCCATCGGGAGTAATCCCGATGCGGCAGTCTATGCAGGCGTGCCGGTGCGGTTCAACACCACCGCGGTTTATGCCCTGGGCGGCTTGCTCACCGGCCTGGCGGGCATGATCGAAGCATCCCGCCTGATGACCGGCCAACCCTCGGCCGGCAATGGCTACGAGTTGCAGGCTATCGCGGCGGTGGTCATCGGCGGCGGCAGCTTGCATGGCGGCGAAGGCAGCGTGATCGGGACGCTGATCGGGGCGTTGATCATGGGGCTGCTTTCGAACGGCAGCGATTTATTGGGAATATCGCCTTATCTGCAGCAGGCGATTATCGGCGGGGTGATCATTCTGGCGGTGACGGTGGACGAGTTGCGGAAGCGGCGGGGACGGGCGGAGGCTTGATTCGCTAGCGCGGTGTGTGCGCGCGATGTATCCAATTATAGAGGCCCCATGCCAGGATGGCGACGAAGCCCAGGGCGATGAGTATTTCGGGAATGTCGAGCGGACGCATATGCTTCCTCCCGCCTTAGATTATACTTCAGTCCTGGGGCAAAGTAAATATTAGGGCCTTTTTTGCTGAAAATGGGAGGGCAGGCGGCTTCTCTTACCCGCCTGGTGCCAGCCATCGCGCACGCGGTAGCCGTCTTCGGCGATGAGCACAAGGCTACGCACTGGCTGTCCACGCCCCTGGCGTTGTTTGAGAACCGGACCCCCACGGACCTGCTCGCCACCGACGAGGGCGTCGCACTGGTCGAGCGGGCCCTCGCCCGCATCGAACACAACATTCCTTCCTGATGGCCGGCCGCCGCGTCTTTCGCGTATGCCGGGCGCGTTATGCGCGCCTCGACGGCGCCGGCGCCAGGATCGCCGGGGGGACGTTGGAACTCGCCCGGGCGGGCAGTTTACATGGCCGAGAGCATCGCCCTGGCGGTGCTGGAGAATCTGGTGCACATGGCCAGACAGGACTTTCCGCGGGGCTAATCTGTGTGGCCGCGGTGCTTCCGGATGGAACAAGCCAGCGGTGGCCCTCATCACATTAAGCGCCTGACCGCGCAGGCCGGCATCGAAGCCAAGGATCGGGCCATTCGCTGCGGGCAGGCTTGGCCACCGCCGCAGCCGCCGCCGGTGTTTCCGAACGCGCCATCATGGCCCAGGCCGGCCACGCGACCCTGCGCAAATACATCCGCGAGCGATCATTGTTTTTGGAGAACGCCGCCGCCAAGGTGGGGCTTTAGCGAGAGATTGACACGGCGGCCTCCATTCCCGTACAAAGGAGGAGAGGGATGTCATGAAGAAGCTTGCATCAGGCGTCAAGAAATCCGCTGCCAGGAAAACGGCCGGCGCCAATCCAAAGCCCCCCGTCGCGCGCCGGACGCCCTCCGGCTGGCGGAGCGCCCTGGAACGCAATCTGCGAGCGCAAGGCTATAGCTCCGCTGAAGCCCGCGAACTGGTCGAGATCGCCGCCTCCTGATGGCCCGCTCTCTGGCCCAGGCGAGCGCCCAAATCCAAAGCTACATCGATTTCCTGCATCAGTATAACCGACTGCCGCCGCGCTCGCTGAGACGATTTGCGGACCGCCGCGTGCGCCTCGCTTTGGCGCAGACCGTACTCGAAGGTGCAGAGCGGTCCGAGGCCGGTACGCTGACCGACGACGAACAAACGGAATTCGACAGCTATCTGCACGTCGGGAATCTGCTCGCGGTCCTGCAATCCAAAGCCCGGGTCGCTCTGCGCCGGGATCCGCCAGCCGGGCCGAGTTGGTGAACCAGGAACTGGTCCGGCAGGTGTGGCGCCGAGCCGCCGGCCGTTGCGAATACTGCCGGCTCCCGTCGGCGGCTTACCCGCTGCCGTTTCATGTCGATCACATCGTCGCGCAGCAGCACGAGGGACCCACCAGCCTGGAGAATCTGGCCCTGGCCTGCCTGCACTGCAACCGGCACAAGGGCCCGAACATCGCCGGCCGCGATCCGGTCACCGGCGAGATCGTGCGGCTGTTCAACCCGCGGCAAGACCCATTGACCGAGCACTTCGCGTGGACCGGAGCCGAGTTGGGCGCGCGCAGGGCCCATTTGGCCGGGTCACGATTCAGGTGCTCGCGATCAATGATCCGGACTTTCTCGCCGTCCGGGAAGCACTCGTCGCAGAGCGGGCCTTTCCCCCGCGAAACACCCGTCTTGTGGTAACAGCAATCTTGCGGGCACCTCCGCACGGAGCCGGCGTCTGGGAGAATATCGGGTGACATCCGTGTCTATCGGGTCTGCAAGACTCACGTTGTCTTAACCCGGTTTTCCGTTCGGTTGATCCCCAATACCCTTCAATGCACGCTATTGGAGGGGCGATCCACTGGAAACCGCTAAAACGGGATTAGCAAAGATGAAAGCAATAGTCCGACAGGGCGCCGCGACTCGCCGTCGCGAATCGACGCGCGCGCGACGGCTAAACGCTGCCGCGTCTGCCTCGCCAGCAACCAGTTAAATGTCCACCACGGCGCCGCGGCGATCCGAGCACCCTGGGCGCAAGACGGTCGCGCGTGCGCACCTGGAGGACGACGGGCGCCTTCTCCGCCATCGCCATTTCCTGATCGATGACAAAGGAAACGAGCGCATGATAATCGAACTCCGCATTGACGAGGAAGTAATTTCTGCGCGAAAAACACGACGGCGACGCCGTCTCCATACGGCGCCCCACCACAAGCGAACTCTTAAATGGAGTTTCAATGGGAGAGAACGTCGATCTCAGGCTCTACCCGGCATATCAATTCGGCCATTGACCGGCCAAGGTGGTCGCGCGCCGGTCTGATGTAGAATTGGTGTTATCCAGGCAGATCGGGCGTGGAACGGGATGGTCAGAAAATGACGAAAGCGACTCTTTTCGTGTGCTTTCTGGCTGCGGGGCTCTCAGCGCAACAGCCCACCTTCCACACGTCCGGGCTTACGGGAGCAAGCGGCACATTCCCCACCGGCATCAAGGCGGCAAGGGTCGTTGCGGGAATGTACGAAACCGCAAGCGCTGAAAATGCCAGTTTCACTCATGGCTTGGTGCGGGCCACTGATGGCACCATCAGGAATGCATAAATTCTCCAGCTTACGCGTGGCTGCGGTAGCCCTTTGTTTCAGTACGACTCCGATGCATGCTCAGGTAACGGCATCGATTTCCGGAACCGTCGCCGACCCCTCCGGCAGCGGTGTTTCGGGTGCCGGGGTCACGGTCAGGAGCGTCGAAACCGGAGCCACCAGAGCCACGATAACCGATTCGACCGGCCATTACACAGTCCTGTCCTTGCCGCTCGGGCCGCAAGAAGTCAAAGCCGAGAAAGCCGGTTTCAAGTCGGCGGTGCGAACTGGAGTCGATCTGGTCGTCGGCCAGGAGGCTGTCGTAAACCTGCAGCTCGCAGTGGGCGAATTGGTTCAGCAAGTGACGGTGGCGG
>Ga0182015_10005605_pt1 | contig 12988 bp, 11 predicted proteins | sample 712P3MmetaG_FD_120478 | JGI IMG/M metagenome (GOLD analysis project Ga0182015, IMG submission 120478) | Permafrost microbial communities from Stordalen Mire, Sweden - 712P3M metaG | ecosystem: Environmental > Terrestrial > Soil > Wetlands > Permafrost | place: Sweden: Stordalen | collected...
AAGGACTGGATCGGCGAGCAGCCCGGCATGAGCGGGTTCGTCCTCGACGGCGGCCAGGTGTTTCACGCCTACTCCGCCTATGCCCGGGGCTTCGACGCGTTGTGGGACGCGTACCCGTGGCTCGACCGGGCGCCACTTGGCCGCCACGAGGGCGGCTACTGGTGGCGTCGGCACGACGAGTACGAGCGGTTCCCGGCCGAGGATCAAAGCACCGTGTCGACCGCGTCGAGGTAGTACCAGCGGCCGTCCGCACGGACGAACCGGGACCGCTCGTGAAGCACTTGCAGGTCCTGCTGGCGGAAGTAAGTGGCCTTGAACTCGACGATCCCGGTGTCGTCGGTCTCTGTCCCGGCGACTGTGTCGACGATCTGCAGCCCGCGCCAGCGCGGGTTCTGCGTCAGGTCGAGAGATGCTGGCCGCGTCGAGTTGTGCCAGGAAGCAAGCAGCCAGTCCGCATCGCCGTCCCGGAACGCTTCGAACCGCGACCGCATCAGCGCCTCGGCGGTCTCCGGCCAGGGCCGCCTCGCCAGTTCGGTCACGCCACCATCCTCGCAGCCGGCACTCGCCGTCAGCGGCATCGACGGCGAGGGACCGGCTCATCCTCGTGAGGTCGGCGAGAGTGGCGATCAGTTCTCAGGGAGCTGCCGTCAGCTTTAGACCTGGTTAGGCTGGCCGGCTTCGCTGAACTTTATGAGCTGAGAGGGCGCGTCACCGTGATCTCCGCGGGTTTTCCCGTGGCGGTCCCGGGCTGGCCCTGGGCTCCCGCCGCACCCGGAGAGCCCGTTTCGCCCTCGAAGCCGCCACTCATGTTCTTACCGCCGATGCCGGGGGTGCCGGGGGCCGCGCCGGGGCCGCCGGGGCCCGGCTCGCCGGGGGCGCCGGGGGAAGCCGGCGTCGTGGCGAAACTCACCTTCGCGATGTCTGCCCGGCTGGGCACCCTGATCACGACGTTGCCCGCCGCGTTGGCGCCGTTGCCGCCGTTGCCGGCCGCCCCGCCCGTTCCGCCCGGCCCGCCGTTGCCGGCCTGCCCGCCGGAATTGCCCGTGCAGTCACAGCTGACGCCGTTGCCTCCGTCACCGCCTTGCTGCCCCTCGCCGCCCGGGCCGCCGTTGCCGCCCGGCCCGCCGAGCCCGGATACCGAGTGGATCGTCAGCGCGGTGGCCGAGTGCGGGGTGATCGTGAGCGTCTGGCGGATCGTGATCGTCGCCTGCATGCTCGGCGTGCCGGGGTTGCCGGGCGCACCGGCAGTCCCGGGCGTTCCGGCAGCGCCCGGGCTGCCGGGCTGACCTCCTGGGCCGGCGACGCCGGGGTTGCTGCATTCGCCGAGCGCTCCGGCGGCGGCCTGGCTCGCGCTGCCCGGCACCGGCGGGGTGGGCGGTGTGGCACCCATCTTGCCGGTGATGTTGAAGTCGGCGGCGGGGCCGCCGCTGTTGCCCGTCCGGGTCAGGGTGTCGCAGGTGAAGATCAGGGGCGTGCCCGCGCACACAAAGTAACCACCCTGGAGCAGGGTGACGTCGGTGAAGCTCGCGATGCGGGGCGAGCCGTCGGGCGTGCTGAGGTCGTACATCGAGCTGACCGTCAGCGGGCCCGCGGCGGCAGCCACCTGAACGGTCAGCGGGAAGACGGGGGCGATCTCGGCCCGGTCATCCGCTGACAGCTCGCGGTTGCCGATCACGTGCGCGGTGATGCGATCCGCAAGGCTGGCGCCGCCGTCGTCAGCGGCCGCGGCCGGTCCGCTGCCCGGGTCAGCAGGCTGGATTCCGCTGAACAGAGCCTGGTAGTGCGCCTGGCGTCCCTGCTCGTCGAGGCCCAGGTCGAGCAGGGAGTGGAGCTGATCGACGTTGTCCACCACCGCCGTCGTCTCCAGCGGTCCGGTGCCCGTGGCGGTGACCGGAATGCCGTGGGCTTCGAGCTGGCTGATCGTTGTCATCGTCCTTCTCCTCCTGTTGCGGGAACCGAGATCGCGCCGCGCCGCGTGTCCAGCGATCGCACGGCGCCCGGCGGTGGGATCTGAGCCGGGGCGGCCATCGGCTCGACGGCGCACTCGTTGACGAACACGGGCGGCGCTGGCCGTCCGCGCCCGTCGTACCCGGCGGACCCGTCAGTGCCAGCGGGTCCGGCACGTCCGTCAGGCCGTGGCCGGCGGACGGTGGCGGTGCCCGGCTCGGGTGCGTGCGTTCCGCCGCGGCCGACCTCGCCGCCGACGCCGCCATGCCCGCCGCGACCACCCAGGCCACCGCCTGAGGGATGGGCCAGCACGAGCACGCGCCCGGCCCGGCTGGGCGGCAGCGACACGAAGACGTTGGATGAGATGCCCCCGTGGCCGCCACGGCCGCCCGTTCCTCCGTGGCCGCCACGGCCGCCATCCCCGCCGCGTCCGGGAGGAAGGACTCCCCGCAGCGTGCGCTGGCCGGGCGCGCCGTGGCCGCCCGCCCCGCCGTCGCCGCCGTCGCCGCCGTGCCCGCCGTCGCCGCCGCGTCCGCCTGCGGCCAGGACAGTCAGCGGGCCGGCGAGTTCGCCGATCGTGATCTCGGCGATCTTGGTGGCGCCCCCCGTGCGTCCCTTGGCGCCATTGCCGCCGGGGGCAGCGTCACCGCCGCCGCGCCCATCGGCAGCACCCGGCACCACCGGGCGCACCAGCCGGGCGCCGGCCAGCGTCGGCGCGGTCAGCGCCCCGGCGCCGCCGGCCCCGTCGGTTCCGCTGCGACCAGCCGGTCCGCTGGTGCCGTCGAACGGCCCGGTGCTGCTATCGACAGAGAACGGGGTCGGAAGGATCGCGAGCTGGCACCGGACGTCACTCTCGCCGCCCTGGCAGATCAGCTGCTGGATGACGAGGATCAGCATGTTCCCTCGCACCACCACGCTCGCGCCGGGCTCGAGGCACAGGCTGCCGACGTTGACGACGTTCAGGATGTCGTCACGGTCATCCCGGCCCCAGTGCTCGCCGCGGATGCTGAGATCCCAGCTCTCGCCCGAGTGCACCTGCCGGTGCCGGACGCTCAGGATCCGCGTCGGGAAGGGGAAATGCCGGATGCCCCGCCCCTCGTCCTCTGGGTCGATCTCGCCGTCGGCAAAGACGGCGGCCTCGAGCCGGTCGTGGACGCCCTGCCCGAGGCGCCCGCGGATCTGGATGACCGGGTTGAAGAAAACCTGCTGGCGCCGGCGGCGCTGCCCGGGGGTGGCCGCAGCCAGCGCGCGCATGGCGGCCACTGATGGCACGATCGGGTAGCTGACCAGCTCGGCGCCGCCTTGGAGCTGGCCGGCATCATGACCGAGCCGGTGCGCGTGACCAGCGAACGCACGCTCCTGCGCAGCGGTGAGACGCCCCCGTGTTTCCCGCAACTGGTTCCTCAGCGCTTTAAGATCAGCATCCGCCCGGATCATCGAACCGGCTGCCGGTTCCGATATCGCGCTGAACGTCGCCTGCAAGATCGAAGAGTCCGGCCCACCCCGGTGGCGGTCACATTACCCCACGGGCGGGTACGGGGACGTGCGGTAACGCTGGCCGGAGGCGGCAAGCTTGACGGGCTGTGCGCGTGACAGCGACGATCAGGGATGGGGAGGGTCGCCTCGCCTGTCCGGCCCGGCAGCGGGCAGCCGGGGGCATTCAGCGCGGAGAGGTGATCGGGAATGGGCAGGGAGCGGCTGGAGCGGTACAGCCTCGCCGGGCCGGAGAATCAGGCGGCGGTTGACGCCGGCCTCGCTGGCGGCAACTGGTTCCGCAGCGCGGTGCCGCGCAAGCGGATGAAAGAGCTGATGCGGCGCTCCGATGGCCGGGCCATCCGGGACACCGTGATCTGGATCGGGCTGATGATCACCTTCGCCGGCCTTGGCATCGCGTTCTGGGGCAGCTGGCTTGCGGTGCCGTTCTTCCTCGCCTACGGCGTGCTCTACGGCTCGTCGTCGGATTCCCGCTGGCACGAGTCCGGCCACGGCACGGCGTTCAAGACGCGCTGGCTTGACCAGGGGCTGTACCAGCTCGCCTCCTTCATGATCATGCGCGACCCGACCACCTGGCGGTGGAGCCACGCCCGCCACCACACGGACACGCTGATCGTCGGGCGGGATCCCGAGATCGCGGCGATGCGTCCCGCGCGGCTGGCGAGGCTGATCGTGAACTTCGCCGGCCTGGCCGACGTGCCGGCTGCCTTCCGGCTGATGTTCGCGCACGCGGCCGGGCGGCTCACCGCCGACGAGGCCGACTACGTCCCGGAGTCCGAGCGGCACAAGGTTTACCGGACCGCCCGGATCGACCTGGCTATCTATGCCGCCACCATTGCGTCGGCGATCGTGCTGCGGACCTGGCTGCCGGTCGTGCTCATCGGCGGGCCCCGCCTGTACGGCTCGTTCATGCTGCTTGTCTACGGCCTCACCCAGCACGCCGGCCTGGGCGAGAACGTGCTCGACCACCGGCTCAATACCCGCACGGTGAAGATGAACGTGGTCAACCGGTTCCTGTACTGGAACATGAACTACCACGTGGAGCACCACATGTTCCCGATGGTGCCCTACCACCGCCTGCCGGAACTGCACGAAGAGATCAAGCACGACTGCGCGCCGGTGTACCCGTCCATCTGGGCGGCTTACAAGGAGATCGTCCCGGCGATCCTGCGCCAGCTGAGGGACCAGGAGCATTACGTGCGCCGCGAGCTGCTGCCCGGCGCCGCGCCGTTCAACGAGCCAACCCCGGCGAACGACGGCCGCGCGCTGCCGCTGATTACCGCGGCCGCGGCCTGACCCCGCGCCGACGGAGACAGCCGATGGCCCGGTGGATCGCCGCCTGCGAGGCCGGCGAGATCGATCCCGAGGACGTGCTCCCGTTTGAGCACGACGGCACCGACTACGCGATTTACCGGTCACCGGACGACCTCTACTACGCCACGGACGGCCACTGCACGCACGAGCGGACGCTGCTCTGCGATGGCCTGGTCATGGGCGACACGATCGAGTGCCCCAAGCACAACGGCCGCTTCGACTACACCAGCGGCAAGGCGCTCGGCGCCCCCGTGCTCGTCGACATCCGCACCTACCCGTCCAGGGTCGAGAACGGCACCGTCTACATCGAGGTCGACTGATGCCAGTGGATGCTATAATTGGTGCTCCACACGGGTCGTCTCCTGAAATCTCAAGGGACAGGAAAAAGCAGGTGGATAATACGAGTGAGTTTTGGGCGGATGTAAGCATGGTTGTTGTATCTCCAGTTGCGATTGCCGCCGGATTCGCCAAAGGTGCTTACGACGCTTCGACTGATAATGGAGCTTTCAGTGAGGGGTTCAATGCAGCTGCAGGCCCCATTATGAAGGAAGCCAAGAAGTTTGGCGCGGAGCATTCGGCAATGATTACAAGAGGAATGCTTACGGGCGCTGCTGGCGCGCTCGGCGCTCGCATCGTGAATGTAGGACTCAAGCGCCTAATAAATTAACAAGCAAGTTGGCCGCGTGCCTGCCGCCATCGCCGCCGTCATGCCACGATAAGCATCATGGGTCCGCAGCGGTTCCGTGCCGTCATCGCCGCCGATCCTGAGGGCCGCGCGGTCATCACGGTGCCGTTCGACCCGGATGAGACGTGGGGTGCCAAGGCCAACCATCCCGTCAACGGCACGATCGACGGCAGGCGGTTCCGCACCAGGCTCTCGCCGGGCGGCAGCGGATGGGTGCTGCCCGTGAGGGTGGGCGCGGGCGTCGCGATCGGCGATGACGTGACCGTCGAGCTGGCCCCGGAGGGCCCGCAACGCGGCGATCTTGCCGACGATATCGCCGCGGCGCTTGCCGCTGACCCGGCCGCGGGCGCATTCTTCGACACGCTGGCGCAGTTCTACCGCAAGGCGTACCTCCGCTGGATCGATGCGACCACCCGCCGGCCGGACGTCCGCGCGGCCCGCATCGCCGAGGTAACCGGCCTGCTCGCGGCGGGAATCAAGGAGCGGCCGCGATCATGAGGGCAGGCCTGTCCGGTGGCGGGCATTAGCGACCCGCCGGTGGGGGCTGAGCCGGGTGCGTACCTGGGCGGTGCCGGTGACTCGCGGTGCACGGTGCGCCTGCGGCTTGAGCCGGTCGGCCCCGCCAACGCTCCTGACCTGTGGCTTGTGCATAACGACGACGAGGTGTCTTACTGGTACGACGACGAGAAGCCGAGCCTCGAGCAGGCGGAGCGGCGGGCGAAGTTCATGGGCGACTCGTGGCGCTTCCACGGCGTCCACAAGTGGATCGCGTACGACCGCGGGAGCGGCGAGGTTATCGGTCGCGGCGGATTGTCGCGCACGCCGGTCGATGACGACTGGGGTCAGATCTACGCATTCCTTCCGGCAGAGCCGTGGGTGCGCGTCGCGCATGAGATTCGCCGCCCGTTCATTGCGCACGCGAACTGGCTCGAGATCGGATGGGCGCTACGGCGCGAGTTCTGGGGGCGCGGCTACGCGTCTGAGATCGGGCGCGCCGGGCTGGCGTTTGCCTTCGACGTCCTCGGGGTGCAAGCCGTGGTGTCGTGCACGGTCCGTCACAACGTGCGTTCGCGCGCCGTAATGGAGCGCATCGGCATGCGGTACGCGGGCGAAATCCGGAGCCGCGGCATGGTTGAAGGGGTTGCAGGAGAGCAGGACGACGCGCCGTTCGCGGTGTGCGTGCTGCTGCGAAGAGACTGGGACCGGTCCTAGATTCCGGCCGCTAGATCCCAGATAACGAGGTCGCTAACAGACGGGCTCGACAGCTCTGCCCGGCTTCGGGCCGGCGGAACGTGCTCGTTCAAGCATCATTGCGCTGGGTCGTCGTTCGGTCCGGCTGCCGGGGTACCGCCGCCCAGGGGAATGCGGACGGTGACCTTCGTGCCCCGGTCCTGCGCGGACTCAACGCTCAGTTCCGCGTGGTGATTGGCCACGATCGTCCGGACGATCGACAGGCCGAGTCCTGACCCCGGAATGGCAAGCTCGACCGCGTTGGATGCCCGGAAGAAGCGGGTGAACAAGGATTCCTGGTCCGTCGCCGGAATGCCGATTCCGGTATCAGCGACCGTCAGCACGGCGGAGCTGCCCTCCTGCGCCACGGACACGGTGACGCGGCCACCGCCGGGCGTGTACTTCACCGCATTCGACAGCAGGTTGACCAGCATCCGGTCCAGTTGCTCCGGATCCCCCTCCACCATCAGCACCTGGTCGGGGCAGTTCATCTCGAACTCGAGCCCGCGTGCCGCTGCTGACGGCCTGATCACGTCCGCCGCGGCAGGCACCAGGCTGGTCAGGTCAATCGGGTACAGCCGGGACGTGAAGGCCCCGAGGTCGATCTTCGAGATGGTGAGCATGTCCTCGATCGCCGTCTTCAGCCGCCGAGTATTGCGATCCACCGCATCAAGCATCTGGGCCTGATCGGGCTGCAGAAGACCGGCTTCGCTATCGGAGAGCAGCTCGACGTAAGAGATGATGCTGGTCAGCGGTGTCCGCAGGTCGTGCGAGGCCGAGGCAAGGAAAGTGGCCTTGGCCCGGTCCAGGGACTTCAGTTCCGCGACCAGGCGTTCCTCGCCCTCGTACAGCCGGGCGTGCTCAAGTCCCCGCCCGATGTCGCCCGCCAGCGACTCGACCGCTTCGATTTCTGCCTGGGTCCACGGATTCCCCGGGTCGTTGCGCAGCAGGGTGAGGTACCCCAGCAGCTCCTGGCCGGCCCCGAACGGCGTGAGCAGCAGTGACGTGGCGCCCTGGCTGAGCAGAAACTTCCTGATCTCGGGCGTAATCTCCTCAGCCTGAGCGTGCAGATCCTGGACACGGTAACTCGACCGGTGGCGGTAGACGTTCCGTATCCAGCCGACCGAGTCGGGCGGGAAGTAGCCGACGGTGTCAGCGACCTGGCCCCAGGCGTCGGGGTTACCGTCGGCGGGGGTTAGCCGCTCCCCGCTGACCATGCCGACCGCGACGAAGTCGACCGCCAGATGCTCGCGGATCGCGGTCACCGCCTCCCGGATGATCGCCTCGCCGTGCAGATGCTCGCGAATCCGGATCGAGGCCTGGCGGGCGTTGGCGTGCAGGCGGGTGCGCTCGCCTTCCGTCGCCCGCGCCCGGTCGCCCTCGTCCGCCAGGAAGTTAATGGACAATGCGAGTTCCCTGATGTCAGCCGGGCCCTCGGGAACCGCGCGAGCCGCGGTGTCGCCGAGCGCGCGGCTGCGCGCCGCCGTGGTGGCGGCGTGCAGCTGCCGGCTAACCCGGTGCATGCCTACCGTTATCGCGATCACGGGAAGCACGAGGCCGGCCGCCAGGAGGGCGATGGCGGAACGCTGGCCGGCGGCCCCCATCAGCGCGAAGGCGATCACGCCTGCCGCGAGCACTGACTGCACGGCGAGCCCGGCCCATGCGTAGAAGATGATGGAACGCGACTCTCTCACTGCACCCCGATCCCCGTCACCCATGTCAGCCCCCCCGGCAAGGGCACCCACGCGGCAGAACCTTCCGGCGCGGGGCGGCCTGGCCGGGCCCGCAGACAGCGGGGCGGCGGCCGGGCTAGGCGCAGGTGCGGCCTGCGGCAGCTCGGCAGTGGCGTTAATGCTGCCGGGCGAAATCCCCGGCCATGGCCAGCTGCATATACGGCTGTGCCCCGCTGCTGCTCCAGATCGGGAAGCGCATTCTCGTCACCCGGCCTGCTTATCTGGAAGTTACTACACTTCCAGATAAGCAGGCCACCTTGCGCCTTATCGCATTCCCGCTATTTGTGCCACATAACGGCACAAGGGATCTGAAAAGCTACATCGAAAATTGCCGCTATGATCTCGCGAGAGGTCAGCCTGAGAGTCGCCGGCCGGAAGCACGGGCGGCGCGCCCATGCTTCACGGAGCTGCCTGGATGAGGTATTTCCGCATCGGGCGGATATCTAAGGCACACATTTCAGCATTAGGGAAAACGGATGACAAATCAATCTGCAGCTGCCACCGCAGGAACCGCACCGGTCCCGGTGACCCGGCTCGAGCCAGATGCTATTGGGGTAGCGCAAGACACTGTCATCGGCATGGCATCATCCGCGCCGGCGGCAACGATCGGGCTGTCGCTGGCCGCGCTTGCCGCGGCGACCGCTTACGGCAGCGGGCCGATCCTCCTCCTCACCGCGATTCCCATGCTCATCATCGCCAACGCTTACCGCCGGTGTAACATGTGGAACGCGAACTGCGGCGCCTCCTTCGAGTGGGTCGGCCGCGCGATCAACCCGTACCTCGGCTTCCTCACCGGCTGGCTGATGATCGCCGCCTACATCATCGGAACGGTCGCCGAGATTCTTTTGCTCGGGCCATCGGTCCTAGCCGTCTTCGGCTCTAGTTCCACCAACACCTGGGCGTGGATTGGCATCGGCACCGCTGTCGGTCTCCTCATGCTCGTGATCGCGGTCGTCGGTATTCGCATCACTGCGCATATCCAGGTCGGCATGGCGCTGGTCGAGTACACGATCCTTGTCGGCTTCGCCGTGGCCGGCCTGGTGGCTCTGCTTGGCCACCGGGCCGGTGCCCTGCCCGTAACGAAGGGCTGGCTGACCCTGTCCGGAATCGGCGGGAATGGCAGTGCCGTGGCGGGCTTCCTCATCGCGGTGTTTGTCTATGGCGGCTGGGACGGCGCCTTGTACGTCAATGAGGAAGTAAAGCAGCGCGGCACCAACCCGGGACGCGCCGCCATCATGGCGGTCGCTCTCCTCGCCGTCATCTACACGCTGTCGACCATAGGCCTGCAGGGCGTGGTGTCACCGGCCAAGCTGCAGGCCAACTCGGCCGCTGCGCTGGTCTACGTCGCCCAGGCGCTCGGCGGCGGCATCTGGGCGAAGGTGATGGCGCTGTCTATCGCGCTGTCAGTGATCGCCACCACCGGCACCGGCATCGTGCTCAGCGCCCGGATCGCCTACGGGATGGCGAGCTACCGGGCGCTGCCAGGTTTCCTCAGCAACGTGTCCCGCCGGTTTTCCACCCCGGTCGCCGCCAGCGTTGTCGCCGGCCTGCTTCTCATTGGCCTGACCTGGGTGTACCTGCTCGCCACTTCGGTCCAGAACGCGTTCACCGACGTGATCGACGTGACGGGGCTGCTGTTCGCCATCTTCTACATCCTCACCGCGCTCGCCACCATCGCCTATTACCGCCGCCGCGTCTTCGGGAGCGCCTGGGACTTCGTGATCCTCGGCATCCTTCCCCTCGGTGCCGCCGGATTCCTCGGCTGGATGTTCGTGAAGTCGGTGCAATCCGCGCCCACGGCGCAGATCTGGTCACTGGCCGGGATCGTCGGCGCCGGGCTGCTCCTGATGCTTTCCGCGCGTTACATCCTGCGATCCCCGTTCTTCGCGATCCGGCGGGAGAGCGACGCTCAGCGACGGTAGCCCGTCATCATCCGGCGATGTTGGTCAGGCTCTGGCGCACGGTCTGCGTCAGCGGATCGCCGGGTGGCAGCGCCCGCTCGCAGCGGGCCAGGGTGTCGCGGAGCAGGTTGATCGCATCGGTCACCCTGCCTGCGGCGTAGTAGGCGTGCGCCAGGTTCGCGCTGCTGGTCAGGGTGTCCGGGTGATCGGCGCCCAGCGCCCGCTGGTAGCCCGCGCGCGTCTGCTCGTGGAGCTGGAGGGCGGAGGCAATCCGGCCGGCCGCACGGTAGGCCGAGCCAAGCGTGCCGCGGGCAGCGATGGTGTCCAGATGATCGGGGCCAAGGACCCGCTCCCGGTCAGCGAGTACCCGCTTGTAGTGCAGAAGGGCTGGCTTAATATCGCCGTCAGCTAGGTAGGCGTCGGCCAGCTTCTGGCGGGTGGTCATAGTGTCGGGATGCTGCAGTCCCTGAGCGCGCTCGCGGCAGACGAGCGTGTGCCGGTACAGCGGGATCGCGTCGGCGGGCTGCCCGACGGCATGATAGGCGGCAGCGAGCTCATCCCGTGCGCCGAGCGTCTCGAGCTGGTCAGCCCCGCGGACACGCTCGTAGTCGCCGACCACCCGGGCCAGGACGGTGACCGCGTCGCCGAACTGGCCGGCGGCCACCAGGGCATCGCCGAGGTCGCGCCGGGCCGCGATGGCGCTGGGATGATCTGGCCCGAGCACCCGGACCCGCCCGGCCAGGACCCGCCGGAACTGCGAGACGGCCTCCGCGGCTTGCCCGGCAGCCAGGTACGCGGCGGCCAGCTGCTCGCCGGCTGCCAGGGTGTCCGGGTGGCCCGGCCCGAGGATCCGGCCGGTCACCGCGGCGAGTTCCCGCCCGTAGGCGACCGCGGTTCCGGTCAGGCGCGCGCTGCTCAGGCTCCGCCCGGCGCGCAGCAGCAGCTGGAAGCCACCCGCCCACAGCAGGTCTCCGGCGGACTGCTGGAGGCTGGCCGCGCACGACCGCAGTGCCCCGGCAAGCCAGGCCGGCTGCTCGTCCGCGGGCCACGCCTGCAGTAGCGCGCCCGCTGCCGCAATCGCCGCCTGCCCCAGCATCCCGGCGGGCATCGCCGCCCGGATCGCCGCCTGGACCACCGCGCTCATCCGGACCATCGCGACGGGGCCCGCCGGGCCGGCCGACAGCAGGCCCGCGCTTTCCGCGGCGTGCAGCGCCGTGCAGGCGCGCTCCTGATCAACCGGCCCCCCGGCGCCGTCTCCCGCGAGGTATTCGCACGCGGCCGGCGTCGTGAAGACCGCGGCGGGAATCCCGTGGCCATCGAGTAGCGCGGCAAGTTCCAGCACCGGCCGGGCAGTGCCGCCCGGCGACTGCCGGTCAGCCTGCTCGGCAGATATCGCGCAGGTGACCGAGGCGACGGGCGGCGGGCGGCCGGCCGCCTCCGCCAGCTCCTTCCGCCTGCGCGCGAAGATGTCCCGGTACTCACGGCAGGACAGCGCGGAACTCGCGATCACCGCGCTGGCCTGGGCGAGCGCCAGCGGCTGGTAGCCAAGATCCTGGGCCAGGTCTGCTGCCCCGGCGCGGGTGTCCGGGTCAGCGGCGAGGCGGGCAGTCAGGTAGTTCAGCGCCTCACCGGGGCGGAAAGGCCCGACCGGGTGAAGCAGCGCCCCCTGCGCACGGGAGGCAGCAGCCGGATTCGCCGTCGTGATCAGGACCCGGCCGGACGGCCCCTGCGGCCATAGCCCATCCAGGTCCGCGGCATCGCGCAGATCGTCGAGCACCACCAGCCATGGCCGGCCGGTCTCGCCGAGCCAGTGAACGAAACGCGCAGCGGCTGACTCGCCGTCACCTCCGGGGCAGGCTCCCATCGCATCCGCTGCCGCCTCGGCAAAGCCCGACAGCACCGACGCCCGGCTGGTGGCAGTGACCCACACCAGCACATCCACCTTGCGGGACCGCCACAGCGACTCTGCGATGCACACCGCGAGCTGAGTCTTGCCGCACGGCTCCAGCCACGCCTCCGGCCCTTCCCCGGCCACCCGGTCAGGTACCAGCACCACCACGGCACCCGCAACCAGCGCCGCCCCGACGTCAGCAGCAGTCTCCGCCCGGGCGCTGAAATCATCAGCAAGCGAGGGCACCGCGCCCAGCCGGACAGGCCCCGCTACTCGCCAGTCCCGTGACCCCACTGGCCCTCCGCTATTCCACAGCCCGCTACCTGCGGTTAGAGCGCTCATCCTGGACATCACTCGCCGTAATCATAGTGTCACACTAGATGCATAGCCCTATCGGCGGGCACTATCGCGCCGGTGTTCCCCCCGCTGGCCGGCCGCGAGCCCGGGGCGTTGGCCGGGCATGCCTTCGTTCTACTGTGCGCAAACCGCCCATACGGTGATGCCGGTGCCCTGCGGGCCGCTGGCCTGCCAGCCCTGGACGTGGGACGAGTTCGCCACCGGTCAGCGCGCGATCGGCCGACGGCAGCTCCCCTGCGTGATCCCGGCGGAGAAGCGCGGGGTACACCTGGATCATGAGCTCGGCCAGCCGCTCGCCAGCGCAGCGATGGCCTTTAGCCGGGGATGGTTATCTCGTGCCATAGGCCGCCGTTGAGGTTGATGTTGTTGCCGTGGGCCTGGCCGGGGGCGGTGTCGGCGACGTAGGTGTAGAGGGGGTGGCCGTTGTAGGTGGCCT
>Ga0182015_10005606_pt1 | contig 12984 bp, 3 predicted proteins | sample 712P3MmetaG_FD_120478 | JGI IMG/M metagenome (GOLD analysis project Ga0182015, IMG submission 120478) | Permafrost microbial communities from Stordalen Mire, Sweden - 712P3M metaG | ecosystem: Environmental > Terrestrial > Soil > Wetlands > Permafrost | place: Sweden: Stordalen | collected...
CCGGGTGGATGTGGCCATCTCCCAGAAGAATCATCTCTTCGGACGCTACTCGGTAGAGCGCGGCGCTTCTGGCGAGCCGGCGGCCATCTATTACAACCCGGGCGAACTGAATACTCCCGGTGGCGGATTGAGCACTATCAACTCGGAAAGCGCGGCCCTTAACCTCACAACGGTGGTGACCGCAACGCTGACAAACCAGCTTTTCGGCGCTCTCGGATATCTCGATCAAGCCTTCACCAGTCCCAATCCCAGCGTTCTTACGGCATATCCCTACCAGGGAGCCTATAAAAACGGCCGCCACGCGATTCCTGAGCTCCAAAACTACGACGATGCCAGCGGCCTGCCGCGCGATCTTACGCCGGACTATTCCCTTGGCCCAATCTTCGCGCATAAATTCGACCCCGATGGCGGCGACACAGTCACCAAGGTGTGGGGACGGCACACGGCCACCTTCGGCGTCTATGTGGAGCGGATCACCAATAACCAGCGCACCCCAAACGTAGCCACTAATGGATACATCAACGAGTACTACCTGCCTGGTGCCGGTGGAACCATTACGGACGTCGACGGCACTACCAAGACGATGTCCGGCAATTGGGTCGCGAATAACTACGAAGGTGTGTTCGGTAGCTACGGGCAAACCAACATCTTGCCGCAGTCAAACCTCTATTTCTGGAATACCGACTTCTTCGCCAACGATTCGTGGCGAATTTTGCCACGACTGACGGTGAACGCCGGCATCCGCGTGGAGCACCTGGGAGAATGGACGGACGACTGGGGCATTGGTCTCGCGGTATTCGAGCCGCAGTTGATTACCAGTGGCAGCGCCACCTCGCCGTTCCCCGGTTTCCTGTGGCACGCCATTAACAACAGTATTCCGGCCTCTGGCGTGAGTGCGAAACCGGCGTATATGGAACCTCGCGTGGGCTTCGCATGGAATGTGTATGGCAACGGAACAACGGTTCTACGGGGCGGCTGGGGTGAATACAGGGAGCACGATTCCTGGAACGATGCCACCAATGCCGCAGCTATCACGCAGAACTCGCAGAGCGTGAGCTATGGTGCTGGAACATTAGCCGCGATTGGCAGCAATGCAGTCAATCCCAAGACCACGTCCTTGCAGAATACGAGCAGTTATCCGGTTGGGGTAAACGTTATGGCGCCCGGATCTTATGGGGCCGCCGGAACCATTTCTGCATTGAATGCTACCGACAATGAAGAGCCGCTCACGGATACCTACAGTCTTACCCTCAATCAGCAGCTACCCTGGAAACTCAATCTCCTGGTTGGCTATGTGGGCAACAATAGCCGCTTTCTATTGAACAACGGAAGCAATCAGACTGTCGCCCTCGATAATGTGAATGCAATGCCTATCGGCTCTCTGTACAAGCCTAATCCTTATACCGGGCAGGTTCTGACACCGACGGGTAACAACGTAACGGACGCAAATGGATTCAGCACCGTCGTCAGCAGCGCCAGCACAGCGCAGGCTAATGAATACCGCCCTCTAAATACAAGGTCTGTCCAATACGGCTCCATCGATGTACCGCAGCACAATCTCTTTGCCAACTATAACGGCCTGCAGTTCGGTCTCACCCGACAGACCGGGCGCGTCATGTTCAATGTCAATTACACCTTCAGCAAAGCGCTCGGTATTAGTGGAGCCTTCAATAACGGGGAACCCGGCAATCCATTCAATATTTGGGACAACTACGGCCCGGAGGGTTTTGACCGCCGGCATATCCTCAACGCAAGCTATACGTTTGAGGTGGGCAACCCGGTGCACAACGCCATACTTGGCGGCGTGATCAATGGATGGGAAGTCTCCGGCATTACGAACTATCAGAGTGGCCCCAACATCGTTGTGACGACCAGCAACCCCGGATTTGCGGTGAGCGGAACAATCGGACCATCAACCGTTGGCGGTTCTTCCAATCCAGCGCAGATCACTATCAACAATACGGTCTACCTGGGCACCCCGGATGTCAGTTTGCAACCCACGCTGGTGTGCGATCCGCACACCCATACGAGCGGCCGCACCTACATCAATGGCAATTGCTTCGGAACGCCTAACTTCCTGAACAACGGCCCGTACAAATACCCCGATCTGCGCGGACCGGGCTACTTCGATACAGACCTCAGCGCACAGAAAAGCTTCCACATTCATAAAGAGCAGAACTTTCTGCTGCGCTTCTCTGCATTCAACTTCATTAATCACGCTTTGCCATCGTTCACCTCGAACTTCACTAACCAGTATCAGTTGAACTTGACCAATCCCACGGGAACGAGCTTCAACCAGGGCTCCGGTGCCAATGCCGCAAGTCTTGGATTCGGCACGGCTCCGTATGAAACTGGTCGGCGTGTGATTGAGATGATGGCGAAGTACACCTTTTGAGCTGCGGAAACCGACGTTGTTTCGCCGGTCCCCGTTGAACCAGTTAAGCGGACAGCGCAGAGTTTTTATGACAGCTGGGATCGTAAACGGCTGGCGCAAGAGCGGCGCGAACCGCTGAGGAGAGAAGTGATGAAGAAGCTTTTTCGGGAGAACGTCTCAATGATGCAACAGCCACGCAAGCAAATTTCCTTTATGCGTTCTATCGGGGTCGTTGCCCTTCCGTTGGCGATGCTGTCTGCCTGCTTGATGGCAAATGCCCAGTCGAAAACGCTTCCCGAGCCCGTTGTAGCGAGTTCAACAACGACGGTTGGAACAGGGCTGAACCAGCCGCAGGGAGTTGGCATTGATGGCGTCGGCAATGTCTTTGTTGCTAGTGCCAACTCCGGCTCCGTAGTGGAGTTCCCCGTCAACGGAGGCGCTTCAGTCACAATCATGTCTGGTCTCTCCTACAACAAAGGCCTTACCGTAGATCCGTCTGGAAACGTCTATTCCACCAGCTATGGCGGCAATATATCCAAGTGGACTGCGGGCGGTGCTGCCAACAGCGGTACGACCTTCACCTCCGGCTCAAGCTGTCCGGACTTCGCGGCGATGGGCTATTACATCGGCTTTTACGCCCTCACCTCGGACGCCAAAGGAAACATCTACGCGCTCGGCGGCAACAACTACATCCTGGAGTTCGACCAGAAGGCCAACTGCACTGAGCGACTCACTCCTTCCCAACTTAGTTCTGCGCCGAGTGTGGTCGCCTCTGACGCTGCGGGCGACCTCTACTACACCATCGGCAATACCATTTACTACCTGCCTGTCGGCAGCAACACTCCTTCCGCGCTCGCCATACCGTCCGGCTCTTTCGCCTCGCTGAATGCACTTACGGTCGACGCAAACGGTGACCTGCTCATTACCGATGCCAATTCAATCGATGAGATTGCAATGGTGAACGGCGTGCTCCAGGTCTCCAAGGTGACTTATCTTGTGGCCGCCGGCGCATCGTTTAATATCGGCATATCTCCTTCCGGTGTCCTTTACTACGGCAACTTCAATGCCAATAGTGTCGTCCGGACACTAATTGGGAGCTTGGCTCTGGGTTCATCCAACGTGGGCACAGCGGGCACGGCTGGAGTGATTACATACACCTTCAACACTGTGGTTACGCCAGCCTCTTTCAACTTCGTCTCCGGAAGCGCCTCTTCGACACAGTTTGCAGCTGTTGCTCCGGCAAGCCCGTCGACAACCACATGCGCTACGGGCACAGCTTATGTCGCGAGTACTGCAAACACGATCAGTTCCTGTACCCTCAATGTTGCGCTGACCCCGGTTGTTTCCGGCAAAATCACCGGGGCTGTACAACTGGCCACCTCCTCGTCAACTCTCTCAACGACATACCTCTCCGGCTCCGGTGCGGGAACTGCTCTCGCCGTTGACCCGGGCACGCAAACTTCGCTAGGTAAATTCACATCGCCTACTGGCGTGGCCGTTGACGGGGCAGGCAACGTCTTTGTTGCGGACAGCTCTGCCAATACTGTGACCGAGTTCGCCGCGGGCGGTAGCACCGGCGTCCCTGTCGGAACGGGCTTGAATGCTCCGCAGGCAGTCGCCGTCGATCCAGCCGGCAATCTGTTCATCGCCGATACCGGCAACAGTCGCATAGTCGAGATACCACTCACCGGTGGCACGCTCAACTCTGCAAATCAGATCGTGATTGCTTCCGGTCTGAGTGCGCCTTCAGGGCTGGCTGTGGACCTATCCGGCAATCTCCTAGTCGCCAATACTATTGGCGCCTCCGTTGTGGAGTTGCCTAACCAGGGCGGTGTTGTCGGCATCCTGCCTTCGTTTGCCATAGGCTCCGCGTTCCAGAAGCCGACTGCGGTTGCGGTTGACCTCAACAACAACATCTTTGTCGCCGATGCCACCGCTGCGAAGATCGTCGAAATTACACCTACCGGCCAGCAATCGACCGTTCTTGCCAACTACTCGCAAATTGCAGGTCTCGCGCTCGACGGCAATGACGATATCTTTCTTACCCAAACTGGCATTCCTTCCGTGACACGTGTCGCCCTCATCAGCGGCGCTTATGCCACCAACGCCACCACGACTCTGGGCTCCGGTCTCACTGGTCCGCAGGGCATCGCTCTGGACAACTCCGGCAACCTGTACTTGGCGGATCCGGGCGGAAGCGCCGCCTACGAGATTGAGCGCACGCTCGGCTCCTTGAACTTCGGCAAGGTGAATGTGGGATCTTCCAGTGCCGCGCAGTCACTCACGCTCTCGAACTTCGGCACCGCAACCCTCGCCTTCGGAACGTCGCTTTTCTCGGCTACCGGCAATACCGGCGACTTCAGTGCGTCGGCTTCTGCCAACAACGGCTGCACGACGTCCCTCTCTGCAGGCGCTTCATGTGGAGTCTCGGCAACCTTCAGCCCGACCGCTGCCGGCACGCGTACTGACACGCTCACCTTCCAGAGCAATGCCACGAATGGTTCTATTGGAGCGACTCTTACGGGCACAGGCGCCAACTCCGTTCCCACTACGTTGACCCTTTCGGTCTCGCCCACCGGCACGCTCAGCTTCGGACAGACAATCACAGTGACCGCAACGGTAGCACCCAAGACTGCATCGGCCTCGACGCCAACCGGCACCGTCCAGTTCAGTGTGGATGGCTCCAACTTCGGCACTCCGGTGGCACTCGGAAGCGGTGGCACGGCGGCAGTGTCCATCTCCTCGCTTTCCGGTGGCCAGCATGTCATCAATGCTACCTATAGCGGTGACAGCACTTTTGCTAGCTCCGCAGCGGCACCTGCGCTCACCCTGACTATTGCGACCGCCGCGACATCTACAATCCTGACCGCAACTATTAGCGGGACAACTGCTGTAGCAACCGGCACCTCGGTTACATTTACTGCTACTGTCAAACCCACAGGCTTCACTCCACCGCCCTATCCGAGCGGGTCTGTCACGTTCTATCAGGCGGGCAATAGCACCGCACTTGGCACGGCGCCGTTGACCAATGGCGTGGCGACGTTTACCACAACTGCCCTGCCAAATGGCCAATACAATGTCACGGGCATCTACAGTGGCGACGCGGACTTCAGCACATCGACCTCGGCGGGTTACGCTGTTTATGTTTCGCCGCCAACGTTTGTGCTGACCAATCTACCCACAGCGCTTTCTGTCTCGACGAAAGGCAGTACTTCAGCAACTTTCACGCTTACAGGTATCGCGGGCTACACAGGCACGGCAATTCCTACCTGCAGCGGCCTGCCCAGCAACGCGGTATGCAGCTTCTCTCCTGGCGGCGTAGACTTTGGCGTAACTCCAGGTGCTCAGAATGTCGTTCTGACGGTGACTACAGGAGTTCCTTCCACTGGATTCGCCGGTAACTCTTGGTGGCCCGGCGCTATATTCGTCGGCGCGGTGCTGTTGTTCTGGAAGCGCAGGAAACTGCCACGCCTCGCCTTTATCATCCTGATGCTGATTTCCGGTGCGTCGGCTGCTTCGTCCTTATCAGGATGTAGCAATAGTGCCACCAGCGTTGTCACACCTTCCGGCAGTTCCACGGTAACCGTGCAGATCGCAGGCTCTGCTGCCGCCAGTGGAAGCCAGCCCGTCAGTCAGTCCTTCAAGTTCACGCTGCAAGTGCAATAGCCGAAGCAGGGAGTGGCGGCCACTCCCAGGTGGGTGGCCGACCGCTCTCTTCACAATCAACCTGAAAAGCATCGCCATTGTAGAAATGTCGCTGAGAACCGCTCACTCATTCCTGCATTTGCCTACACCTTCCGAAAGCCATGCCTTCAAATTATGGAAGCTCGTCGATTTCAAATGCAAATTGTCTCTCCCGTTGTACTCCTGGCTCTTGTATTCATCTCTGGCTGCAGCGGAAGCTCGGGTAGCAGCGGCGTCCCGTCGCCGCCACCGGCAATTGTTATTTGGACGCAGCCTGCGTCCATTCCTTACGGAACGCCATTGAGTGCCACGCAGCTGGATGCCACGGCGAATGTCGCCGGGACGTTCGTCTATTCTCCGGTCGCGGGCACAGTCCTTGCACCGGGCCAGCAGGTTCTCACGGTAGTTTTCACGCCGCAGAGTGGCAGCGCGATCAGCGCCTCCACCACGCTCACCGTCACCGGTAATGTTCCCAATTACACCTTTAATAACGTCACTATTGTCGGCGGCGGCTTCATTACGGGTTTGCTCTTTCATCCCACTCAGCAGAATCTTCGCTACGCCCGCACAGACATCGGGGGAGCTTACCGCTGGAACGCCTCAGTCGGCAAATGGGTTCCGTTATTGGATGGTTTTGGCCGCTCGCAATACAACGACATGGGGGTGGAATCCATCGGCCTCGACCCCACCGATCCTCAGCGCTTATATCTCGCCGTCGGCATGTATGCGGAAAGCTTCGGCAGCAACGGCCAGTTCCTCTTGTCCGACGATCAAGGAGCTACTTTCACCGCCATCCCGGCTCCTTTCAAAATGGGAAGCAATGACAATGGACGCTATGGCGGTGAACGGCTTGCCGTCGATCCCAATTTGCCCACAACACTGTATTTCGGCTCCCGCAACAATGGTCTGTGGAAAAGCCTCGACCGCGGCCAGACATGGGCCCAGTCCTCCAGCTTTCCTGTCACCGGCGTCACCAGCGGTGCTGGTGTAGTGTTCGTCGACTTCGTCCCGTCCAGCGGATCGAGCGGTAGTCTAACCCCCGTCATCTATGTCGGCGTCTCTGATACCGGCGTTTCCAGCACAGGCTTCGCTGCCCTTTACCGCTCCACCGACGCTGGAAAAACATGGGCGGCAGTATCTGGCCAGCCCACGGGTTTGTATCCAAGCCATGGGGTGCTTGGCCCGGACGGTGCTCTTTACCTCTCATACAGCAACGGCATCGGCCCGAATGGCATCATCTCCGGCTCACTCTGGCAGTATGTTTTGCCAGCCGCAAGCAGCCCCGGCGGCGCGGGTACCTGGACCAATATCACTCCTGGAACACCCGAGCGTCCCAGCTCTGCGCAAGGCGGTTTTGGCGCCATTGCTGTCGACCCCCAGCAGCCCGGCGTGCTCATGGCCTCTACCATGGACGACTACTATCCCTATGGCGATGACATTTATCGCAGCGTGAACTACGGTAAAACCTGGGTGTCGCTGGATCAGCAGGGGAAGTTGCAGAATGTTTCGCTTTCGCCCTGGGTCACCTTCGGCGCGGCAACCGCGGGCACGGGCAATTGGCCAGGAACTCTGGCGATTGATCCCTTCAATTCCAATCGGGTGCTCTACGGCACCGGCCAAACGATATGGGACAGCGAGAACATTGAAGTTTCCGACAGTGGCACAGCTCCCACCTTCTCGATCGGCGCTTCGGGCGTGGAAGAGACAGCCGTGCTGGTGCTGGTCAGCCCCACCACCGGCGCAAATCTCGTCAGCGGTCTCGGCGACATCGGCGGCTTTGTGCATACATCGCTCACAAGCTCTCCCTCCGGTGGGATGAGCAGCAATCCAATTTTCGGCAACACTACGGGCCTCGACTTCGCCCAGAACGTACCTGCCGATCTTGCACGCGTTGGCACCAATAGCAGCAATCAGTTTGGCGCGTACTCGACCAATAGCGGCGCTACCTGGCAGCCATTTGCAGCCAACCCTGCGGGGACTGTGGCGGGTCAAGGGACAATCGCCATCGCCGCGGATGGCTCCACGATTGTCTGGGCGCCAAGCGATGCAGCCGTTGCGTTCAGCACCAACCAGGGTGCCGCCTGGACTGCATCAACGGGCGCGCCTGCTGGTGCTCAGGTATTTTCCGATCGCGTCAATCCTAAGAAGTTTTATCTCTACTCGAGCACTACCGGATCTCTACAGGTAAGCACGGATGCAGGTAAGACGTTTACAACTACGACGAATTTACCCGCTGGAGCCGCCATCGCTATATCGCCGGCAGCAGAAGGCGATCTCTGGGTCGGAGTCTCATCCGGCATTCAGCGCTCCACCAATTCAGGAGCGACCTTCAATGTGGTGGCCCCCACCATGACGAGCGCCTATGCTCTAGGCTTTGGCATGGGGCTTTCTGGCGCCTATCCTGCAATCTTCGCTGTTGGCAACGGACCTTCAGGCTATGGCTTCTACCGCTCGACAGATGGTGGTGTCACATGGGTGGAGATCAATGACAACGCGCATCAGTATGGGTATGTAAGCATCATCCTCGGCGATCCGCGCATCTTCGGCCGCGTATATCTCGGAACGCAAGGAAGGGGCATCGTCTATGGCGACTCACCTTACTGAGTCTTGCCCTCGCTACTGCTTCACATGCTTGCGCAGGCTAGGGCTGCGCTTCTCGGCTTTGTTACTTCTGGCATCCTGCGGATGCCTCTTGCGAGCGCAAACGCCCACTCCGGCGCTCCCAGGGTCGCCTTTGCCATATGCCGACCGCCGTCTCGATCCCGAGGCCCGCATCACAGATTTGCTCTCCCGGATGACGCTAGATGAGAAGATACATGCGCTCAGCACCGACCCCTCGGTGCCTCGTCTTGGTGTGGTCGGAAGCAACCACGTGGAAGGATTGCATGGCCTTGCGCTCGGTGGACCCGGCCACTGGGAAGGCAGAAATCAGACAGTGATCTTCACTACCCAGTTTCCCCAGGCACGCGGTCTAGGACAAACCTGGGACCCAGCTTTGATCGAGCTTGCGGCTGCGCAAGAAGGCTATGAAGCCCGGTATGTCTTCGAGAGATATCACCGCGGCGGTCTGGTCGTGCGCGCTCCCAATGCCGATCTCAGTCGCGATCCACGCTGGGGGCGCAGCGAAGAAAGCTATGGCGAGGACCCAATCCTGGTCGGCACACTGGCAACGGCATTCACGCGTGGCCTGCAGGGCAACAACTCACAGTTTTGGTTGACTGCCTCTTTGCTCAAGCACTTTCTGGCCAATAGCAATGAGAACAACCGAGCTGGATCCTCTTCAAACTTTGATGAGCGTCTTTTTCACGAGTACTATGCGGTTCCTTTCCGCATGGCTATTGAAGAAGGTCATGCCAACGCGATGATGACGGCTTACAACGCCTGGAACGGCGTGCCCATGGCAGCCAATCCGGTGCTGCGCAGTGTTGTCATGGATCAGTGGGGCTTCAATGGAATTCTATGTACGGATGCTGGCGCACTTACCAACATGGTGACGCATCACCATGCTTTTCCTGATCTCGCAACGGCTGCTGCTGCGGCAATCCACGCCGGGATCAATCAATTTCTCGATGACTATCAACAACCCGTGCGGGATGCGCTCAAGCGAAATCTGATCGGCGAAGACGATATAGCTCGCAATCTCCGTGGTGTATATAGAGTGATGCTGCATTTGGGCTTGCTCGATGCTGCTGCCGCCAACCCGTACACACAGATCGGCATCAGCGGAAGCGTAGAAAACAATCCATGGAGCACAGAAGCTGCGCGCCATCTCGCGCGCAAGGTAACTGACGAGTCAATCGTCCTTCTCAAGAATGAGCATGACCTTCTGCCCTTGAATACCGGAGAGACTACCTCAGTCGCGGTCATTGGTCCCTGGGCGGACACCGTTGCTCTAGATTGGTACAGCGGGACGCCGCTCTCCGCGGTGACACCGCTCGCGGGAATTCGCCGGCGTTTGCCAAATGCCTCGGTCACATTTGCCGACGGCAAAGATGCGGCAGCAGCCTCCCGGTTGGCTGCTGCGGCGCAGGTTGCTATTGTCATCGTCGGCAACCATCCTACCTGCGACGCGGGCTGGAATGTCTGTGCCTCACCCAGTGAGGGCAAGGAGTCGATTGACCGCAAGAGTCTCACGCTAGAAGACGAGACGCTAGTGCGGCAGGTAGTGGCTGCCAATCCGCGCACGGTCGTCGTTCTTCAAACCAGCTTCCCCTATGCCACTCTCTGGACGCAGGAGCATGCGCCGGCGATCCTGGAGATAACCCACAATAGCGAAGAGCAGGGAAATGCCCTCGCCGATGTTCTCTTTGGCGAATACAATCCCGCTGGCCGCCTCACGCAAACATGGCCGGCCGGCCTCGATCAGCTTCCGCCGATGATGGATTACGATATTCGCCACGGGCGCACCTATCTCTACTTGCAAGTCGCGCCGCTTTACCCCTTCGGCTACGGCCTGTCTTATACGAAGTTTGACTATCACACTCTGCGGGTCGTTCCCGCTGGTGCCTTGGTTCACGTGCATCTGGAAGTGGCGAACATCGGCCATCGTTCTGGCGATGAAGTAGTGCAGGTTTATGCAGCGCACAAAGATTCAAAAGTGCCGCGTCCCCTCGAACAATTGGTGGCGTTTCAGCGCATTTCCATTCCTGCGGGAGAGCGTCGAACTATCGATCTCAATGTACCCTTCGATCGGTTGGCTTACTGGGATGATGTCGCGCGTCATTTCGTTGTAGAAAAGGACCATGTAGAGTTTCGCATAGGCTCCTCTTCTTCTGACATCCGGCTAAGGCAGATAGTGGAGATTGATCCGAATCAGCATATGCAAGGGAGTGCAGATGTTTCAAAGTAATCGTCAACTGGCTATGCTGTGGAAACTGGCACTATGCCTGTTGGTCGGAACGCTGACTGCCGCTGCGCAGCGCACAGTCTTGCAGCGCGGGAATGCAGCGGTCGTGCTCGAGGGCTATGGTCCGGGGATTGTCCGCGTCACGCTGAGTTTGGAAAGCAAGTACGCTTTGCAGGGTCCGGGAGTCGGTATCTCGGCGCAGCCCCAGAAATCCGGCTGGGCGCACACTGCATTTCCGCAGGGCGATTTTTACCGCTCCGGCCAGATGGCCGTGCATGTTGCCCCTGAACACAGTTCAAAAATATCCGATAGTGGTGGAGACATCGCTCGCTACTTCAATGGCTCGACCCCGGGCGTCGAACTCAGCATCGAGCGTTCGGATGGTAAGCCCGTGTTGCGACTGCAAGGTTGGGAGATGGCCGTTCCGAATCACAAGGACGGTAATGCCGGTGTGCTCAACGATCGGCGCAGCACTGACGACCCTTTTTTTGAGGTCGGCGCCACTTTCGCTGCGCCTGACGATGAGCACTATTACGGTCTCGGCCAAAACCAGCAAGGCATGCTCGATCTGCGCGGTCATTCCCTGGAATGCGCGCACGATTACACTGCCGCAGCCGGGCCGAGTGTCTGCGTCCCTTTTGTCGTGACAAACAAAGGCTATGCCCTGCTGTGGGATAACCCCTCTAAAACCCGTGTCGACTTCGCCTTCAATGAGCAGACCCGCTGGACGTCGGAAGTAGGGCAGCGAGTCTCGTTCTTTGTAATCCTGGGCGATACCTACGATCAACTCTACGAAGGCTACCGCCTTCTTACAGGCAATGTGCCGATGCTGCCCAAATCCGCCTATGGCTACATTCAGTGCAAACAGCGCTATAGTTCGCAGAAAGAAATTCTGGATGTTGCGCATGGATATCGCGACCGCAATCTGCCTGCCGATGTGATGGTAGTTGACTGGTTCTATTTCACCCAGATGGGACAGATGGATATGGACCCGCGCTTCTGGCCCGATCCGAAAGCCATGAATGATGAGCTGCATCACCTTGGTTTTCATTCCATGATCAGTGTCTGGCCACGCTTCGTTCCCCAGGATCGTTATTACGATCTGCTATTGAAGAACGGCTGGTTTGAGCACCTCGCCGATGGAAAGCCTACGGACGGTCTGCCCTACGATCGCGCTGGCTCGGACATCGACACCACGAACCCCGCAGCGGCCAAATGGTACTGGGACACTATCCGTGACAATTTTGTGAGCAAGGGGTTCGATGCCTTTTGGGCGGATGAGACCGAACCTGATCTCCCTCCCAACGGAAGTTACCTCTATATCGGGCCCGGAACAGAGTTCTTCAATGTCTATCCGTTCTTTCACACCCAGGCGCTCTATGACGGGTTTCGGCGCGATCTTCCCGATCATCGCGCCCTCATTCTCTCTCGCGATGCATTCCTGGGAGCGCAGCACAACGGCGCTATCTTCTGGTCGTCGGACATTTATCCCACTTGGGATACCTTGCGCCGCCAAGTGCCCACTGGCATCGACTTTGTTGCTTCCGGAATGCCCTATTGGAGCACCGATATCGGCGGCTGGCAATATCTGCCCTCCGTTCACACGCCGCAGCGCCCGCCTCTCATTGATCCCAGCGATGCGCGCAATAACGTCGGCCACTATGATGATTATCCCGAGCTCTATGTTCGCTGGTTTCAGTACGCCACTTTCCAGCCCAACATGCGTGCGCATGGCAGCCGGAACTTCAATGAGGTCTGGTCTTATGGCAAACAGGCTGAACCCATTCTGGAAAAGTATCTTCGTCTGCGTTATCTGTTGATGCCCTATATCTATTCACTCGGATACTTCTCGCACCAGACTGGAGCTCCCTTCATGCGCGGTCTCTTCATGGATTTCAGTGGTGATCCCAACGTGACGGATATCGGTGATGAATATATGTTCGGCCCTGCGTTGCTCATCGCCCCTGTCACCGAGCAAGGCCGCACCAGCCGCGATGTCTATCTGCCTGCGGGTGCCGATTGGTATAACTTTTGGACCAACGAGCGTATCCATGGTGGTCAGCACATCACTGTTGCAGCG
>Ga0182015_10005607_pt1 | contig 12981 bp, 17 predicted proteins | sample 712P3MmetaG_FD_120478 | JGI IMG/M metagenome (GOLD analysis project Ga0182015, IMG submission 120478) | Permafrost microbial communities from Stordalen Mire, Sweden - 712P3M metaG | ecosystem: Environmental > Terrestrial > Soil > Wetlands > Permafrost | place: Sweden: Stordalen | collected...
CATTCCAACCACGGGCGCGTCCTCCGGTCTGCGCGCAACTGGCCGGAGGACCACTCGGGTGCCGCTCGTCGAGGGGAGAGCGGTGCCACGATCACGCAGGAGTCTCCGCAGCGATCTCAAGCGGGCTGGTCACGAACTACGGCAGGCCCGTGACTTGCGTGCTGCTCGCGCTGCCCTCAAGTCGGCGGAGCAAGCCGTGAGCAGCCAGGGTAAGCCTGCCGCACGGCGCACGATTCGGGCCGGAAATGGGCTCGTGCAGCGCGTGCTTCGCAAGGTGCGCGTCCTGCGCTGAGACCAGGTCAGCCCGTAAACGTTCTCGGAACGCTTGGGGCCTACTGTCGCATTCCGTGGGCGCGGCGCAACCGTCGGGGCAGACAGCGATGACGACGGAGGTCGTTGGCCGCCGCCTTCGGTTGGCGTCTCCCACGACGGCGTTGCTCCTTGGAGTGCTCGGGCTCGCGCTGCTCGTCATCGACATCCCGCTCGCCGTCATGACCCACGATCTCCGGCCGAAGGACTTCGCTGGCGGTCTTCTGTTCGGCTTGCTGCTCGCGATGGGAGTCTTCCTGGCCCGTCGCCAGCCGAGCAATCCCATCGGCTGGATCTTTGCCTGCGTCGTCGTCGCGCTCGCGCTCTACGACGTCGCTGGGCGGTACTCGGTCCTCGACTACCACTTCCACCTCGGAGACCTGCCTCTCGGTGCGGCCGCGGTCTCTGTGGCCTCGAACCTGTGGATCAGCTTCTTCCTGGCGCTCCCCCCCGTCATCCTGCTGTTCCCCGACGGTCGCCTCTCGCGGCCCTGGCGGGCCGTGCTGTGGGCCTATCTAGGCCTCGCCTTCCTGGGGATCGCGTACGTCTTCGGCGCGACCGCACGCAACATGTACGGTCAGCGGATCTCTGTTGACGGCGCCGGCCAGCTGGTCAACAATCCCAATCCCATCGGCCTCGCCGGGGTGCTGTTGACGGTCGGCCTGATCGTGCTCGTCGTGTTTTGGCTCTCGTTCGTTGTTCATCAGGTCTTCTGCTGGCGACGGTCGACCGGCGAGCGACGACAGCAGCTGAAGTGGCTCATGGTCGGAGCCGGGCTGAGCGTGAGCGGGCTAGTAGGGACCTTCTTGTCGGCGCAGTACTCCGGCACTCTCTCGGCGGTTCTGCACGTGTGTAGCTTCGGAATCTTGGCCCTGCCGGTCAGCATCTGCGTCGCCATCTTGAGGTTCCGCCTCTACGACATCGACCGGCTCGTGAGCCGGACGCTGTCGTACGGGATCGTCACCGGTCTCGTCTTCGGCGTGTACGTCGGCATTATCACCTTGACGACCAAAGCCTTGGGCTTCCACACGCCAGTCGCTGTCGCGGCGTCGACCCTGGCTGCCGCTGCCCTCTTCAATCCGCTCCGACTCCGCGTTCAGCGCGTCGTAGATCGCCGCTTCAACCGAGCCCGGTACGACGCCGAGGTGACCATTGCGGCGTTCACAGCACGCCTGCGGGATGCCGTCGACCTCGAGACGGTGCAGACCGAGCTACTGGAGGTCGTCAACCGGGCAGTCGAGCCTGCGCACGCCTCGGTGTGGATCCGACGACGAGAGTGAGGCCGTCACCCGAGCAGAAGTAGTCCAGTCGGTGCTCCGGAGCGCTTCCTACAGCCAGCCTGGGTCCACGCGTGGAGGCGGCAGACCTGCAGCTCGTGCCGCCAGCTCCGACGGTCGCTGCGTGCAGTAGCTCCCAGACGGTCCCTCCGACCACCCGGAACGGTATTTCCCCCCGACCACGACGACCAGCACGCCAAACGGATCGGGCAATACCACCGCGGCGGGTGCGCCCTACCCGTGGATCGTCGTCGCTTGCGGTAAGAGTTTCCTGTCGTCCGCAGCGCGGTCGGCGCTGACTTCGAACTTTACCCTTCCGTTCTGTGAAGGGTTCGGGTCGGCGAGGAGATGGTGTGGACCGTCGTAGGTTTCGGTGGCAGCGTGACCTATCACGACGGCTCTACCGTGACGGCAAACCGTGCGTACGGCACCAGGGGGGTCCATGGTCGCGGTGCTGATTTGCTCGTTGAGGACCACCTGCGTCGACCCGGACTCCACACATCCGTACTCGGAGTTCACGGTCTACCCCGCACCCGACAGCAGGACGCCGCTTCAGCGGAACCCCAGGGATGGGTGCGCCGTTCCTGGCTTTGCAGAACGGGATGGCATCAACTTGCGACGACGTGTTCGACCCGGTGACCGGCAAGTGGTACTCCGCGCAAGGTTTCAACCCGGTCGCCAACGCCTCTCACCCTGGCCGAAGACCGCTCGCAGCACCGCCAGCCGAAACTGGAACCGTTGCGCTGACCGCCACCGCTCCCACTCCGACTACATCAAGCTGCACCGTGACAACCGTGCCGACGACCTTGGTGACCTCGCCGAGTTAGGACGGTCCAGCGTGTCCACGGGGTTGGTCGCGGCCGACATCGTCGCCAATGTGGTCCTGCACTCGCCGCGAGTACCGTGACGACAATGCGCACGGTCCGCCATCCCGTCACGATGTTCATTGTCACCGTGCTCGCGGTGATCGGCATCGGCGTGAGCTTGGTGAACGGCCTTCCCAACTTGCAACTCGTTCGGGCCTACGGCTCGCAACCACTGCGATTCGAGGCGGCGTTTCCCGCGGGGCTTGCTGGCAAGCTCCAGGGTTCACTCCCGGTGCCGGGTCTCGCGTTGTTCGCGGGCGGGCCTTATGCCAGCGGCACGACGTTCGCGATCATGGGCGTCGACCGCTCGGCGTTGCCGGCCAGCGGTTCGACCATCAACGGTGGCTCCTATTTCTACACCACGTATTTTCCGATCCAGCCAGGCCCGACGACCACACACTTCGCCGGGGGCTTCAAGACCGTCCGCGAGCCGGTCCGCTGCGGTGGCTACCAGATCCGATACGTCCAGGTGAACCTGCAAACCGGCTCTCCTCCGTTTTCTGGCGCTGCCTCGGAGAGTGGCTCGATCAAACCCCCGAATCTCTGCTGGGAAAGTGAAGTCATGTCCGGCCACGGGCTCAAGTGGTACGTCTCGGGAGTGGCTCCGACAGGATCGATCATCGAGCAGTTCGTCGACTCATTCAAGCCTCTCGTGGCGAGCGGGTGACGGCGACGGCACGGATGGCGCACCAAAAGAGGCATCGCAAGCCCGTCGTGTTGCTGTTTGCCGGAGCGATCCTGGCGAGTGGGTGCTCGAGCGCGGGTTTGACCACGACGACCACTCGCCGCAGTACGACCACGACGATCCCGGCGTCGAATGCCGCCTTGATCTTGGCTGGCGAGTTCCAGGCCGGCGAGGCGGCAACCTTCACCACCTCGTACCTGATCATTCCACCGACACAACAGGCCTCGACGCTCACGATCGCCCAGGAGCCACCGAACGCTGTTTACAGATACGCGCGCGGCTCGTCTGTGACCGAGTACATCCTGGTGAGAAGCAAGACCTATCTCTGCAAGCGAGTGGCCAGTTGGAGCTGCGTCCGGTGGACGCGCGCGAGCCCGATGTCGCTCATTGCCCGGCTCTTCGAGGTCGGCACCAACCTCGGGTACCTGCAGGACTCCAGTCCTCATCACGCGACGTACTCGTCGCTACGTGTGGACGGGATCGCCCTGTCGTGCGTGACGATCCACGATGAACCGCCTGTCCCGAGTGCGACCGTGATGATCTGCCTGACGGCTCAAGGCGTCCTCGGGTCCTTCTTAGCCACGGGACTCGGTGTGCCCAGCTTCCAGATACTCAGTTACAGGAACAGCGTGCCCGCCAATGTGTTCGTCCTGCCGGCGCCGCCTGCCGAGCTAACCACCTGACTGGACCCCCAAAGGCTGTGTGGTTGCTGGGAAAAAGTAGCGATTAGCTGTTAACCGAAGTGACCCCAGTGCGCAGCGACGATGAGAAGAACGCCCCCGAGAGCGAGCGCGACGCCTGCCACGATCGTGCGAGCGGTGTTATGTAATTTGAAGATCGAGAGTTGAGCCGCGGCGAGCCAGACTCCAGCGAACACGATGAGCAGGAATCCAACCTCCGCGAGGCGTAAGCCAGTCCTGGGCGCTAGAGCGAGGAGATTCATCCGCGACAGTCTTCCTGCCTTGCTGCGCTCTGTCCAGACAGCGAATGACGGCAGAAAGACGCAGTGAAGCGGGGGTTCAACGCGAACGTTTTAGCCGATCCAATAGACGGCGAAGACGACTCTTCGTTGGGTAACGGTGATACCTCATGATCTGATCCTCGTGAACTTCCCAAGCGATTGATTTGGCCATAGCCCTGCGCCCCCTTTGCAGCGGAGCTCCGATTGGTCCCGGCGGGTCACCGTAGGGCAATGTTCCCCCCGGCCCGTCGCGAATGTGGTGAACGGGCTTCCGTCGACGGGAATGGCTCGATCCCATTTGCTCAGTCTTGCAGTCGGGGCTGATCCATTAGGTCGCGTGCCCCCGCACGTCGGATCGGGGCGCAGCCTTCGGCGGCGGATAGACGTCTCGAGCGATCGTGGCAGAGGTCCAGCCCATCCACCAGCCGCCGAACACCGGCAGGATGGTGCGGAACTTCTCCTTATCGCGAGCAGCAACGACTCCCAAGATCACGGCCCACACGACTGCACAACCGACGCTGTAGCGTGCGTAGCTCCCAGAACGGGGGTTCATCCACCGATCATCCCAGGCCGGCAACCAGTCCGCTAGCGGCGCGTCGTCGAAATGGCGAGGGTGGCGGGCGGCCCCCAAGGCCACGCCGAACGCCGATTATCCACTCGTGACCGGGACGTGGCCGATCAGCCTCCCCGCACGCAGATCGCCCGGTTATGTTGTAGGAAACGTCCGCTCGTCTCGCGACCACCCGGTCGTTGGCAACCGGGGGTGTTGATGGGACAGCGCCTTGCTGACAGGACACCGGTGGCGTAATCAACCCCGCCGGGGTCGTCGGGCAATTGGCGCGCAGCGATTTCGAAACGCCCCAGGCCACCGTCGCTAACCGGCACGGGTATAGGCACCGCCGGAACGACACACCGTTCTCCGTTATTGATCGCGTGTTATGGGCGCTAAGGGTGCCGCACTTCCCCGATATAGTGCGGTTGCCAACTGACCCGACGCGCGCACCGATCGACTCGGTGCGCGTTCTTCACACCTTCCCAAACTGGCGCGAGCGCCGTTTTGGAGCGGCCTTGCCCGGTAGGGAGTGGACCCTACCTCCCAGGTTGGGACGGGCGCCGTGCATGGGCCCGGCTACCTCCGGGTTCCAGGGGAGACGTGTTAGGTTCGCGCCTTCCACGGGCGACAAAAGTCGAAGGGCGGTATGCATGCTGTACACGAGCGCTGGGAGCGCCGCTGCGGTTCGTTCACCCGCAGGTCTACGACTCCCTCATCGTCGTCTGTTGGCGCTGCCAGCGACCGTGGGGGTTCTCGCGGCGGTGGTTCTGTCTTCGCTCGGATCAGGTGCAGCGCTGGCCGGAGCTCCTCCAGCGCCTCATGGCATGGTCACCGAGCTCTCGCCGGGTGCGTATTCGGGCAGCCTGCTGAGTTTGCCGGCGGCGGCGCAGGCCCCGATCTCGGCCACACTAGGGCGTGACCAGGCGGCGTACCGGCTCCACGGGTTAGTGGCGCACAATCCGGCGCAGCGGCTCGCGGCGCGGTTCAGCCGCTCAGGGGTCACGGTCACGGCGGGCTCCACGCGGTTCGCTATGGTGTTGGAGGCGTTCGGGCGCGTGAACGCGCTCCGGGCACTTGCACCCGGCCGGCCGGTGGCGAGCGCTGACCGGGTCGCTTATGCCCGCGGCCCCGTGCGTGAGTGGTGGGCGAACGGGCCGCTGGGACTAGAGCAGGGGTTTGATATCGCCCAACGCCCTGCGGGATCGGGACCGTTGACGCTTTCGCTCGCGGTGACCGGGAGCGTTCGGCTCGACCAGGGCACAGTCCTGCTCCCGGGGGGTCTGCGCTACGCCGGCCTGCGCGCGACTGATGCTCGTGGTCGCAGCTTGCGCGCCTGGCTGCAGGTGCACGACGGACGAATCTTCGTGCGGGTCAACGATCGTGGGGCACTCTATCCACTGCGGATCGACCCGTTCGTCGAGCAGGCGGAACTGACTCCGACTGACGGTGTGGGCAGCCTCCGGAACCCCGTCGGCTTCGGCGACCAGTTCGGCTGGTCGGTGGCGACGTCGGGCCACACGGTTGTCGTCGGCGCGCCCTACCATAGAGCCCACTCGCAGGCGGACAGCGGTGCTGTATATGTTTTCCAGATGCCGGCGGCTGGGTGGGCGAGCGCAACCCAGACCGCCGAACTTACCGACTCAACCCTCGGCGCCAAGAGGGAGCTGGGTTTCTCGGTGGCGATCTCGAGCGACGGCCACACGATCGTCGCCGGTGCGCCCGCGGGCAGCGAGGTAGCCGAAAACGGTGTAAACACTCAGGGCACCGTTGACGTCTTCACAACCACCGGCCGCTGGAGGACCACAAGCACCCCGACCGCTCGGCTGACCGTCGCAGGCTCTCCTGCCACCGAGAGTACCCTCGGCGGCGAGCTCGGCTGGTCAGTCGCAATCTCGGGCCACATCATCGTCTCCGGTACGCCCTACGACCCGACGTACCCCTCTGACGGTGCGGCATATGTGTTCAACCAGCCTCCCGGCGGTTGGTCGGGACCGCAAACCCAGGCCGCCGAGCTGACGGAACAGGCACCTCCCAACGAGGAGGATAGGTTCGGCTCGTCGGTCGGGATCTCGGGGAACACCATCGTCATCGGCGCATCCGGCTACGCGCCGGGCGGCCATGTGCGGGGCGCGGCGTTTGTGTTCAGTGGGCCCTGGTCGGGCAAACAGACACAAACCGCCACTCTCACAGCGAACAATGCTTCCCCCACGGCCGTCCCCGAGTTCGGCCTCTCGGTTGCGGTCTCGGGCAAGACGATCGTCGTCGGCGCGCCGTTTCATACGGTGGGGTCGAACCCAGGCCAGGGCGCGGTGTACGTGTTCGTCATGCCCACGGCGGGCCGATGGGTGAGCAGGACTCAGACCGCAGAGCTGACCGCCTCAGACGGCCAGAGCAACGACAACCTCGGCTGGTCGGTCGCGGTGTCAGGCCACACGATCGTCGCCGGCGCGGATTCTCGCCAAATCGGAAGTAACCACAATCAGGGCGCAGCGTTCGTGTACACCGAACCTTCCCATGGCTGGAAGACCACGAACGCCGACACCGCCGAGCTGACCGCCAGCAACGGTGGCGCCAATGACTACCTAGGTGACTCGGTCGCGGTCTCGGGTCCCACTATCGTCGCCGGCGCGCGTCAACACGGTGGATCGAATACGAAAGACTTCGGCGCGGCGTACGTGTTCGGGCCCGGGCCCGCGACCGTCAAGGTCGGATCGATCTCGGGCGGTCACGCCGAGGTCACGGCGTCGTTGCGGTGCCCAGCGGGCGGCGCGGGGTGCGCGGCGGCGACCGTCAAGGTCACGGTCAAGGAGCGCCTGACTAAGCAGGTCGTGGTCGCGAGCGGCGGCGTGACGCTCTTGGCGGGTAAGAAGAAGACGCTTACGCTCAAGCTCAACTCGACCGGGCGAGCACTGCTCACAAAGTTCGGCAAGCTCGCAGTGGTCGTGACCATCAGCTCGGGCAGCAAGATCAAGACGACGATCAAGACCGCCACTGTCACGGTGCTAAAGGCAGAATAGCCGAGGAAAGAAAAGAAGAAGTAAGCCGACGATCACGCCGTCGGACGGCGGATGACCGCCTGCCTGGCCAGGTAGGCCGCTAAGGCTGAGGCTGGCGCTACCGGTGGACCCACGGCGACGAGCAATGAACACCGAGAAGGTGAGGACTGTACTGATCTTCCGAAGGTGCCCCATTTACCGCCTCCTGGTCACTACCACTGAACGTCGTCGTTCGTCACGGGAATGGAACCTGTTATCAACGCTGTACGTCGGCGCCCGCCAGGGAGCCACCGGAGCAACTGCACCGGGACCGTCGAGGACATCGTGAACCTCGTTAACTGAACCAGCGGGAGACAGGCCAGGACCGGGGGCAAATGCGCTAGCAGCAGGAGCGCGCCACGTTGCCGTCTACAGAGTGCAACGCGACTTGAGCGAGTTGGACCCCGACGCGGCGGGGGCGGCGATCGAACTTCCGGTGCCCACCAGTAGGGCTTGCGACGTCGGCGAGCGGACGCCCTACCAGGCTGGACGTCGCGAGGATTCGGCGGTCCTTCGACTCCGCAGGGCGCTTCACTGTTAGCCGATCCGGGGATCAGCCGCGACGGTGACCGTGGCTACAACCGCGAGAGCGACGGCCAGCACCGAGAGACACTTCTTCATCTGCTCCCCATCTGCGTACCCGGAGCGTAAACCTCACTCTGCTCGAAAGCCTCCCCCGAGTTATCCTCGAGAATCCCGCTATCTAAGGGGTTCTTGGATGACCTGAGCCGAGCTGCCCCCGGTCTCTCTATTACGGTAAGCCCATACTTCTCCAGGCTGGCGGAACGGTGGCCCTTTCAGCCCGGGATGGGAGGAAGCAGTGATTTTGAGGTGTTGGTGTAAGCGAGCTAGTTACCACATCCTTATGACCCTCTGGGCAGATTACCGGTTGTAGTTATCGCTACAGGGACGAAAAACGACCTTGTGATGGTAGGTGACGTTCGTGACCATTCCAGCTCGGTTGATGGTAGTTGTCTGCTGACCATGCAACCGTGACGACGGTGACCGGTGACCATGCACAGTGTTGGTCGGTACCGTCGTCATTGGTGTGTGTCGCTGTCGTGCGACGTCGTTGACTCGACGTTGAATGTCCTGGTGATTGCCTATTGACATCGTGTGACCCATTGGTCACAGTGACAAGGCGGTCAGATCGACCGAGCAGCAAGTGGCCCTGGCGGTGCTAGTAACACCCCAGGGCCCGGCCGAAACCTTTTGAGAGGTTCCGACATGGCAAAGGTTAGCTACACAGCCGAGCAACGCAAGGCCCGTCTCGATGCGGCGCACGCGGAGCTCACGATAGCGGTGGAAGCAATTTCGACTTCGGATGAATGGCGAGCGTTTCTCGACTTCTCCCGCCAGCTGCCGAGCTACTCGGGCCGTAACCGCATGTGGCTGTTTCAACAGGCTTACGAGCGCGAATGGGTCGACGACGAAGGCTCGCCGATCCTGGGCGCGGTCGCTGGCTACCGGACGTGGCTGAAGCTCGGGCGCCAGGTGCGCAAAGGTGAGCACGGCTTGAAGGTGCTCGCGCCGGCCAAGTACAAGGTCCGCGACGAAGAGACCGGCGAAGAGTCCTGGCGGCTGCGCGGCTTCACGGTCGACACGGTATTCGCCGAGCGTCAGACTGACGGCGACGAGCTGCCGGAGCGAATCTCGCCCACACTGCTCGAGGGCGCCGGCCCGGATGGCGCATGGTACGCGCTCGAGCAGCTGGCCACGGCTCGCGGCTTCGAGGCCAAGCGCGCTGCACTGTTCCCTGAGAACGGCACGACGTCGTTCGCCTCGCACGTGGTCATAGTCGCCGATCGTCTCGACGAGGCGGCCGCGGTCAAGACACTTGCGCACGAGCTCGGCCACGTGCTCATGCACGACATGCCGTTGTGCGACTACCACGCGAACCGCGGACGCTGCGAGGTCGAAGCCGAGAGCGTCGCCTACCTGGTGTGCCGTGAGCTCGGGCTCGAGACCGACGCCTACAGCTTCGCCTACGTGGCGACCTGGGCCGGCGGAGAAACGAAGGTCGTCGCCGATGCCGCGGACAAGGTGCTCAAGTGCGCTCGGGAGATCCTCGAGGCTCACGAGCTCGCCTCGCAGCTCGTCGCAGCCTGACCTACCGCCCGGAGCGCGAGGAGCGCTCGCCGGCTCGTCACCGGCTCCGGGCACGCAGTAACCGAGACCCGAGAGAAAGGCTGAGAGCAATGACCGCAACCGTTTCGCAGCTCTTCGCAGCTGACTTGAGCGAACCCGAGGCGACAAGGCTGCACCGAGACCTCGAGGTGTACCGCGCGTATCTCGCGGGCCCGTGCCCGGACGACTGCCCGAACGCGGACGACGGGCCGATGCACCGCGAGTACACGCCCTACTACGAGGGCAACCGAAACGTGATCGTGGCTCTCAACGCGATCCTGACCGGTGACTTCGACTGCGACGTGTGGGCATCGATCACGCTGACCATCGATCCGGACGAGTCGTGAGCCCCTCAGATCGTCTCTACGGCCCGCAGGAGGTCGTTGGGGTCTTGGAGATCGCCGAGCGGTTGGGCGTGGCCCGCTCCGCCGTCTCGATGTGGATCCTTCGCGGTTGGCCGAAGGGCGATGCTGCTGAGCCGGCGAAGCCACCGAAGGTCGTTGGCACCGTCTCCGGCCAGGCGGCGTACCGATGGAGCGACGTGCTGCGCTGGGCCCGGGCGACCGGGAGGCTCAAGTGACAACGTCGCTACCTGCAGTGTGGTCTGGCCATCATCCCCACCTGGTCGAAGTGATGTCCAAAAGTGTAGCCGAAGACATTCGTCGTGAGGATGGACGACACCGGCGCCGATGATCTGTGTCGGCCCCGCTACCTGCTCAAACACTCCCACCGTTCACCATCGTTCGCGGAGTTTGGCCGGGAGTTGTAGTCGCGTTGTAGTCCGAGGTGTACCGTCCGGCTCGTGGCTGATGAGTCTCGTGAAGTGCCTGAGCTTGCCATGGTCGCGCAAAGGGTCTTGCTCGAGTCCGATGCGCTCCACGGATCGAACTTCCGACGAGCGCTGCCGCGGGTGCCCGGCACATGGCACCTGGCGGAGATCCTTCCGTCCGGCGAGCCACGGACCGTGTGCGGGGAGCACCTCGGCCTCGGGACGATGAGCCAACCGGGCCGAAACTGGCATGCGATTCTCGGTGGGTACTGCCACGATTGCGAGCGCGAGGCCGGCGACGCCGCGAGGGCGCAGGCGGCAGGAGAAGAGTGAAGCGGCTCGCCCTTCTCGTCGCCCTGGCCCTCGCCGGCGCGGCCTGCTCGAGCGCCGCCGCCCCAGCTACGACGACGGTCCCGACAACGCCGACCGCGGTGCTGGCGGCGCGTTTCCTACATATCGTCGCGCCCTTCGACAAGGCACTCAGCGCCACCGAGGCGGAGATGCCGAGGATGACGAGCGTCAGCCAGCTGTCATCGCTCGAGGGACCGATCGAGACGTTCAGCAACGGGCTCCTGCGGATCGGCCTCGGCGGCCGCGCGTTCGATGATGCCCAGTCGCTCGTCTCCCGCTTGGCGCTCGTGCACGCCGACCTCGTGACGAATGTCAGCCGCTCGACTTTGGTGCGAGATCTGTCGACCATGTACACCGCGGACAACGAGTTACGGGCGGATCTAGGGTTGGCGGCGGCGAAATAGTGCTCTGACCAGGGCGTTCCCCTACGATGACGAGGAGCGCACGAAACGCCAGCCGAATGGTACGGGTGCCGCCGAACGGTGCCGCGCAGGGACTTAGGGATTCATTCGGTCAACGGGACCGGTTGAATCCCAATCTGGTGTCGCCTACGCGCTGACCTTCCGCAGCTTCACGCGCTGCCGGTCGGTTGTCGCGGCCCATATCCCGATCGGCCGAGGCTCCTCGGCCTGGAGGGGCGTACCCCAGCCACTCCAGGCCGTACCGTGCAGCCCTCGAAAGGGGCGGCCTTCCATGATCCCTGATTATCCCCTGTGCAACCCCATTTCGGGTTGCAAGGATGGTTGCAGTGGAACGAATGGAGGGGAATCTCAATGGCAGCCAACTTGAAGGGTCCGCCGGAGTGCTACCGGCTCGTCCTGATCAGGGACGACGTACGAGTGAGGTTCACAGTCGATGGAGTCCCTGCCGGAACTGGCGAGACCTGGCGTCTGCTGTTCAACGATCTCGCCAAGGCCGCGAACCTCCCGCACGATGTCGAGGCTCGTGGGAACGAAGACGACACCGTGATCGTGGTGGTAATGAACACAGACGAGCAGACAGCCGACGACGTTGCTGTCACTCTCGATCGCGTCGATGTGTTGGTCAACGCGACAAATCAGAGGCTGACCGAGAGGGACGAGCTCCTAGACGCGGCGAGGACCGTCGTCGTGGAATGGTGGACAGCTCGTGAGAAGAAGCAAGCAAGGCCGAGCACGGCGAGTACCTAGGCGCTGACCTGTCGCAGCTTCCGCCGCTCGCGATCAGAGGCGCCGCCCCAGACGCCTTGCAGAGACTCCCCGCCCTCGATGGCGTACTCGAGGCACTCCACCTGGACCTCACAGCTTCCGCAGAGTGCCTTGCCAGGCTCGACGGACTCGCCGACGGCGACGGAGAACTCGGCCGGTGCCACGGCCCCTGCAGGCCGCTCTCGCGTGCCACGCCGGCCGCTGGAAGAGGCTGTCGAGGTCGGGACGGTCGCCGGCCCACGGAGCTGACCCGAAGTGCTGGGCGATCGTCATCGGATGCTGAAGTTAGCGCGTGCTCACTCCGGGAAGCGTGAATGGGAGGGGTCGCGCACAAGGCCGCTGCCGCCCGCGGTCAAACGCGCGACCCCACGTCCGAGGTTGTGAATGCCGTCCTCGACAAACGATGGGATGCGGCCTTCTGGTAGATATCGCCGGGAGCGGGAGTTCACCACCCCGCCGCTGAGCACAGCACCCCTCCGGGTTTGGGTCCCTCTCTTTCCCGGAGGGGTGCTGACGCGTCCCGTCAGGACGTTCGAGTGAGCACCGGCACCAGGTGGCGGAGATAGGGGGAGTTGCCGCGTCGGGCCCTCAGCCGAACGCTCGCTCCGGAGCGACGCTGTGGGCGCGGATGAAGCCGCAGTTCCCGCAGATCCAGATGACCGTGGCGAGGGTACTGACCGCCACTGGCTCTGGATGAGGATCCGACAGGTCGATCTCGGTGGTCGGAATCCCGACCTGGAGCGATGCTCGGAGAATGACCAGCCAGCCTTGACGCCGGCTGCCACGAGCTGACGGACCGCGCCTGACCGCGCCGCCTTTGTCGTCGCTGGCCAAAGTACGGTGCCCACGAGGGACTTGCGG
>Ga0182015_10005608_pt1 | contig 12979 bp, 7 predicted proteins | sample 712P3MmetaG_FD_120478 | JGI IMG/M metagenome (GOLD analysis project Ga0182015, IMG submission 120478) | Permafrost microbial communities from Stordalen Mire, Sweden - 712P3M metaG | ecosystem: Environmental > Terrestrial > Soil > Wetlands > Permafrost | place: Sweden: Stordalen | collected...
AACCCCCTGGCGTTACCAGGCGCGTTGCCCTTCGTCGACGGCTCTTGCGAGTTCACGACGATGGAGTCCGGACTTTCCTCCCGTCCGTCGCCCTTGCGAGCAGCGAACCAGCGATCACCCGGCTCACCCGCCAGACCTGATTATAGCAGGAGGAAGCCTGCAGAGGCTTCTGTCCGCGAAGTCTCCGTGTTCCGGCGTGCCTTTCCCCATCTCTTTATTGACTTTATAGGCCAAGCGGCATATGTTCGCCGGGCGAAATGACCTGGGGGAATCCGATCGACTAGGAGGCGGTATGGAGAAGAGCATTCTAACGATCAGCTACTGGCTGGGCATCCTGTGTACCGTGCTGGCAGTGGCGATGCGGGTCCTCAACATGCTCGGCGTGTCGTTTTATGAGGTGATGACTCGAGGCAACCCCATTGCCTTCCGTACGTTCCTGAACGGCGCGGCGCTCTTTTTTCTGGTGACGATAGCAACCGCAGCCTACTCCTGGCATAAGTCGCAACATCCGTAGAGGGGCGTAGACAAGCGCCGGTTTTTGACTCTCGATCCGAAATCAGTTTTCCCAGCTGTTGCGGGAAAGCCTGATTTCCAGGATTACGTCGTGGCTCTCCGAGGTATGGACGAGGCAGGCACTGCACTTGAGCAGCGCCATAAACGACTGAGCGGCTTGCTCGAGCCGTTCATCGATGCGGACGCCGAGGGTGCGCTGTCCCGATAACGAATCCAGAACCGCCTCGCCGCCAGTGGTTGGTATCAGCAGGTACACACTGGCAGCCTAACAACGGCAGGCGGAAGTGTCCAATCTGACCTTTTGATTCGAGTGATTCAGATTTGAGCTGCGATTGGGAAGTTGAGGCTTACGTTGGGCTTACGTTGCGAGCAACGATGGGGCCCCTCGCTGCCCTGGCTGCCTGTTTACGACGCAACCGCCGGGATTTCCTCGCGTGCGACGGGAGCGGGCCGAATCGGGATTGTCACTTCCACCAAGGTTCCGGGAGTCGCGTTGCGCAGCCGCAATTCCCCGCCAAACTCTTTCACCCTTTGACGCATTCCTCCGATGCCAATTCCAATGCTCTCGGGCCGCAGCTCGGTAATTTCCTCGGGGATTCCCTTGCCGTTGTCCCGCACGCTGACGATCACCTCCGTCTCATTCTTTAGGAGCGTCACCCAGCCTTTGCGAGCCGCGGAATGGCGGAAAACGTTGGTGAGGGCCTCCTGAACGATCCTGAACACGGCGGTCTCCAGTTCCGGAGCGAGCCGCGGAAAATTGGCGGGCTGGACGTCAATGGAAGTCTCGATCCCACTCCGCTTCGTGAGCCCTTCCAGGTACCACTGCAAGGCGGACTGCAACCCCACCTCGTCCAGGAGCGGGGGATGCAGAAGATGCGAAATACTGCGGACCTGCTGAATCGCGTGGTCCATGAGTTCGCGAGCATCGGCTGCCAGGTCTGCCGACGGCCGGGATCCGTTCGGCTTCGCCAGCATCCCTTCCAGCATCATTTTGATGGCGACGAGGTCCTGACCCAGCCCGTCGTGCAGTTCGCGGGCGATCCGCCGGCGCTCTTCGTCCTGCGTCACGATCAGACTATTCGACAGGCGGCGCAACTCGCGGTTCAGCATCTCCAGCTGATGGGTCTTACGGTGCAATTCGGCGAAAACGGAGACTTTTGCCCGCAGCACCTCGGGAACAACGGGGACAGAGATGTAATCGACCGCGCCCCGCTGATAGCCCTTGAGCCGGTCCAAGTCCGTAAGGTGTACCGCTGAAATAAAAATAATCGCGGTTCGTTGAAACCGGGGATGCTGGCGGATCATCTCGGCGAGTTCGAAGCCGTCGATCTCCGGCATGCTGACATCCATGAGTACCACCGCGATATCGGTTTTCAGAAGGTGCTCGAGCGCTTCCCTCGCGGAGTTGGCTTTGATCAGATTCTCGCCCAGTTCCTTGAGAATCGCCTCATACGTGAGCAGTTTGGCAGGCTGATCGTCGACCATCAGGATGTTGACCTTGTCCTGCACACTCATGGCATTCCTTTCAGACAGAGCTGCGCGATCACCGGTGCAGCCACATCCGCAGCGCGGATAGCAGCTGTTCGGTGTTGACCGGCTTGGCCAGGTATTCCGATGCCCCGGCCTCCAGGCATTTCTCCCGGTCGCCCTTCATGGCTTTGGCGGTCAGCGCGATGATGGGCAGGCGGCGGAGCGAGGCGTTCTGCCGGATCACCTGCATCGTCTCGTAACCGTCCATCTCCGGCATCATGATGTCCATCAGCACGATCGCGATGTCGGGAGTCGATTCGAGGGTTTTGATGGCTTCGCGGCCCGTTCCCGCCGCCAGCACCGTCATCCCCCGCCGCTCCAGCACGCTGCTGAGGGCAAAGATATTTCGCACGTCGTCATCGACCACGAGTACCTTCCTGCCCACCAGGGCATCGTCGGAGCGATGCAGCCGGTCGAGCATCTTCTGCTTTTCGATGGGAAGGTCCGCAACCACGCGATGCAGGAAGAGCGCCGTCTCGTCGAGCAGGCGTTCCGGGGATTCCACGCCCTTCACCACGACGCTGCGCGCCAGCGTGTGCAGCCGGGCGTCTTCTTCGGGAGTGAGCTCCTTGCCGGTGAACACAACCACCGGCACGTCACCGATCGCCGGGGTATCGCGGAGCTGCTCGAGGATCTCGAAGCCGGACATGTCGGGCAGCCGCAGGTCCAGCACGACGCAATCGAACTGCTCGCTGTTGATCGCTTCGAGAGCTTCACTGCCGGTGGCCGCGATGGAAACGTCGATATCGTCGTAGCCCAGCAATTCGCGAATGCTCAATTGCTCGCCGGGATTGTCCTCCACCACCAGGAGACGCTTTCGCCGTGGCGTCGAATAATCCTTGATGCGTCCCAACGCCGAATCCAATCCCTCAGGTGTGGTCGGTTTGGTAACAAACGAAAAGGCTCCGCGAGACAGGCCGTGATGGCGGTCTTCATCGAGAGTGAGAATCTGCACGGGAATGTGCCGGGTCGCGGAGTCCTGCTTGAGATGGTTGAGCACCGTCCACCCGAGCATGTCGGGAAGGAAAACGTCGAGCGAAACCGCCGTCGGGTGGAACTCCCGCGCCAGAGCAAGAGCCTCGGAGCCACGGGTGGCGACCAGTACTTTGAAGCCTTTGTCGCGAGACAGGTCGCACAGCACGCGGGCATAGTGCGGATCGTCCTCGACGATCAAGAGCACGGCGTCGTCGGGCTGCAGATTTTCGCGATCGTCGGGGATATGTTCGGCTACACGCTCCGCGGATACCTTTGCCGACAATTGCAATGGGGATGCGGGGGAGGCTTTTCGATCGACCAGCGCGACGCCGGTAGAGGGACCCACATACGTCTGCGGCAGGTACAGCGTGAACGCGCTGCCTTTTCCGGGAGCGCTGCGCAACTGGATTTCGCCCCCGAGCAGGTTGGCCAATTCGCGGCTGATAGCGAGTCCGAGACCCGTGCCGCCGTATTTGCGGCTGGTGCCGGCGTCGGCCTGCTGGAACGCCTCGAAGATGATGCGCTGTTTCTCGGCCGGAATGCCGATACCCGTGTCGGCGACCTCGAACGCGATCACCGACGCAGTTCCGCTAAGCAGCGGATGATCCTCGCTCCAACCGTTTTCCGCCGGGAATACGGACAGCCGGACGCTGCCCTGCTCCGTGAATTTGAAGGCGTTGGAAAGCAGGTTCTTGAGCACCTGCTGCAGGCGCTTGGAATCGGTAACAAGGCTGCGGGAAAGATGCGGCGCGCTTTGAATTTCGAAGCTGACCCGGCGATTTTCCGCCTCATGGCGGAACGGCCGCGCCACCATTTCCAGCAGGCTGGCGAAGAAAACTTCTTCCGCTTCCACAGACACCGTACCGGATTCGATCTTCGACAGGTCCAGAATGTCGCTGATGAGGTTGAGCAAGTCCGTCCCCGCGCCGGGGATCGTGCGCGCGAATTCCACCTGCTTGGGCGTCAGGTTTCCGTCGGGATTGTCCGTGAGTTGCTGGCCCAGCACGAGAATGCTGTTGAGCGGAGTGCGCAGCTCGTGGGACATGTTGGCCAGGAATTCGGATTTGTACTTCGAGGTCAGCGCGAGTTCCTTGGCCTTCTCCTCCAGCGCGCGCCGGGCCTGCTCGATTTCCTGGTTCTTGCGCTCCACTTCGACGTTCTGCTCGGCGAGCTGCTGCGCTTTCTGCGCCAGCTGCTCGTTGGTCTGCTGCAGCTCCTTCTGCTGCGTCTGAAGCTCGGTCGCCAATTGCTGCGACTGCTTCAGCAGGCCCTCGGTCTGCATCGTCGCTTCAATGCTGTTCAGCACGATGCCGATGCTGGCGGTGAGCTGTTCGAGGAATGCCAGGTGGGAGGCCGTGAAGGTGCCCAGCGAGGCCAGCTCGATAACGGCCTTCACGCGATCTTCGAACAGCACCGGCAACACGATCACGTTCCGCGGCACGGCGCGGAACAATCCGGAACGGATGGGGACGGCGTGCTGCGGAAGCTCTGTGATCAGCATGCTCTGCTTCTCTGCCGCGCACTGCCCGCCGAGACCGTCGCCCAATTTCAGATGCTGAGGGTGTCCGTCCTGCCCGTCGTCGGCGAATGCGGAAAGCAAAACGAGGCCGCCCAGCTCTTCCGATTCCATCTGATAGATCACGCCCTGCTGGGCGTTCACGAGCGGCGCCAGTTCCGAAAGCAGCATGCGTCCCACGGTTGCCAGATCGCGCTGCCCCTGCAACATGCCGGTGACGCGGGCCAGGTTGGTCTTCAGCCAGTCCTGCTCGTTGTTCCGGTCGGTGGTGAGCCGGAGGTTGTCGATCATCGTGTTGATGTTGTCTTTGAGGTCGGCGACTTCGCCGCTCGCTTCCACCTGAATCGAGCGCGTCAGGTCGCCCTTGGTTACGGCCGTAGCGACTTCCGCGATGGCGCGCACCTGGTTGGTGAGGTTGTCGGCCAGAAGGTTGACGTTTCCGGTGAGGTCCTTCCACGTGCCGGCGGCGCCCGGCACGTTCGCCTGTCCGCCGAGACGCCCTTCCACGCCGACTTCGCGGGCCACTGTGGTCACCTGATCCGCGAAGGTGGCCAGGGTATCCGTCATGTTGTTAATGGTGTCGGCGAGCGCAGCCACTTCACCTTTCGCGTTCACGGTGAGCTTCTGCGTGAGCGCTCCGTTGGCGACCGCCGTAACCACCTTGACAATTCCGCGGACCTGCTCGGTGAGGTTGGCAGCCATCACGTTGACGTTGTCGGTGAGGTCTTTCCCGGTGCCCGCCACGCCTGGGACCTGCGCCTGGCCTCCGAGCTTCCCTTCCGTTCCGACCTCGCGAGCGACGCGCGTGACTTCGGCGGCGAAGGCGTTGAGCTGGTCCACCATGGTATTGATGGTGTTCTTGAGCTCGAGGATTTCGCCCTTCACGTCCACGGTGATCTTGCGCGACAGGTCGCCGCGAGCCACGGCCGTGGTTACTTCGGCAATGTTACGGACCTGGGCCGTCAGGTTGCCGGCCATCGCGTTGACCGAGTCGGTGAGGTCTTTCCATGTACCCGCGACGCCCGGGACGTTCGCCTGTCCGCCGAGCCGGCCTTCGCTGCCGACCTCACGCGCCACGCGCGTCACTTCCGCGGCGAAAGACCGCAACTGCTCCACCATCGTGTTCAGGGTTTCTTTCAACTGCAGAATTTCGCCGCGGACGTCCACGGTGATTTTGCGCGACAAGTCGCCGCTGGCGATTGCGGTGGCCACTTCGGCGATGTTGCGGACCTGGCCCGTGAGGTTGCTGGCCATGAAGTTCACGTTGTCGGTGAGGTCTTTCCACGTGCCGCCGACTCCGGGTACCTGCGCCTGTCCGCCCAGCTTCCCTTCCGTGCCCACTTCGCGCGCCACGCGGGTGACTTCTCCGGCGAACGCGTTGAGCTGGTCGAGCATCGTGTTGATGGTGTTCTTGAGCTCGAGGATTTCGCCCTTCACGTCTACCGTGATCTTGCGCGACAAGTCGCCGCGGGCCACGGCCGTGGTTACTTCGGCGATATTCCGCACCTGAGCCGTCAGGTTACCGGCCATCGAGTTCACCGAGTCGGTGAGGTCCTTCCACGTGCCCGCGACGCCAGGGACGTTGGCCTGCCCGCCGAGCCGGCCTTCACTGCCGACCTCGCGGGCGACGCGCGTTACTTCTCCGGCGAACGCGTTGAGCTGGTCCACCATCGTGTTGATGGTTTCTTTCAGGAGCAGAATTTCACCGCTGACGTTCACGGTGATCTTCTTGGATAGGTTGCCGCTGGCGATGGCCGTCGAGACTTCCGCGATGTTACGGACCTGACCGGTGAGGTTACTGGCCATCGAGTTCACCGAGTCGGTGAGGTCTTTCCACGTGCCAGCGACACCGGGCACCACAGCCTGTCCACCCAGGCGGCCTTCGCTGCCGACCTCGCGCGCCACGCGGGTGACTTCGGACGCGAACGAACGCAGCTGGTCCACCATCGTGTTGATGGTGTCTTTGAGTTCGAGAATTTCGCCCTTCACGTCCACCGTGATCTTGCGCGACAAGTCGCCACGAGCCACGGCCGTGGCCACTTCGGCAATGTTGCGCACCTGGCCCGTGAGGTTGCTGGCCATGAAGTTCACGTTGTCGGTAAGATCTTTCCAGGTTCCCGCGCCTGGCACCTGCGCCTGGCCTCCGAGCTTGCCTTCCGTGCCCACCTCGCGGGCCACGCGCGTGACTTCTCCGGCGAACGCGTTGAGCTGGTCCACCATCGTGTTGATCGTGTTCTTCAGCTCGAGGATTTCGCCCTTCACGTCCACCGTGATCTTGCGCGACAAGTCGCCGCGGGCCACGGCCGTGGTGACTTCGGCGATGTTTCGCACCTGAGCCGTCAGGTTGCCGGCCATCGAGTTCACCGAGTCGGTGAGGTCTTTCCACGTGCCCGCCACGCCCGGAACGTTGGCCTGCCCTCCGAGCCGCCCTTCGGTTCCGACCTCGCGCGCCACGCGCGTGACTTCTCCGGCGAACCGGTTGAGCTGGTCCACCATCGTGTTGAGCGTTTCTTTCAACTGCAAGATTTCGCCGCGCACGTCCACGGTGATCTTGCGGGATAAGTCGCCGCTGGCAATTGCCGTCGCGACCTCGGCGATGTTGCGCACCTGGCCTGTGAGGTTGCTGGCCATGAAGTTCACGTTGTCGGTGAGGTCTTTCCACGTGCCCGCCACGCCCGGGACCTGCGCCTGGCCTCCGAGCTTCCCTTCCGTACCCACTTCGCGGGCCACCCGCGTGACTTCTCCCGCGAACGCGTTGAGCTGGTCCACCATCGTGTTGATGGTGTCTTTCAGCTCGAGAATTTCTCCCTTCACGTCCACGGTGATCTTGCGGGACAAGTCGCCGCGGGCCACGGCGGTGGTGACTTCAGCGATGTTACGCACCTGAGCCGTGAGATTGCCGGCCATCGCGTTGACCGAGTCGGTGAGGTCTTTCCACGTGCCCGCCACGCCCGGCACCACGGCCTGTCCGCCCAACCGGCCTTCCGTGCCCACTTCGCGGGCCACGCGGGTGACTTCCGAGGCGAACGAACGCAACTGGTCCACCATCGTGTTGATGGCTTCTTTGAGCTGGAGAATTTCACCGCGGACGTCCACGGTGATTTTGCGGGAAAGGTCGCCGCTGGCCACCGCGGTGGTCACCTCGGCAATGTTGCGCACCTGGCCGGTGAGGTTGCTGGCCATGGAATTCACCGAATCCGTGAGGTCCTTCCACGTGCCGGCCACTCCCGGAACCACGGCCTGGCCGCCCAGTTTGCCGTCGGTGCCGACTTCGCGCGCCACGCGGGTGACTTCCGCAGTGAAGACGCCCAACTGCTGAATCATCGTGTTGGCGATATTGGCCGAACGCAGGAACTCGCCTTCGAGGGGGCGCCCGTCCACGTCCAGCCTTACCGTCTGGGTAAGGTTTCCTTGGGCAACGGCCGCGATGGCGCGCGTGACCTCCGTGGTCGGCCGCAGAAGGTCTTCCACCAGCGTGTTTACCGATACCTCCATCTCGCCCCAGGCTCCCCTGGAGTCGCGAAACCGGGTGCGCTCTCTCGTGCGGCCCTGCTTCCCGACGACGTGCCCGATGCGCTTGAGTTCCTGGGCCATCTGCTGGTTGGCCGCCACGATGTCGTTAAAGGTGTCGGCGATTTTGCCCGCCAGCCCAACCCAGGCGCCCGGCAAACGCACCGAAAAGTCGCCGTCGCGCATGGTCTGCAGGCTGGCAAGGATCACCGCCAGATCGGCGGAGGACACATCGGTGCGGCTCTGCCCGTTCGCGTGGCCGTTGCTCTTCCCCCCCGGCTTCGGCTTTTCAGGCTTGGCGTCAACGGGCGCTGTCATTGCGGGTGTTTTCATCAAATATCTCCCAAGGGCGAGCGGACGTTTTGGGGATCGGAAGAGCTCGTAATGGCGACCAGTGGTTGTAGCAATTCGGACATTCCTGTAAAAAGGCTGCGACTTTTGTGGATATCACGGATGAGATTTACGGCGCACTACAGCGTTTTCTGTAGATATGGCAGGGGAATTACTGGGATAAATACTTAGGCTGGCAAGCAACCGAAAATTTCCAAATGACCCGGCTACGAAGCCATTTTTGCGCAGACTTCGTTGGTCACCAGCTCGACAAACTCCAGATAGGTTTGCAGCGTTGCTTCGATATCGAGGGCCTTCTCCTTCACGCGGCCCTCGCGCAAATTCAAGATCGCCTCAAACGCCGATGGATCAGCGCCGGTAAGCGAGGCGACAGCCGCGACGGCCTCCCTTTTACCGGCAGGTTTCGGCTGCCCCAAAGCGATCAGGGCGTGTCGAAACAGCGTGCAGAAAGCTGAGTTGGAGGCCACCATGATCCCCAGATGCACCTTGGGCTTCGTGGGCGCCGCGAGAATCGCCTGCCGCAGGCGGAGCCAGTTTGTGCGCATCTCCCGTTCCACCTGCAGCCGGTGCAACCGCATGGAAACCTGGAACTCCTGAAGAAAATCGGAGCCGAAAAGCATGCGGTGCTTTTCCTTCATGTCCAGCAGTTCGATGGCGAACACGTCCGCCGAGCGCCGCAGTTCATCGAGTGTGAATAGGAGGGGAGACGGATTCCCCTGGCGCGTCCACCATTCCGCCGTGGAGTGAAGCTGCTCGATTTCGCGAGATCCGGCGCTTTCGACGATGCAGAGAATATTCAAATCGGAATGCTCGGCCAGGAATTCCCCGGTGACAGCCGATCCATAGAGAACCACCGCCTTCAAATTCGCGGCCGAACCAGCTCTTAGTCGCTCCACCAGCTCTGTGAGCTTCGCTTCCATGTCTTCCTAACCTCGTCGCGTAACCTTGTAAAAATCAAACGCCCTCACTACCAGCTGCCGCTCGCACCGCCCCCGCCAAACGAGCCGCCGCCGAACCCGCCAAATCCTCCGCCGCCCCCTCCGCCTCCGCCGAATCCCCCGCCCCAGCCTCCGCCCATGCCCCCCATCATCGGCCCGACCCAGCCTCCGGGCCCCATCCGCGAGCCAGGCCCGCCCGCTCGGCGAAAAATCGAAAAGATGATGAAGATCAGGAACAGGAGCAGGAATATCTCGCTCAAGCCCGACGGGGCGTTGTTCTGCCGGCGCGGCACCGTGACGATGCCGGTGAGCGTGACGCCGCGGTCCGCCGCGATCGCAGTCGCCACCTCGCTGGTCATCAGCGACACGGCGGCGTCGTAATTATTCTGGCGCAAATACGGGACAGCATCGCGGCCGATGCCTCCCACCTTGCCGTCCGGCAGGATTTCTTCCAGTCCGTACCCCACTTCAATGCGGTAGCGGTGATCGTCCACGGCAAGAAGAACCAGCGCGCCGCGATTGGTCTGCTTGGGGCCGATTCCGAGGCGCGTGGCGAGGTCGATCGAATAATCCTCGATCGGACGGCCTTCGAGCGATTTGACCGTCACCACGACAATTTGCGCCTGGGCCTTCTGATTCACTTCGGTGCAAAGTTCCGTAAGCCGTGTGCGCGTCGCCCCGTTTAGAACATTCGCGAAGTCGTTCACGTACCCGCTGATTTTTAGCTGATCCTGCGCCTGCGCAAACAGACTGGCCGTTGCAAGCAAAATGAAGACGAGCAAAGCGCAAGTCTTGAGCACTAAAAAGGCACGCGACGATTTCCCGAAAGTGAGTGAAGAATTACGGCTTTTCTTCAAAGCAGCCTGAAGCGGCGACAAGGTTCGGGGCATCGAATCTGGGAGTCTCCCGATCATGTTAGAACCCCCACCTCGGAGAGTCAAACGAGGAGTCGCACCGGCAGTCACAAGGCAGCAAAGCAGCATGCGCGGGGCAATTGATATCGAATGCGATGTCGAAGCGATATGAATTCGACATCGCCGGCAGTGCTTATACAATGGAGATGCTCTGAAATAAATCGTCGCCGCGCAGCGTTCCAACATGTTCCGTGTGTGCCTGCGGCAACAGCCTTTGGAGAGGACTGAAAAGATGAACCGAAATTCGAGGCGGGTGGCAATGGCTTTGTCGGTCATTGCATCTTTGGTGGGTTCGCTGATTGTTGCTCCTGCCTATTCTCAGCAGACGGACGCACCCCGTGCATCGCAGGCGCCGCCAGCGCAGCCGGGCGGTTCAATCGCTGCCGCGGGTTCGTCCCGGGCTCTGACGCTCGCGCCCGACTACTCCTTTGGCCAGTCCTACTTCCCGCATTTCACCTTGCCGTACAGACCGCTCACCCTGCCCGAGCCGCCGCTTACGAATTCGCCGCGAATCGACCAGCTGGTCGTTCACGATCCCAAGCAGGGCGACAAATTGATGCTGAGCCTGGAAGACGCCATTTCCCTCGGGCTCGAAAATAACATGGACATCGCCGTGCAGCGCTTCACGCCCTGGCTCGACGAAACCGCGCTGCTCCGGGCCAAATCCGGCGTAAATGGCAGGCTCGTCTTCGATCCTGTGCTGACGGGAACAGGCTATATCTCCCAAGCCTCCCTGCCGATCAACAATCCCTTCCTCGCGGGCGTGCCATCTCTTTTGTCCACTCCGGTCGTTGTGGCTCCAGTGGCCCCGAATCTGATCAGCCACAATGGCGTCGCCAACTTCAATTACACGCAGGGGTTTGCCACCGGCACGCAGCTTCAGGTCAGCTTCGACAACACGCGGTCGTCCATCAATTTTCCAGGAGATCTCTTCAATCCTTACGTGCAATCCTCGCTGACGGTTCAGGTAACCCAGCCTCTGCTCAACGGCTTCGGCCGCCTCCCCAACACCCGGTACATTCTGGAAGCGCGAAACACCGTGAAAGTGGGCGAGTCGCAATTCGCGCAGCAGGTGATCAGCAGCGTCACGCAGGTGGCGAACGACTACTGGGAACTTGTCTACGCGCGTGACAACGTGAAAGTGGAACAGGCCACCGTGTTGGTGGACCAGACGCTCTATGAAAACAACAAGAAGCAGCTCGCCATCGGCACCATGGCGCCCCTCGATGTGCTCACCGCCGAGTCGCAGCTTGCTTCCGACCAGCAAGCCCTGGTGCAGGCGCAAACCACGCAACTCCAGGACGAGACGACGCTGCTTGTCGCGATCACCAAGGATCCTCTCGCGATGTCTCTTTCCGGCGTCGAGATCGTCCCCACCACTCCTATTCCCACGCCGGACGTTGTGGAGACCATTCCGCTCCAAACAGCTGTGCAGGAGGCCTGGCAGAAACGACCGGAACTGCAGCAGGCGGCTCTCAATCTGAAAAACGCGGGGATCGAAGTGAAGGCTACGTCGAATGCCCTGCTGCCCTCGGTGAATGTGTTCGGCTTGTACGAGCAGATCGGAATTGCGGGCCTGTCCACGTCCACTGCGTCCAACGCCACTGGCTTTGCAGCGGTGCCCACCGAACCCGTGCTCTTTGCCAACGGCACGCAGGCGACCATCGGCAATCCGGCTCTCCCTGTTTTTGTGGGCGCGCAAACCTTCAGCACGGCATCCACTACAGCGCGCGGCGGGCTCGGTGATGCGTGGAGCAGCATGATCCACAACAATTACCCCACGTACGAAGCCGGCATCAATCTCACCTTGCCGATCCGCAACCGCGCGGCGCAAGCCGACAACGCCCAGGCCTCGCTCGCGCAGCGCCAGCAGGAAGTGCAGTACCGGCAGGAGCAGAACACCATCGTGCTCAACGTCCGCCAGGCTTTGATTGCCCTGGTGCAGGGCCGTGCGGCAGTTACGGCCGCCATCGAATCTGAAAAGTTCGCCAGGCAGACGCTTGACGACGAGCAAAAGAAATACCAGCTTGGCGCCTCGACCAGCTATAACGTGGTGCTGCGCACGCGGGACCTGACCGCGGCCGAGGGCACGCTCTTGCGAGACCGGATCAACCTTGTGGAAGCGGAAGTAAATTTCAACCAGGCGATGGGCCGCACCCTGGACGTGAATCAGATCACTATCGCCGACGCGCGTGCCGGCAAAATCTCCCGCACGCCGAACATTCCTGGATCGATAGACACCGACGGCGTTCGCGGCAGGTAACCGCGTCGCGGCGTTGATTTCTCTCTATGACGCTTCGACACATTATCTGGCGCCTGCGGGAGGAGTTCTATCCCGAGAAGCACCCGTACGATCTTTTGATGGGATGCGACACCTCCGGCATGATCCACTGGCGACGGCTTGGTTCGGAAGCAACCGATTACCAGGCGGTTGATCCCGACGTTTTCCGCGCCACGATGGCACATATCGCCAGACAGCCCGGAGAAGACCTTTCCCGGTTCACGTTCGTCGATCTCGGATGCGGGAAAGGCCGCGCGCTGCTGCTCGCGGAAGAGTATGACTTCAAGAACATCGTGGGCGTCGACTTCTCGAAGCGTCTGGTAAGGATCGCCTGCCGCAACGCCGCTATCGTGGAGTCGCAGCGCATTACCGTAAGCCACGTCGATGTGCGCGACTTCGATTTCCCGCCCGGGCCCCTGGTCGTCTTCCTGTACAATCCCTTTAGCGAGCG
>Ga0182015_10005609_pt1 | contig 12974 bp, 16 predicted proteins | sample 712P3MmetaG_FD_120478 | JGI IMG/M metagenome (GOLD analysis project Ga0182015, IMG submission 120478) | Permafrost microbial communities from Stordalen Mire, Sweden - 712P3M metaG | ecosystem: Environmental > Terrestrial > Soil > Wetlands > Permafrost | place: Sweden: Stordalen | collected...
CAGGGGAACAAGTACATCATTACACATGAAAAGTTGATCATCTTTCTGACGCGGGTCCAATTAAGTGGATCCTCTGGATCGGCGCTGGGACGGGGAACGAGAACAATGTCTCGATTTCCCAAATGTCCTGCGAGAACGCCCTCGAGATCGATAAGGTGAACGGTGCCTGGCACAGCGGTTTCATCAATAATTCCTTGAACCATGTTCGCTTGATTTCGTTTCGAAGTCGAATTGAACAAACTGGTGACCGGGATTCCAGGGACCTTATATATCCCTTGCAGCTTCGGTACCTCGCAATCTACTATCATCAACTCTGACCTTCGAAACGCCACTCCACACGGACCTTTACCGGATAAAGCTCCCTATGCCCGTCCACCAATTGGTCGACAAACGCAATACTCCCCGCAAATCAGCACCTGACCAAATTATTCCGTTGTTGGGTAATATTGCCTAAATTGCCCGCCACAAGCCACATCGCAAGCCAATCAACAGAGTTCCACAACACATGGACAACTATCCGTAGGTAGTGGCGTCGCGCCGAACCTTCCTTTCAGATAACATTTTGTCCGACATGAAAATTAATCCGATGTATTTGGCTTTGTACAACTTGTACAACGACATACCCTAAGGTCGAGAAATTTACCGGCCGACGGGCCCGAAGAAACGTGAAACGCGTCGAGGACGAATGAGAGGGGCGCGGACCAGCGGAATGAATTCATTTGGGTTCATTTTGCTGGTAATTTGACGGTGGACAAATTGATAAGGCGGATTAAAGTTGGCGATATTAAAGAATATTTCGCCGGGACGTTTCGTGAACCGCGTCTCGGGAGCGTGTTCGCAGCGACGAATTGGTCGACCGCTGGATAACTCGGAACTGAGTTATCTACCCGCTAAGCCACTATCACGCTATCGGTAATGGCCCTTGATGGCTCATGATTCGGGAGGTCGGGGATGGGAACAGTTCTGAAAATGTCAGACTTTTACGTGGCAGTCGAGAGGAAAACTTTAACGATGGAATTTTCGTGTTCAATTTTAACAGTTCAAAGTTGCGATACACGTGCCGGACATTCGAAATGATTTTGGACTGCTGAGTCCTGGAGTGACTCACTCACTGGCTTTAGGCCGACTCGTTCAATCAAGATCCCGATATGTCGAGCAACTGGCGTCGTGCCGTAGATTCCCAGGCCAGTATCGCGGAATCCGGGGCCTTTGGGATGGATGACATAACCGTTCCTTCTTCGGTAAGTAAGAGCTTTTTCACGTCTGCTACGGAGTCGAACTCTGCCGATCAATTTGCCCGGAGGAATGGCATCCAAGGAACCTTTCGCGAACTCTTTATTACCGAGTACTCTGGACGCCTCGACTGGCGGGTTGCAATTTTTGGCGCATTTATTGGTATCATCGCCATATCGAGTTTGGAGATTAGTTGCTATCAAGCTGTTCTTGGACGAAAACAAGTGAACCTCGCAATTCAGATTTCCGAAATGGTGGATCGCAATGAGTGAGCGACCGAATATAAAGTTGGCGCGGTTCAATTTCTTTCAGATATTAATGGCCCAGCAGGAGGGAGTTTTCAGTCATTCATTAGTGAGACGTATTGCTTAAATTCGTATAGTATTTGAGAATATTTTCAGTCGTTGTATCATAAGCGTTGGTCCGGGCGGTGGTCCGAGCATTTGCGCTTTGTCCAGCCAATCAAACTGTGCGTCTATAGTGCGTGACTTCGGGGTGGAGATCCTTGCTCAACCAAATCCGACAGCTCCGTCGCCATCTTCGCCATGCCTCTCGCATCTCCCATAAACCTCCCCAAATGGTCTTTCCGGCTCATTCAAACTCTAATGTATCAGGCTGCAAGAGAATAGCCATCTGCTGAAACCTCCTGTTGGCAACTTTTGTCTCTTCCAAGGAGACGCAACCGTCATGGTGGTCGGCGGACCCAATGCCCGAACAGACTTTCACGGTAATCACCCTCTGAGCCGAATCTAATTGAAGTAAATTCTACGCCAGAATACTTCTACCAACACAAGGGAAACATGCTGCTCAAAGTGGTCGACAACGGGGAGCACAAGGATATTCACATTGACGAGGGTTTCCCGCTCCATCTTCGGTTCTGACGGTTGCCTAGGAGAGATGTTCTTGTTGCCAGGAAACGTTCCCCATTCGCCTATCCGATATGCAGACACAGTGGGGATTGTTGTGGAACAAAACCGACCAGCGGATTCTAACGGTATGACCATATAAGTAACGAACTGATATATAGATCGCTTGAGATGGTACTGCGCCAATTGTGGAGAAATTGTACACGAGGAAGTATTCCATTTAGTGGATTTAGGGACTCAAATCAAGACTGCGGTTGAAAAGTTTGCTGGGAGCGAAGAGTTACGGACTTGCCAAAAGTGTGGAACGGTTGCGAAAACAAAATTGTATGGCAGTTAGATAAGTCTTTCAATTCGGTTCTTTCTTTGATATGTTTAGGTAAAATGTGTGCATTCTTTTGGACTAGCTCTCCTCTTGCAAATGTTCAATGTGCCGGATCATGTCTGGGTCTCGACCTCCGTTTTTGGTGCGGGGAAGGAAGTTTCCTTTATAATTTGACTGCATGCGCCTGGATTCACGTAATGTAGGCCAAGCAATATGGGAAAGAATTCAAAAGAGGGTACCTACTCTACCATCATCATGTGGCCGAAATTGGTCTCGACAAAGTTGAGGTCTTCTATGACGATCGTTCGCAGGTGGATCCGTCTAAAGGCTCCCAGCACAACCTCAAGCGATTGGTGCCGATTATGCCGTTAAATAACGGGCTACTGTTTGACCGTTTGACGTGTGGTTGTCTGGTGAAGGACGTCATTGGCTGAGGAATGGCTGTGGCTGAAATGGCTCGCCTTACACCAATTAAAACACGAAGTGAAGGATTTAATGTGGTTATTTACGGCATGTGGATGCCCCTCGGAGGAATGATGGCAATGTGGGATTGCTATTTATTTGTGTTGTTTTACTTTTCACCCGCAAACAATTCATTCTTTCGACAATGTTGTTTGAGATCTTCATTTCTGCTTTAGCCTTGGCGACCGGTACGATCCGGCCTTTTGAAGTTAACGGTAGCAACACTCGCATCTTCGCCGAACGGAACTTACGCCCCTGGCAACGTTACTTGTCCTTCATTCAACCTTACTCGACCGGCTTCGTCTGGCCTCTCGCAAAACGAAACAGATTGGCTCAGTCTCCGCCGCCCTAATATCGTCAACGCTCTCGAAACTTGGCTTCCTCGAGCTCTTGCCAGCGTCAGCAACAATACTTTCAATGTCACCGCTTACATCTCCGCTATTCGCGGAAATGATTCTCTCGTTCCTATCACTGGACTTGGCTTCAGCGGAGGAGGAGCCCGGGCCTCGTTGTCCGGTTACGGTGCATGGCAAGCATTTGACGAACGCTATCCACCTTCCGTCGAGGCAGGAACCGGCGGAATCGCACAAATCTTGACATATCTCTCCGGCTTGTCTGGAGGAGGAAGTCCTACCGGCGCAATTGGTATGTCCAACTACTCGACTGTGCAACAACTTCTCAGCTATGGCAATTCAGTAAGCAATATCAGCGCTGCAGCGGCAAACAATCCCAACAGTACGATCGCAACTGAAGTTGTAACTGGGTATCTCGATGAAATTGGGGCAAAAGCGGAGGCTGGATTCAACGTTTCCATCACCGATATATTTGCATTTGTTCTTGGATCTGAAATTATATTCAATCAGAGCATCGCGGGTGTCAATGTGTCAACCAGCGCAAGGACATGGTCCGACATTCAAGGCTACAGCGGATTTGCGCTTGGTCAATACCCCATGCCTATTGTCATGGCAAACGAAGTCATTCCTCCGGGCATCCCAAATGTCACCGAGTTCTTCGGCGCCGTCACTCCTTTCTATAACGCCTCCAACAATACCATCGTACCATCTCACGTTACTGTGCTCTAATAGATTAGTATGAGATCAATCCTTTTGAATATGGAGCGTGGAGCGGAAGAGTGAGCGCTTTTGCAGCCACCGAATTCGCGGGATCATTGATCGTAAACGGAACAGCCGAGTACTGTGTCAAAGGGTTCGATAATGCAGCGTAATTTCTCCCCCAGAAATTCCACTGACCTCAAGTTTCGTTGTGGCAAGTGCAGCATCTGCGATCAACCTTTGGTACATCGAGAATGCCACCAACGGAGCTCTAGGACAGTTTGCAAAGCGATCTCTTCCGGAAGCTAACGACGAAGTTGTTCTTCACCCGCATCTCAAGTCTCTGTTGAAACGATGGCCTGCAGATGAGGCGGTCACAGAACAAGAACGCGTCGCAAACGGAACGGCGGCACTACTCGGCCTCATCGATCTGATGGAATCCGTATTCAACCTCACACTCGAAGAATCGCTCTACGCGGTTTGGCCAAATCCATTCCTCAACTCCACTCCCGCCATGACGAACCAACCTGATCTACTCCTCGTCGACGGTTCAGAGGTCTTACAAGAGATTCCACTTTGGCCCATCATTCAACCTGTCCGCCATGTGGATTTCGTTATAGCTAACGATGCCGGTGGTACGGATCTCAGTAACGGATGGATGAACGGATCAAGTCTTATCGATACCGCTGCTTATTGCGCCGCAAATAACGTTTCCTTCCCAAAGGTCCCTGACCAAGCGACGTTTATCAACTATGGTTTCACGATCTATCCCACGTTCTTTGGATGCAACGACACGGTCGATACTCCCCTCGTGTTGTACGCCGCTGATGCTCCTTGGTCTGCCTTCACCAATGAGACCTTCCTCCAGAGCAACTACGATACTCTCCAACTCGAAACCATCTTCAACAACACATTCAATTTGTACACATTCGGAAACAACACCGTCGATGCCGAATGGAGCGGATGTCTCGCCTGCGCGGTAACCTTACGATCAATGCAACGTATGGGAATGGAAATCCCCGAATTCTGTAACGCATGCTGGGACCGTCATTGCTGGAACGGAACATACAACTCCACTCTTCCCAACGACTTTTTCGAACCCACCCTCGTCCTCAATTCCACAGAGACGTACGAAGAATTCATCACCAATCCTGAAGGTGCCGGCCTCACACCAACAAACGCCTCAAGCAGTAACTAACGATTCCAAAGATGCCACCGCTTCGGGATCGGCAGACGCTTCCAGTGCAAGCGGTTCAGCCACAGAGAGCGGTGCAATTCAATTGGGAGTCAATTTCGGGCTGACCATCGCAATGATTATCGCGGTGGTGGCATTGAGTTAAATTAAGCCAATCAAAGTATAATGAGATGGGAAAGTCGTTTGCATTTCGGAGGGTCAATCAAAAATAAACCTTAATTTTGAGTTAATGAACGCCAGATATGTATGTACACTGCCACGCGCCCACTTATACATGCCACCCTGCCAGGGTATCGCTTAACAATCTACTTCCGCCGCCAATCCCTTGGCGATAACATCCGCGCTCTTGGTATGACTACCTACTTGGTCGGCTAGGTCGGAAATCCAGGGTCGCAATTCGTCTTGCGGCTTGGTCTTGGGTCGTTGCGTCCTCCGGACTCAAAGCCTCATACCTTGTTCCTCCGGTCCACCGTGCACGCATTTCGGGATCGGGAGCTAGATTTGACGGTCTGCCCTCTGACGGTTCCCTACTTTGCAGAGATGCGGTCTCCATAGAGGCGTTTCCGACGCCACCACGTCCTGATGCGGGAGACATGGGGACTGCTAGACCTTGAATTCGCGCACTTCCGGCGTTGGATGGGCGTGGATTGGGGATCGGTTCGGAGATGTTAAGCCATGTGTATCGTGCTTGTCTCTCTTTGCGACGGGAGCGGAAAGCGAAGACTACTGCGGCTAGAACTGCGCCGAGGAGAAGCCCGCCAACACCACCTGTCACACCTGCGATGATGGGAATTTTATTTGACGGATCCGGCTGGGCTGTCATTGTAACTAGATGTGAAAACGTACCCATGAAGATTGTACCTGTTAAGCTTGCGGTGACAGTTTGGGCTGTGGCTGTGATTCGGACGGTAGTATTGTGGGGTTGAGTTGGCGTCGGGACTGTAGTTCGTATCCCGCCGTTTGGTAGACTAGTAATCGTACTGTTTTGATTAAAGGTGATGAATTCCGGCGTCTCGTCTTGAATGTTCCTGGTGCAGGCACCGCCTGTAAGACAGACGGAATGGCCGGCGGTGACCATCCGCACTGTAATAAAATAATTCGTGGGTATCTCTGATGGCACTTGGCCCTCCCAGATGAGGTCCGAAGTGGACACTATAGTCAGTCGCAAAATGAGAGAGGAGGATACCAGAGGAAGCTATAAGTGATGAAAACTGGACTAAGGAGCTGTTTCCACTGGTGCTGTTGGTCAAGACGCCGAGGACTCCTTGTGCAGAGCCGTTCGTAGGCGCGCTTTTCCACCATAGTGCATACAGATCGACTTGAGGAACGTCCCGCCTTCAAGTCAGTTCCGGAACAATATCAAGATATACCGTTCTCTGACCCATGTAATTGTCTGCGTCTGGGAAAGATCCCAAGCAGTAGAAACATTCGGAGATGTAATATATATTCCTTCGGTCAGTCATGTACTCTCAGTCCCTTACCAACAACACCTCTTACCAAATATAAGAGAACCAATATCCATATTATCATGATTCATGCCACACCGGAAATCTCCATCCGCTCGGCAACCACGCCTTTATATCCCTCCGCAATCATTCCCCCAGAGCCCGCGCATTGGCCCCCCCACCATGCATGTCAACACCGCCGCAAAACCTTCGTCCAACGGCCCCAATCTGTCCCGTCGGTGGTAACGTGCCCCTGCGCCAATCAGTGCTGGGGCATTGTGCACAATGCCATTTCCCGGTCAGGGGCAGGAATGTAGGAAATTAAGTTTCATGAGTGCGCCACAGAGCTAATTCAGGCACCAACTTTTTTAAATTGACACAGCCAGGTTGCCAAGTGCGTAATGGAGGAGTTATTTATGGGACGTCCGTGCAAAGGTTTGGTGGACAGCCGCGCGGCTAGGGATTCCAGAAGGGGAATTACGGTTCTTGACGTGTTTGGCGAAGGAGTGGTGCCTGACTGGGCGAGGGAGAACGGAGAGGGAGGCGTGACATCCCACGTCCTTCGTTCTTTCGGGAATGATAACGGATTGTGCTCCTGCACTTTTAGTATGCAGAATTGGGAGATAAGACTTTCATCCCTGGATTCTGTTCTGTGCCGAGACGCCGAGGTTTGTCCTCGTTGTCGTCGCTTCTTATCGAGACGTGGTGGGGGATTGGCGGTGATTTGCCGTTTCGAACAGTCCGCAGGGCAAGGCCCTATTTAATTTCTTTGTCAACGCGTCTTCGATTAAACTTTCATCTTGTTTCAGAGTCATCCACGCGCACCGCTCCCTCACCCTCGTTCTTGCTTTCACGACACGACACTTACGATCATCTCTTCATCAAGCACACCTCACAATGTTGGAAGCAAGACTGTCTCAAGCCGCTGGTACCACCCATCCCTTCCACTGTTGTGATACTGACTTTTGCAAGTCCTCAAGAAATTGCTCGACGCGATCAAAGAATTGGTTTCTGATTGCAACTTGGATTGCAATGACACAGGTATCATCCCCTCCTACCCTATCACCGACCCCATCTCGCGTCTTTCTTCAAGACACTGTGGCAAATTATTGATGAATTAGGCATCGCACTTCAGGCGATGGATAATTCTCACGTGGCGCTTGTGAGTATGCTTCTACGCGCAGAAGGATTCGATCCATACCGTTGTGACCGTAACGTCGCGTTGGGAATCAACCTCAACTCGTTCGCCAAAGTCCTTCGCTCAGCTCAAAACGACGACATCATCACTATCAAGGCAGACGACACCCCCGACACATTGAACCTGGTCTTTGAATCCGCAAAACAGGAACGAATGAGCGAATACGACGTCAAGCTCATGGACATCGACAGCGAACACATGGGAATCCCTGATGTCCTCTCCCTCCCTTCCCTGATGTTGATGGTTAGACCGAGTATGATGCTACGGTGATTTTGCCGTCTACTGAATTCCAACGAATTTGTCGCGATTTGGGTGCTCTTTCCGAGAGTGTCACGATCGATGTGTCAAAGGGGAGTATCAAGTTTGCCTGTCAGGGAGATATTGGCAATGGTCAAGTTACCCTCAAACCATATGATGATCCCGACAAACCGGAGAATAATGTCTCGATAGAGCTTTCGCAGGGAGTCAGTTTGAGTTTCAGTTTGAAGTATTTGATCAATTTTACAAAGGCGTCGCCGTTGAGTGGGAGTGTCACGTTGAGATTGTTGGAGGCGATGCCTATTCTCGTGGAATATAATATGGAGGGTGTGGGACATCTTCAGTAATAACCCCTCGTAGTTGTGGATTGCGCTGACGTGTTTTAGTTTCTTCCTTGCACCGAAATCGACAGATGATGAATAGAAGTCAGGATATATATTAGTGTCCTATAGGTATTATATCAATGACACATCTACAAAAGTACGCGTGCTCTTCAATTCAATGGCTATATACGAACACAATTACTCATTTTGACCCCCATGTTCATCAAGCAGTATACACACGGGGTGTGGCATCAGAGTTCGCCGACAAGATGGTCAGGACGAGGGGTCCTGACATAACTAGCGACAAAGAGTACAAGAGAACCCCTTGTGGGTTGTAAGTCCGCCGACTTTGTGGATGGTCAAACCGGGGGGGACTGTGGCTCGCGGTAACCGCAGGGTCTTGATGAGGCCAAGTTAGTACTGAAGAGATTTTATACCTATCTCCCTTGCGCATTCTGACGATAGATAACAAGTAGCTCCTGGAGGTTAAATGTGTCATCAAACACATGGACGTGGTTATTTGCCTTACCCGTTCGACAACTCTCTCGAAATCCAACTTCGCGAAGCATATTCGCAAACATACTCACGGTACCATCGTCCGCAAAGCCGATCTCAAAAATCTCTTCAGTACTACGTCCCGTCAAATTGGCCTCATCAAGACCCTGCGGTTATGGCGAATTCTGATGCCACAGTCCCCTCTGGTTTGACAATCCCCAAAGTGGGTGGACGGACATACGACCCTAAAGGGGTTCTCCTGTACAATGTGTCACTATTTCATCCGGATTCCTCGTAGTGACGATCCTGTCGGCCACAGCGATTCGCATGCCTTTATACACGATAAAGGGATTCTGTTTGACGAACATGGAGGTCAGAATAAGTAATGTACTCGGCAGTTTGAAAGCGAGTTGAGCATCGCGCCGCGAAAAAAAAATTGAACTGTGCTCGAGCGCAACAATAACAATCGGAATAACGCAGCCACCTCAAATAGAGTAGAAAGCACATTCAGGACGCATTCCTCGTCCTTGCAGTACAATTCAAAAGGTGGCGTGTCAGCGGACGTTGATGCTGCCAAAACACGTCGCTCAGGATTTTAGCTTTTGTGGGACGTGCGATTTTCACCCCGCGGAGATTTTTCGTGGAAATTCCGGATGTGCCTTTGTGTTTTTTCGTGTGATCACATGCAACGACTTGGCACGTAATCCCCAAACCGAACACGAATATAACTACCGCTACCCTCCATCGAACATATCCCATAAAAGGTTCCCACATCGAGAACCTCGACACACACTCCCCTTCCCTTCTCACTCATCTCGCCACTCACCTTTCTCAAGTTATGGACCCTCCATTAACCCACCCCACACCATCCTACCCATCAAATTTTGCCAAACCAACACCACCACCAACCACTCCGTCTACCCCGGGCGACTCGTCCCCCACCGCCGTCCGCACTCCCTCCCGAAAGGACTCGACGGGTTTAGGTGTCCCAAGTCTATCGAGTAAACGGAACCAGTCATTCTTGTCGTTGGCGAGTTTGTCGTTGGCACATAGTTCGTCTTCTTTACTGGGGATTTTTTCTGCGGCGAGTGACTCTGTTCCACCGACACCGTTACCGACGCCGCCGATCGAAGGGAGGAGAATTCCGAATGTGGTGGAGGAGTTGGATCGGTGGGGGTTCATTCGTGATACCCTGCGGAGTATGAGTTTATTGTTTGCCATGGGTTACGGATTTGCGATGTACTCCCCCTCTCTGGACCCAGACCGTTATGAAGGTTGAGCTGACGTTTTGCGGGGTAGCCTGTTGTTTGCGCTGGAGAATAGTCATGCTTTACCGTTTACGTATTTCCAAGCGATGACAGAGTTGAATTACTTCCCACTGGCATGTGGAGGCACGACCGTACTCATGGGATGTTCGATACCGTTGGGAGATTATTACTATTCCAAATACATGGAGGAACAGAAACGACGATCTACGGAAGAACAGGACGAACAGGATGTATGGAATGGTGCGGAATGGAGTATGCCCATGAGATATTTAGGTGGTGTAGTAGGATTTGCCTGGGCTGCAAGTGTACCTTTTCCATGTCTTTTGAGATGATGGCTGATGGCGGACAGAGATTGAATTGGACAAGTCAGGTACAGTTGTATGCTGTGATTGCGTTGGCTGCATTGGCGTTGTGGTTCTTGTTTGATCGGACTGTGATGGGGATGGCGGTGTCGTCGGTAGTGGGTATAGGAAGTTGGGTTGGATTCATGCTCATCATCACTCCGTAAAACCTTACTCAATGAAGAAGCTGACTGTAGTGGAATATCACATCCTATAATCGATGCAACAGGATGGATGCCCTCAGCTTTATTCTCCGCAAACGTCGCCTTCGGCAACATCGGTCGTAAACTCTTTGAACGAGAAACTCACGGTCAACGAAGACGTCGCTACTCCATCTCCTACCAACACCGTCCAAACTCTGTCCATTAACCTCCCCTCTCCAACTCTGCTTCATACTTCCATATACGACATGGGAGTCGGTTTTATTTCTCGGGATTTTTCTCTCTCATTAGCGTCACGGATTTGGTCGGGTCAGGTTTAGCTTAGACAAAATTCAATTCTTTACTTCGACACCCATACCCACGAAGTTTACTTCTAACACTTTCTAAATCCAAAATGCGGTACGTAGACATTGTCCGTGATGGGAGTTTACTTGTAAACAGGTGGAAGATTGGATTTCACGGCTTGTTTGATATTTGCTGGTTCGGTCTCTTCGGTGGTTTGTCCAGCGGGAAGTTCAGCCAACTTTTTCTCACGACCACCCCAACTGTCCCCTGTCAGTTACTGTCCACAGGAGGGGGGAGAGGGGTTGGGGGGGAAGTACTGCCAGTAATTGAGGTACCGGTATCCTTGTCCTAATTGTGCAGTTTCATTGATGACATGACAAGCGAAAAGAAGATAATTCCGAGGCGTCACCACTACATGTCAATACACTGAGTCTATGAGGGTGAATTTTACTCCACGCATAACGCATGAACGTCGCGGAATAGACAGCTAATGCAGCAGTCATACGTCCATTAATTTTCTCTTCTGGTTTCCCCGTTAAATCGGCAATAGCAGCAATCGGTATCCCAAAATTACTACGCCATTAGTTCCCCCCAAAACAAGACACCAACCTCACAGGTCCCTACCGTCAGTACACAAGCCATTAGTGGGGGATACCCAGAAATGTGTTGACAGGAAGTACTGTCTGTACGAGTTGGCATTTCGCCAAGCCCAGAAACGGGAGAAGATACCCGATCGGGCTGCTGCACTCATGACCACAGAGTGATTACGTTCAAGAGGAGAGAGAGGAAGAGTCCGTTGTTGGTGATGAATCGGACTGTGGGCAAGGTGCTGAACCCGAGACGAGGAGAGGTGGAGCTCAACAATTTCTTCAACGGTTAATTCGGAAACAAACTGGGAAAATACGTGAATAACGTAAATAACTTGAATGTAAATATTCCAACCTCTCAGCAGCACCGTTGCTGCTTTGGACGATCGTCGTTGTGCGTTGTCGACATGGGGAAACCGACTCCATTGACGTTGGCAGCTATTCTCTCCGATTTAGGATCATTGAAAGCATGTCCTCCTGCTCTACGAGCTGGAATACTCTCCGAGAATGGGACTGGATTGTCAAAGTTACCGGAGACGGCCATGAATGAGGAGGATGAGTTGGTCGAGGAGGAGGAGACGAAGAGGGAGGAAGGGACGGTGGGACAGGTCAAGGAGGTGTTGAGGTTGAAGAAACGAGTGGAGACATGGGTTAAGCCTGGTGGGGAGGGAGAACGGAATTTGAAGGATGTGGAGGAGGTGGAAGAGAAGGTTCGGGGGGTGTTGGTGGAAATGAGTGAGTATATGGATGTTTGATATTACGTTCAAGGTATGAATGAGATGGCAGATTTTGGCTGATGTGGAGAATGTTATTTGAAGGAACGGTTGGTGGGAAAGCGATATCTGTGTTGCAAATTTGAAATGGAGAGTATACGATAATGTTGCATTTGGATTCAGTGAAGTTGTCATTGGATCTTCCCACCAAAAACGCCTTGAAATGAACGAGGAAAACTTATGCATTGTACTTGGAACTAGACGCAGTAGCCGTAGACAAGGTGGAATTAATTATATCACTTCAATTTGTTCCCGTTGGTGTACTGCCAGTGCATCTTAAATTGAATCGTCCCCAAGTTTTTTCCCGCGGTGTTGATCGTCCAGGGGCTTCAAACTCCACTCAAATTCCCTCCCTCAACCGTCTCGTGAGCGAGTTTAACCGCGATACTTTATCTTGAGCAACAACACTTCCGTTTTCTTGTGAAGAAAATCCTACTGTTTCGGCCATACTGTCAGAGAATTTACTTTTACTTTTCGGAGACCTTTCAATGCCAGACAACCAACTCAAATGTCATCTTACGAAATTTCGCCTGTCAACTTCATTCACGCCCAGAGAGCAAAGGAGTTCATATGTAGAAGTACTTTCTACCACTATTTCATTACTAAAATCAATGGCAAGCTGCTCTATCTTTCAATCTAATAAGTCTAGGTTCCCTTTTACTCGCCCTCACGGGGTTTCTTGCAACGGCGACCTCGTCAGTCCGCGGTCC
>Ga0182015_10005612_pt1 | contig 12967 bp, 12 predicted proteins | sample 712P3MmetaG_FD_120478 | JGI IMG/M metagenome (GOLD analysis project Ga0182015, IMG submission 120478) | Permafrost microbial communities from Stordalen Mire, Sweden - 712P3M metaG | ecosystem: Environmental > Terrestrial > Soil > Wetlands > Permafrost | place: Sweden: Stordalen | collected...
CGTCAAGGGGTGACGATAGGAGGGCAGCAGTGGTGGCAAGGGTGCCGAGCGAAGCAAGGCGTTATTAGCTGGTGGTATTGCGAAAGTCAGCTACCGCGTAAGGGGTGGTCCTCTCCAGGACCAGGTGACATGTAGACGAAGGGAATGTGGGATGCGGTCATTTAGCAACGGGTCGAGGAGACAGTAGGTGTGACGGCGCACAGAGTTCATGACGCAGCTCTCGGCAGGATGCCTGGCGCGGATCCGGTCGTTCCGGACTACACGATTTGGTCGCAAATCAATGTGGACGAGGTAGTTCTCTGGGAGGACCCGGATCCGAGGGTGCAGCTCGGAGGGGCCGCTACCTATGCCGCGCTTGGTGCCCGGCTCGTGTCTCCGCGGGAGCGAACGGTCAGGGTGGTGGGGTGCGTGGGCGCAGACTTTCAACCGGAATTCTGGCAGTGGTTCGAGGACCATGGCATAGATGCTTCTGGATTGGAGGTGCGGAGCGACCACACTCCTCGGTCGAAGCTTGTCTACGGACGCGACGGGGAGCGTGTGGAATATCCACTATTGGGTCAGGAGCACTTTCGCCAGCTCAGCCTCGATGTCGCCGCGGTGCCACCAGTGAACCTTGGATGTCGAGGTCTGTACGTATTTCGGGAAGCGCAAAGAGACTTCTGGGACGAGCTGCTCGCGTGTACGCGTGTCTCAGGAGCGAAGGTCCTTTGGGAGATAGATCGGACGTCGTGTCAGCCAGGGTGTTGGGCGGACAGCTCAGCGGTGATGAAGGAAGTGGATGTCTTTTCTATTAGCCACGCAGAGGCGACATTGCTGCTGGACTGCGACGATGTCTTGAAGTGCCTTGACTCCCTGCGCTCATGCTGTGAAGGCGTGCTTCTCTACCGTATGGGTGCAAGGGGGTCGTATGTGGCCGAGAGTGGGAGGGTGCTTCGTGTGTCGGCGGTAACGAGCATGAAAGTCGTAGATCCGACGGGTGCCGGCAACGCGTACGGAGGCGCGTTTCTGGCTGCCTGGTGCGAGGAAGCGGGTCTGGAGAGAGCGTCGCGACTTGCCGCCGGCGCCGCGGGGGTTGTGCTCGGCGAGTGGGGTCCCCCGTCGAGTTGCGAGTCTGGCCTCGCGCTCGAGGCGCAAGAGCTTGCAGCGAGGACAGATGTGAAGGACGTCAGGTGACAGTCGAGGGCCCTGCGGCGCCGAGAGGGAGTCAAGAGAGGAGTCAAGAAGCTCGGGCGGACGTGCCCAGATGTCAGGGGTTAGGGAATTGTTGAGGCTGTCATCTGCAGTTTTGTCGGGATGGACCAACGGGTGTGCGTGAGGAAGGAACTACCGGACTATGCCAATTGTTAGCTTTGAGCTGAAGACAGAATCGAACGTGGCGTATGACATAACGCCGCAAGTCGCCCAGGTTGTTCGCGACAGTGGCGCAACTTGTGGCATCGGGGTGGTGTCGTTGCCGCACACCACCGCCGCGGTGTGCATTATTTCATTTCCCGACCCGAACACACTCGAGGACGTGATGGACGAGGTGGCCAGGCTCGTTCCGACGCGAATTGACTTCAAGCACCAGCACGACACTCCTCAAGACGCCGCGGGACATATCAAGTCCGCTCTGATCGGGTGCAGCCTTTCGATACTTGTCAACGGCGGTGCTCCCGTCCTCGGACATTCACAGAGGATCTACTTCCTGGAGTTCGACGGTCCACGAGAGCGGAGCGTCAATGTCTGCGTCGTGCCGGTGTGAGCGCGCAACGATGAGTTCGGGAGCCAGCGATCGCGGCGAGAGGCCGTCGGGCCAGTGCGACGTCGAGGAGCAGGAGTACACCCCGCGCGGTGCTATCTATGCTGCAAACGTACCGAGGAAAGGCCTGTTCATCGACGGGCGTCCTGCACTGACCGGGATTGACCCAGATGCTGTAGGCGAGTACGTGATTCTGACGGTGCGGGACCCGCTCTGCGCCTACGCCTCGGATCCTGCAGAACTGTTGGCCAGCCGGCTTGTAGACGCGCATCCGATAGGGCTAACAGGTATGTTCTCCTGCTGGACCGGCTTCTACAAAGATGCATCGATCACAGTCGTGTCCGGTGGCAGCGGGGCGCCCGAGGCCGAACTTGCGCTGCACGAGTTTCTGGAGAACACGGCTGCAACGACCTATGTGAGAGTTGGCGGCTCAGGTGGTATGCACGCCTCGGTTAAGCCGGGCGACGTGGTCATAGCCAGCGGGGTGGTTCGAGATGAGGGTATGACGAGGAGCTACATCCCGCCCTCCTACCCCGCGGCATGCTCCTTTGAGGTTGTCGCGGCCCTCGCCGAAGCGGCCTCTCACTCGTCGGCACGTTGGCATATCGGAGTCACCCGGTCGGCTGACAGTGACTTCTGCGGTGTGGGCAGGCCAGGGGTGCGCGGGTACATGCAGCCCTGGAATCTTGACGTAGTGGATGTCTGGACCCGTGCGGGTGTCCTGAACGGAGATCGGGAGTCGTCAGCGGTTGTCACGTTGGCTCAGCTCTTCGGGCGTCGGGGGGGATCGATCTGTTCGGTTGCCGACAACATCGTCACGGGCGAGCGATTCGAGGCTGGCGCCGGCCATGAAGCCGCGATCGACATAGCCCTTGAGGGCTTGAGTGTGCTTCGCGCGATGGACAACGCGAAAGCGGCGGCCGGTAGCCCTTGCTGGACGCCGTCGCTCGGTCTCGCGGTTCCGCCCGGGCGGCCGGAGACGATTCGGTGATGAAGCCCTCCGTCAAACCCGGGGGCCAGCCGGCTGCGGTAGCGGTAGCACCAACGCCGCTCGCAGAGCGATGAGTCACGTGACCATCGTCGGGGTTGACGGCGGGCTGAGCGTCGATCACCTGGTCCGAGTCGGCGAGGCTCCGCATTTCTTTGAACTCGGTGGTCCAGGTCTTTTCGCAGCTCTTGGAGCTCGGCTCATCGAAGGTACGAAAGTGATGCTCCGGACCGCGCTTCCGTCGTCTGTGCCAGAGTTCAGCGAGGTACTGACAGCGGCAGACGTCGACCTCAGTCTTTGCGGCGTCGCTCGGGAGGTGCCACGAGTTTGGATTCTCGACTCACCTGAGGGCCGCCGCCTGGTTCTAACGGGACCTCCCGCCGGGCTCGAGATCGCCGAGGCGGATGAGGTACCTGCCGGGCGATCGACCTCCAAAGCGAAGGGCTTTCCACGACTCGACGCGCTTTTGCTGTGCTCTCCGCTGCGACTGCCCGCCGACGTGAAGTATGCGGCCATCTTGGGCATCGATCCCGAGCAGCGAAAGACGAGCGCAAACTCTTTGAGCTACTGGAAACGGATCACGATTCCACAAAAGAGCGTGCTCATCCCAAGTCGGCTTCAGTTGGTGTCGGTCGACAACGATCCGTTCCGTGCTGCGTTACATCTGTGCGAGATGCTGGAAGTTCCCGTCATCGCGAAGCTGGACGCCGATGGTGCACTCGCGGTCGATGCAAGCGGCGCCTGGCATGTGACCGACGAGGAGGTTCAGGTGGTCGACACAACGGGAGCCGGTGACGCGATGGCTGGGGCGGCCCTTGCGGCGATCGCATCCGGCTGCGACATCGCCACCGCAGCAGCACTTGGGGTCAGCGCGGCGAGACTCGCCTTGTCCGACTGGGGAGCTGGCGGCCTCATAAACAGCCGATCACTCAGCAGACCATTGCGCGGTGTCAGAACAAGGAGAAGATAATCATGGCTACCGAGGCACGAACTACTTTACTGAGGCTCGCCTCCTCGGTGAAAGTCACGGAGCCGACCCGAATTGAAAGGCTCACAGGTGAGAGAAGCAAAGGGGCCGTGTTCGCAGGATGTGGTGATTCGCTCGCCGCAGCACTTCTTTCGGAGAACTACGGTCACCAAGCCAAGTCGTCTGGCGACCTGGCCTGGTGCTCTCAACGCAGCGCAGCGTATACGACCCTCGTCGCAGTCTCGTCCTCGGGCGGGAGCGGTGCAACGGTACTTGCTGCGCGGAAGGCGGCAAAGCGGGGCGTCAGTACGATCGCCGTAACAGCCTCAGCGGACTCACCGCTGAGCGAAGCCTGCAATCGCACGCTCGTGGTACCTAGCCTGACGGTAACAGAGACTGTTCCTGCGGCCAGCTACGTGATGTTGTCGCTGGGTGTTCTAGCTGCGTGCAATGTCGACCTGAGCGATGTACCCGTCCGGATCGGAGATGCGATCGAGGCGCTCTTGGAACCGGCGTCCCACGCGGTCGATAACTTTCCCCTCCAGCCCCCATGGGGCATATCGGTGCTGACGCTTCCGGATATGCGGAGCGCAGGTGAGTTCTGGAGCCTGAAACTCATCGAAGCAACTGGGCTTCCGGTCCGCTCGGTACCCCTCGAAGAGAGCGGACATGTGGACTACTTCATCGGTCCCCAACCACATGTCACTGTCCAGCTCGTCGGCCGCGAGGGTCGTGAGCGCCACGCTGAGCTCTCTGACGCACTTAGGCGCAACGGGCACGACCTTGTGAGGCTCGATGTGGGCAGATGGATGACCGAGGCTCGAGATCTCGAGAGCGGGGATGATTGTGTCGCGGTGGCAACCGGCGCCGTGGGCGCTTATGTGGCAACCGACGTTGCGGATCTGTGGGCACGAGTTCCGTTCCGCAATGGAGATGTGAATATGGACGCAAGCCACATCCAACTTGGCATGGGAACAGATTGAAAAAGCGCGGTCGCAGGTTGCCGGCTGGAACGACTTGGGATCGGAGAAGATGAATAAGACCGAAGAGGCCGAACGAACCTATGCAGGAGTCATCGGCAAGATCATCGGGGTTTACTTTGGCAGACCGGTGGAGGGCTGGAAATACGAGGCACTGAGAAGGGAATTCGGTCAGATCGAGTACTACCCAAACGACCTGACGGGCATGCCCTTGATCGTGCCGGATGACGACATCTCCGGCACATTCGTGTTCGTCCGCGCGATCCTCGACAGTTGGGGAAAAGAACCATTTTGTGCGCAGACAGTTGCCAACACATGGCTCAACTACCTGGTCGAGAATGAGACCGTGTTGTGGTGGGGCGGTCTCAGTCGCTCCACGGAACACACCGCCTACCTCCGTCTCAAGCGAGGGATTACAGCACCGGAAAGCGGTTCCATCGCGCTCAACGGCCGCGCAATGGCTGAGCAGGTCGGCGCTCAGATCTTCATTGATGGCTGGGGGATGACCAATCCTTGCGACCCAAAGCGCGCCGTCGCGCTGGCCCGCGCAGCAGCGTCGGTCAGTCATGACGGTCTTGCGACAGATGCGGCATGCCTTATAGCTGCCATCGAGGCGTTGGCGTACGAAGAGGTCGAACTTGAACACCTCTTCGAGGCCGGCCTGGCGGCCGTCAACTCTCCGCGGCTTGCTCGCCTCGTGGAGGAGGTGGTCACGCGCTGCGCGACCACCGACGACTGGCGATCCGTACGCGACTGGATTGAGCGGGAGCACGGATACGACAAGTACCCGGGCAACTCTCCGGTGGCCACGAACCACGCGGCGATCATCATGTCACTGATCATGGCTGGGCGCAGTTTTCAGAAGAGCCTTGCAATATGCACGTCGGCCGGCTGGGACACGGACAGCAACGCCGGCAATGTGGGTTGTATCAACGGGATTCGGCTCGGGTTGGCGGGAATCGACGCGGAGGCGGATCTACGAGGCGTGGTGGCCGACAGGATGTTCGTCGTGAGCGCAGACGGTGGCGAGTGTGTCACCGACGCCGTGCGCGAAACGCGAAAGTTAAGCGCCTCGGTCGCGCTAATGCGCGGAGAGCAGCTCGCTTCCCGCGCGGCGCGGTTCGAGTTTGAGTTTCCAGGCGCAACGCAGGGCTTCCGCAGCTATCAGATCGCTGGCGCGGGGCAGGCAGCTACGCGGCTCGGAAGCAGAGGAACAGGTCTCAGCGTGGACTATCGTGCCCTCGCACCCGGGGCCCCAGCCGTAATCGCGGTCGAGACATTCGTGGAGCCAGCACCCCCAAACACGGAGGGGACAAGCTACTTCAAAGTTGTCGGAAGCCCGAGCCTGTATCCCAGCCAGGTGGTGAAGGCCGTCCTGGAGGTAGTCGCGGGTGGCTATCCAGCGGTGAGCTTCTTTGTTGAGGCGTATTCGGATAATGGAGTGACGCGAAGGATCCGCGGGAGTGAGATGGTTCTAGCGCGAGGGGAGAACGAGCTCTCATGGTTGGTACCCGACACCGGAGGATCTCCGATCTACCGACTCGGAGTCGAGCTCACATCCAAGGTTCGCCTCGACGGCCAAACTTTGATCAGGAGCATTGACTGGGACGGCGCCCCGCTCCACTTTCGTCTCGGACGCGCGGAGGAGATGTCTCCCGACTTGACTCCTTGGACAACGGACACCGTCTGGCTAAGGAGCTTCGTGAGCTCGGCCACAAACCTCGCGCCGGACTACACGACGACGTTCTCCCTCTCGCACACCGGGGACAATGGAGTTGCGACGATCGGCACGTCCGACTGGTCGGATTATGCGGTCGAGAGCAGAATTACTTTCAATCAACAAAAGGCTGCGGGCCTTGTGGCCCGCGCTCGTGGCCATCGGCGCTACTACGCAGGACTGCTGGCGCATGATAGGGCAGTGATAGTCAAGCGGCGCGATGGCGTGGAGTCTCTGCTCGCGCAACTGCCCATGCAACTGCAGTCCGGCGAGGCTCACACTATGCGGTTTGCGGTGATCGGAGACGCGCTACGACTGGAAGTTGACGGAGACCGTGAGCTGCTCGGGAGAGACGGTGAATTCATCCGAGGTGGAGCTGGGTTTGTCGTCGACGAGGGAGGCGTGCTCGTGGATGGATTCTCTATACAAAGGGCACGGTGATCGGTCGATGCGGTCAGATATCGAGCAGTATGCGGAGAGGGTCTACGCCGGAGTGCTGGGGAAGATCATCGGGGTCTATCTCGGACGACCCGTTGAGGGCTGGCCATATGAACAGATTCAGAGCCGCTTCGGTGAAATAAGCAACTTCGTCCATGGCGACCTGAATGAACCACTAATCGTTGCTGATGACGACATCTCCGGTACCTTCGCGTTCTTCAGAGCAGTATCGGACAATGACGTCGTACCACCAACCGCGCAGCAGGTGGGCCATACTTGGCTCAACTACATCATTGAGAGACGTACGATCCTATGGTGGGGCGGGGTAGGCCGGTCGACGGAACATACAGCCTATTTTCATCTGAGTAGAGGAGTGGACGCTCCAGACAGCGGGTCAAGCAAACTGAATGGTCCCGTACTTCCGGAACAGGTTGGCGCTCAGATCTTCTACGACGCGTTTGCGATGATCTACCCGGGCGATCCAGAGCGAGCTGCCTACGCCGTTCGAGAGGCCGCCTCTGTCAGTCACGACGGTGTCGCAGTCGACGCCGCGAGCTTTCTCGGCGCCATGCGCGCCCTGGCCTTCGAAGTGGCTTCGCTGTCAACTCTCATTGCTGACTGCCGCCAATATGTGAGAACCCGCCTGCTGAATGAGGTTATCGACGGGGTAATGGAAATATGCTCCGCGTCGGAGTCGTGGCGGGAGGCGCGGGACAGAATCGATGGAGACTACGGCTACGCCAGGTACCCAGGCCCGTGCCATATAGTGCCCAATCACGCGATGACACTCGGAGCTCTCTTACTGGGGGGCGACAATTTTCAACGATCGGTGATGATCGCCGCGTCCGCTGGCCTGGACACCGACAGTAATGCAGGCACAGTGGGATGTTTGAACGGCATTCGTCTGGGACTTGACGCGCTTACTGAGGATGTCGATCTGCGGAAGCCAGTAGCGGACCGGTTGCTTGTCGTCACCGCAGACGGAGGGTCGTGCGTCTCGAATGCGGAGTCGGAAGCCAAGCTGATCGTCCGCGCGATGGAGCGGACACGCGGCAACCCGCCTCCGGCTCAGGGTGCGCGGTTCACCTTCTCATATCGAGGCTCCACCCAGGGATTCCAGTCCTGCCCGTACCTGGGGTTGCAGTCGTCGCGAACGGAAGTGGCCGGGGGAGACGGACGAAACGGGCTTATGGTGGAGTGCGAGGGCGTTGGACCAGACGCACCGGCCGCCGTTTCGGTACCTGTGTTCCTCGATCCCCTGGACGACGCTCGGAACTTCTCAACCGTGGCGAGTCCCACTCTGTATCCGGGCCAAACGGTCTTTTGTCGAGTCCGCTCCGATAGCGAAGGGTCGCCGAGAGCGCGCTTATATGTGCTCTACCTAGAAGCCGACGGGGCGCAGAGAAGAGAATTCAGCGAGCCCGTAACCTTAGGAAAACAGAGTTCCCTGCTCAAGTGGAAGATTCCTCCGATCGGTTCCGTACCCCTTGTTCGCCTCGGCCTTCTTCTGGAGGCCAGCAGCAGGTTCGATGGTCGTGTCATGATCGAGGAGGTCGATTGGCGAGGCGCCCCGTCGGAGTTCGAGGTCTCCGGCAGTCTCATGACGTCCATCTGGGAGACCCAGCCGATCGGCTTGCGGGGATGGGTTGGTTCGGCGGAGAATTTCGAGGCCGATTCCCGCTTCACGTTTGCTGTGTCACATTCGCACGATCTGGGTCTGGCCACGATAGGTGCCAGAGATTGGAGCGACTACTCGGTCACGTCGCATCTGGCGTTCAGCCTGCACACCTCTTGCGGACTAGTCATGAGGAGCGTGGGGCACCGAAGGTTCTACGCCGCGATGTTCGAGGAGGGGAAGCGACTCACGATCGTTAAGCATCGCGACAGGAACAGGACTGTTCTGGCAGCGATAGATTTCCCCTACGAGATTGACGAAGACCACCTTGTTACAGCGCGATGCGTTGGCAGGGAGCTCATGGTTGACATCGACGGTGCCGAGCTGATCTCGACTCGCGACACCGATTCGCCGTACCTGGGCGGCGCTGCCGGCTTCATCGTCGAGGGTGGAACGGTCTATGCAGACGGATTCTCGGTTCACTGTCTCGATGACGAGGTCGCTATGAGGGATCCGAGCGCTGTCTAAGCGGAAACGCCTCCCGCGCCCTAGCGGCAGAAGTTGCTGTCGCAGGTAGGAAACGAACAGCCGTTGCCGCCGGTCACTTAACGATCACCGCTTAGATGTACGCCTCGGATCCCGGTGCAGGTAATGGAAGCGCACGCGACCCGCAACCCACGCCGTGCGAGAGACGTGGACGAGGTCACCGTCGCGTCGCCGCCCGGCCGCCGTCACGATGAAGAGCGGAGTGTCGACAAAGGTTTCCAGTAAGTGAGCGTCGGCCGCCGTCGCAAGAACGGCCTCAACGACGTTGTCGACGAGCGACGACTCAATGCCGTATTGCTCGCTCAGGGTCTGCGAGAGCGACCCGTCCACGAGCCGCTGCTTCTCAAGACCCGGAACAACCGACATCGGTACCCAAGACTCCGTCATCCCGATCGGTTCATCGTCGACGCGGTGAAGGCGCTTGAAATAAGCGAAAGGCGGCTCAACATCAAGGTCCGAAAGGCGCGCCTGTGCTTCGGGAATCAACACATCTCTAATCCCGGACTCGATGACCTCCGAAACGGGTTTGTAACCCTGCAGGCTTAAACGGTCACGCCAGGGGTCGTTCATGCTGAGATCGTGCTGAATGGGCAAACGCCGCGGTGCGACGAAGGTGCCAATGCCCTGACGACGATCCACGTAGCCTTCGGCGGAAAGGTGCCCGAACGCTTGTCGTACGGTCATCCGACTTACCCCGAAGTCATCGGCAAGCTCAGTTTCCGAAGGCAACCGATGGCCGCTAGGGAGGGTCCCATCGTCGATCGTCCTCTTGAAGTGTTGCGCAACCTGAGCCCAGGCAGGCATTGGCGACGTACGAACGACCTGCACCGGTGGGCTGTCGGTTTGTGTCCGCAACTCAGAGTCGCTCATACGCTTATAATATACAGATATATTGAGGTCCGTACGTTATGGCTAGTCAGTTCTAGCTGGCGTCACCGCCGTAGCTGTCGGCCTGACGGGAATGTAGCTGGAGCTCTCGAGAGAGGTGTTCAGATGAGCCACGTCAGCGATGTAATCATTGATTGCGACCCAGGCATGGATGACGCCTCCGCTCTAATGCTCGCCATTCGGAGTGGCGCTCTGAATGTGCGGGCGGTCACGTGCGCAACTGGCAACCTACTTGCGGACCGTTGCGCGCAGAATGCGTGTCGAGTTCTAGACGTGCTTCGCGCCGGAGACATTCCTGTGTCGGCTGGAGCACTTCAACCGCTCGTTCGGCAGTACGCAGTCGACCCGTTCTCCCATGGGAGTGACGGACTTGGTGACATTGGGGTACCATTTTCGAGCAGGCCACTTGATCCACGCTTTGCTCCCGATACGATCATCGAAGTCGCCTTGCAATATCCTGGTATATCCGTGCTGGCCATGGCGCCATTGACCAACTTAGCCCTAGCCCTGATGAAAGCCCCTAAGTTAACGGACTTGATTGGCCACATTTATTTTATTGGTGGGAACTACGGGTTCAACGAATGTTCGCAGCTATACGGTACAGGCACTACCCCGCAGAGCGAATGGAATGTGTTAGTTGATCCGGAAGCCGCTCGGTTGGTATTTCGTTCGGGAATTCCGCTCACTGCGATTGGGGTTGATGTCTGGACGCGTGAGGAAATGAACCTAAGCGAGGCTGAGCTCGAGCGGCTAGCCAGTTCCGATCGGCCCGAAGCCAAGACGATTGCCGGGTTTGTCGGTTTCGTCCAGCGTCGGGGCTACGGACGCTATTGCGCCTATATCGATGCAACTGCCGTTGCGCTGCTTTTGAATCCAACGATGTTCTCGACGCGGGAGGTGGGTGTCGACGTCGAAACGGTCAGCCCCCTGACCCTCGGAATGACAGTCGTCGAGCGGCGCGTACATCACGCGTGGACCGATCTGCCGCGCATCAACGCTGCTTACGACGCGGACTTTTCGAGCTTTCGCGAGTTCATTGTGGAGACGCTGTCGGCGTAGCGCGAGCGAGCCCGTCGTCGCGTATACCGCCGCCGTGGAGAGTGCAACAGCCGCATTGGCGTTGCATCGGGATCTCGGCGGAGGAAGGGATTTCGAAGATGAGGGCAGCCAGTTGCGAACATGGCGTAGTTGTTCGAGTGCGTATTCCGATGATTCCGCACACCCAATCCGCTTTTTCGGACGCGGGCGTCGGATCTACTCGACCTGCTCGGTGTCCCCGACGGTTGTTACCGATGACCCATGGGGGACGTGAAGGCTACGTCAGATCAGATGTGGGGGAAGGGAGTTTCAGGGTTCATCTCCAAAGCTGCGACGCGGTCGCGCAGCACTGCGGTTGTCTCGCCGCTCTTGGCGAGACAGCTCACGAGATCTCTCCGCTTGTCCCGGGAAAGGCGCCGCGTGCGATCTCGCGGCCTTGGCCTGCCAGTTCCCAGAAGCTGTAGGGCCCTTCGCCTTGCAGGTCCCGGGCAGCTTGGGCGAGTGCCCCGAGAGCTGCGAAGGCGAATGTGCCGCCAATGGAGATGCGGCTTACGCCGGCCGAGGCGAGCTCGCTCACACTCGGGCCATCGCGCAACAACAGCGCGTTCACGGGCCGGTCCAGCTCTCGCACGAGTGTCGCTATGTCCTGGGCATCGACGAGGCCGGGCGCGTAGAGCACATCGGCCCCGGCTTGCTGGTAGCGCTGCAGGCGGGCGATCGTGTCGGAAAGCTCCGCCCGGCCGTGCAAGTGGTTCTCGGCTCTGGCGGTGAGGACGAGCCGCCCGGCGGCGGCCGCGGCGGCCGCGGCCACGCGTTCGGCCGCGAGCGCGGGATCGTAGATGCCTTCGCCGCTGGAGTCCTCGATCGAGCACCCCGCCAAGCCAGCCGCGAGGGCGCCGGCGACCGTCGCCGCCACCTCGTCGGGCTCGTGGCCGAACCCGTTCTCGAGGTCGGCTGAGACCGGGACGTCGACCGCCGCGACGATGGCGGCTGCGTGCGAGAGCGCCTCGTCGCGCGTGACCGAACCGTCGAGCCGGCCGATGCTGGCCGCAAACCCGCTGCTGGTCGTTGCCAGGGCCTGGTAGCCCAGCGCTGCGAGCACCCGGGCCGATCCGATGTCCCACGGGTTGGGCATAACGAGCGGTGAACCGGAGCGGTGCAGCGAGGCGAACTCCTCTTTGCTGGAGGCGCTCACGAAGCTTGCGCCCGGCGGTCGTCGACCGGCTGCCAGGCCCGCGATGCGACCGCGAGAGCGTTCCAGGCGTTGATCGTGACGATGAGCGCCAGCAGGGACCCGATCTCGTCCGGGCCCAGATGTGCCGCCACCTCCTCGTAGGCTTGCGCGGGTACGTGGCTTTGCGACACGAGGGTGACGGTCTCGGTGAAACTGAGCGCCGCCCGTTCTTTGTCCGTGAAATAGTCGGTCTCGCGCCATACCGGCAGCGCGTAGATGCGCTGCTCGCTCTCGCCGATGGCGCGGGCGTCTTTGGTGTGCACGTCGACGCAGTAGGCGCAGCCGTTTAGCTGTGAGGCGCGGATGCGCACGAGCTCGCGAAGTCGCGGGTCGAACTCGACGAGGTCGAGCTGTTTCACCGACGCCTTGTCGAGCTGGCCCATCGCCTTTGAGAACACCGCCGCATGTGCGTCGAGGTCGAGTCGGACGGAGATTGTGTGGGTGGGTTCCATGCCTTCACCATAAGGGTGGATAGGGCCGCGAGTAAGGTCCAATATTACGGTACAACAGTGGGCCAATTCCGGGCTGGACCTACACGTCGAGCTCAACCGCGCCCACCTGCGCGAGTCCCTCGAGCGCAGCCTTCGCGAGACCGTGCAGAGCGGCCGCCTCGGCGCGGGCGCCCTCCTCCCGCCATCGCGCACCTTGGCGGGCGATCTCGGCGTCGCCCGCAACACCGTCGCCGAGGCCTACGCGCAGCTCGTTGCCGAGGGCTGGCTGACAGCCCGGCAGGGATCTGGGACGCGGGTCGCCCTGCATCCGGCCGGCCCGGCCGCGGCCGCAGGTAGGCGCGCCGGGCCGGAGCCGGTCGCGCGCTA
>Ga0182015_10005613_pt1 | contig 12966 bp, 9 predicted proteins | sample 712P3MmetaG_FD_120478 | JGI IMG/M metagenome (GOLD analysis project Ga0182015, IMG submission 120478) | Permafrost microbial communities from Stordalen Mire, Sweden - 712P3M metaG | ecosystem: Environmental > Terrestrial > Soil > Wetlands > Permafrost | place: Sweden: Stordalen | collected...
AAGCTGGGCCTCCCCAAGACCGTCGCGTACAAGATGGTTGCCGACCGCTATCGCCAGCGGGCCGAGGGTGACGACGGAGAAGCAGACTCCGCGAGCCCCTGGCCGGATATGTCCTGACCCCGGCCCTACAAGCTCGAGGCTGATCTCGCGGCGGCCCTGCGCCGCCCTCGGACATACCAGACGACCACGGCGACCACGACCAGCACCGCGATGCCGATCGCGATCTTGCCGATGGGTCCGGCGACCTTGGTGTAGTTCGCCCCAACCTCGTAGCCGAGCACGCCGAGGAAGGTGACCCAAACGGTCGATCCCAGCAGCGAGAGTCCCGCGAACCAGACCGGCTGAACCTTGGCGAGGCCGGCCGGGAACGAGATGTAGGTGCAGATCACCGGCAGCATCCGTCCAAAGAAGACCGTCGGCAGCCCGAATCGGGCAAACCACCGATCGGCCAGGTCGAGGTGGCTGGCGGAGATCCCGATCCGGCGTCCCGGGCCGAGCAGCAGCGGCCGGCCGAAGCGCCGCGCCAGCGAGTAGGCGATGAGCGCGCCGATCAGGTTGCCGAGGATCCCCGCGACGATGACGGCCACGATGTTGAAGTGCCCGGTCGCCGCCAGCACCCCGGCCACCGGCATGATCACCTCGCTCGGGAAGGGCACGCCGCAGCTGTTGATGAGCATCAGCACGAGCACGACGAAGATGCCCCCACTCGTGACCCACTGACCGATCACGCCGCCCATCGCCGCGGATTGTGGCCTACGCTGCCGCGAACATGCGCCAAAAGCTCCATGGACGTTCGACCTCGCCAAGTTCGATCCCGCCCTGGCCGGCGCCCTTCGATCCCGCCGCCGAGCTGGACTGGGGCAAGCCCGAGTTCGCGAGGCGGCTGCTTCGCGAGCACCTCGATCAGTCCCACGACGGCGCGAGCAGGCGGCGCACGGTCATCGCCGGGCAGGTGCGCCGCCTCCGCCGCCTGCTCCCGGCCCCGCCGGCGCGGATCCTCGACGCCGGCTGCGGGCCGGGGCTCTACGCCGTGCCGCTCGCGGCACTCGGCCACTCGGTGACCGGCGTCGATATCAGCGCCGCCGCGCTGCGCCACGGACGCGCCCTGGCCCGCGATGCGCGCCTCCGCGGCAAGGTCCGTTTCGTCAAGGGAGATCTGCGCGATATTCCGCTGGCGCCGGACAGCTTCGATGCCGTGCTGCTCGTGTACTTCGTGCTCGAAGCCTTCTCCCGGACGGACCAGCCACGGGTGCTCGGTCGTCTGGCGTCATCGCTCGCAACCGGCGGGACGCTGATCGCCGAGATGCGGCTGCGACCGGAGCAGCCGCCCGGGCGCATCGACTGGTGGGATGTGGTGCCCAACTCCCTGCTCTCCGACCGGCGCCAGCTGCTCCTCGGCGACGCGGTGTACGACCAGCGCCGCCACACCTACGTGCTCCGGGAGATCGCGATCCACGACGACGGGTCGGTGGCCGTGCAGCAGACCAGCGGGTGGCTGTGCCCATTCGGATCGATCCCCCGCCTCTTCGCGCGCGCCGGCCTTCCGGACGTGAACATGTTCGATGGCTGGACCGGCGCGCCGGCACACGCACTCTCCGAAACAGTCCTTGTGGTCGCGCGCCACCGCTGATCCCGACACCACGCTGGAAGGTCGGTTCGAGCCGCTACCATTCGTTGCTTCGGTCCGGGAGTCCTGTCTGGAGTTGATTCACCATGCCGACGCCCACACCTGATCGCATCCGCACAGTCGCCGTCGTCGGGCACAGCCACGACGGAAAGACGACGCTCTGCGAAGCGTTGCTGCACACGGCCGGAGCGACGCAGCGTATGGGCTCGACTGAGCAGGCCACCTCGCTCTTCGACCATGAGCCCGAGGAGCAACGCCATTCGATGAGCATCGGCCTGTCGGAGGCGCACTGCGACTGGGATGGCTACCGGGTGAACCTCATCGACGCGCCGGGATTCCAGGACTTCGCCGGTGAGGTGGTCGAGGGACTCGCGGTCGCGGACGCCGCCGTGCTCGTGGTGGCGGCGACCGGGACGGTGCCGGTCGGTGCGGAGATGGCCTGGGAGATGATCCAGGCCGCCGGCATCCCTGCGCTCGTCGTCGTGAACCGCATGGACAAGGAGAACGCGGCCTACGAGGCGACCGTCGACGCGCTCCGCGAATCGTTCTCCCGCAAGCCGATCGCGGTTGCCGTACCGATCGGTGCGGCCGACGGTTTCCGTGGCTACGTCGACCTCGTCGACGACCGCGCGCATGCCTTTGACGACCGCGGCCGCGCCACCGACATCCCGGTGCCCGACGAGATGAGCACGGAGATCGAACGCGCCCACGCTGCGCTCGTCGACGCCGCGGCGGAGAGTGACGACGCGCTGCTCGAGAAGTATCTCGAAGGAACCGAGCTCACCGACGACGAGGTGCGCAGCGCACTCCATGCCGCCACGGCGCGGGGCACGCTGGTGCCGATCGTCTGTGCGGCCGCGGCGTCGGAACTCGGCGCGGGGATGGTGCTCGACAGCATCGTCCGCTACCTGCCCGCCCCCACCGAGCGCACGCGTGTCGCGCTCGATCCCAAGGGCAACGACGTGGAGATCGCGTGCGACCCCGACGGCAAGCTCTGCGCGTTCGTCTTCAAGACGACGGTCGACACCTTCGGCAAAGTCTCGTTCTTCAAGGTGCTGCGCGGCACCATGCGCGGGGACAGCCATCCGATCAACCCGAGGCTCGGCCAGGATGAGCGATTCGCGCAACTCGGACAACCCAACGGCAAGTCGATCGTGACCACCACCGAGGTGGTCGCCGGCGACATCGGTGTGGTCACCAAGCTCACACACACGCAGACCGGCGACACGCTGTGCGCGAAGGACGCGCCGGTCTCGCTGCCGCCGCTGCCGTGGCCCGCGGCAAGCGCGTCCGCCGCAATCGTGGCGCGGAGCAAGGGCGACGAGGACAAGATCATGAGCGGGCTCGCGCGGCTTTCCGAAGAGGACAAGACGTTCTCGACGGATCGAGACCCCGTGACCAACGAGGTCCTGGTGCACGGCCTCGGCGACGTGCATCTCGATGTCGCGCTCGAGCGCATGAAGCGGAAGTTCGGTGTCGACGCCGAGCTGCATCCTCCCAAGATTCCGTATCGCGAGACCATCACGGGTACCGCCCGTGTCGGCCACAAGTACAAGAAGCAGTCAGGCGGATCCGGGCTCTACGGCGACGCGACCATCGAGATCGAGCCGCTGCCGCGGGGGGGCGGGTTCGCGTGGGAGGACAAGATCTTCGGCGGATCGATCCCGCACCAGTTCCGTCCGTCGGTGGAGAAGGGCGTTCGCCAGACCATGGAGCAGGGAGCGGTTACCGGCAACCCCATCGTCGACATCAAGGTGCGCCTCGTCGACGGCTCGACCCACAGCGTCGACGGCAAGGACATCGCGTTTCAGATCGCGGGCGCGATGGCGATGCGCGAGGCGGTGCAGAAGGCGTCGCCCGTGATTCTCGAACCGATCGTGAACGTGACGGTGATCGTCCCCGAGCGTTTCACCGGCGACATCATGGGGCTGCTCAACTCGAAGCGCGGGCACGTCGCCGGAGTGAATCCGATCGGCGACGGACGCGCTGAGGTGAGTGCGAGCGTCCCGCAGGCGGAGATGTACACGTTTCCTGTCGAGTTGCGCGCAATGACCCAGGGCAGAGGCCGGTATTCGATGGCCTTCGCGAGTTACGAGGAAGTGCCGGCGCACGTCGCTCAGAAGCTCATCGACGCGCACGGCAACGAACATCCGGCAGCATGAGGAGTTAGTGATGGGCGAGACAGTCGAATTCCCCAGCAATGGGCGCACCTGCAGCGGATATCTCGCGACGCCACCGGGCGGCCGGGGCCCGGGCGTCGTCGTCATCCAGGAGTGGTGGGGAGTCAACGAACACATCCGCGATCTCTGCGACCGCTTTGCGCAGGAAGGGTTCGTCGCGCTGGCCCCTGACCTGTACCACGGCAAGGAGACCAAGGAGCCCGATGAGGCGGGCAAGCTGCTCATGGAGCTCGACCTCGCCGGGGCGGCGCGCGACATGCTCGGCGCTGGCAACTGGCTGGCCGCGAGCGACCGCACCGCTGGAGACCGGGTCGGCATCGTCGGCTTCTGCATGGGCGGTGCGCTTGCCATCTACGCCGCGACGCTCAGCGACGTCTTCGCCGCAGTCGTTCCCTTCTACCCGTACATGGGTGTCACGGCAGCCGCCAAACCCGAAGTCACCAGGATCAAGGGTGCGGTCCTCGGGCATTTCGCCGAGAAGGACGAGGCGTACACGCCAGAGCAGGTCGATGACCTCGAGGCCGAGCTTCGTGGCGCCGGCGTCGACGTCGAATTCTTCTGGTACGCGGGCGCGGATCACGCGTTCTTCAACGACACCCGCCCGGAGGTCTTCGACTCCGACGCGGCACGCCTTTCCTGGGACCGGACTCGGGCCTTCTTCCGGACCCACCTGGCCACCACCGTCGCCCCCGTCTGACCGCCTCATCCGAGGCCGTCCGGCGACCCCCCGGCTGAATTCGGCTCCAATTCGACCCCGATGTGGCTAGAATGCCCGCAACCTGCCTCCGAGCAGTCGCAGACAACCCCCAACCCCCCGGAGGAGCACATGGCCACTGGCTACTGCCTCAAATGCAAGGAACAGCGCGAGATCAAGGGCGCTGAGGCGATCACCATGAAGAACGGCAAACCGGCCACCACCGGCACCTGCCCCGTGTGCGGCACCAAGATCTTCAAGATCGGCAAGGCCGCCTAGCGATCGTCCGCCGGGTCTCAGGGCGCTTTCGCGTCCGGCCTGGCGCACAAACGACTGGTGACGGGGTGCAGATGCGCCCCAGCACCACTTCCATGACCTCGAGCAGCCGCGCGCGGGCTGCGAGTCAGTTGCTTCCGAGCAACTCCTGCTCGAGGAGGTCAAGCGGCAGCGACCCGAGGTTGAGCGCCTCCATGTGGAATCGCTTCAGGTCGAACGCCGAGCCCAGGCGGGAGCTGAGCTGAGCGCGGATGTCGAGCCATACCCGCTCACCGACCTTGTAGCTGATCGCCTGCGCGGGCATCCCGCAGTATCGATCGAGCTCGCTGCGGGCGAAGCCGGGGCCGGCGAAGCCGCAGTACTCGCTCACGAACGGCAGCGCGATGTCCCAATCCCAGACCTCGCCCGGGTGGTATGCCTCGGTGGCGGGGATCGGGAGCTGGAGGTGGAGACCGGTGTCGACGATGACGCGCATGGCGCGGAATGCCTGGGAAGCGAGCATTCCGAGCAGGTAGTCGGGGTTCTCGAGGTAGCCGAGCTCGTGCATCAGGCGCTCGGCGTAGAGCGCCCATCCTTCGGCATGGCCGGAATAGGTGCCGAGCTCGCGCTGGAAGGTCGTCAGGCGCTCCTGGAACGTCATGCAGAGCCCTATCTGCAGGTGATGCCCGGGAGCACCTTCGTGGTACGCCGTCGTGACCTCCGTCCAGAGCGGGAATCGGGTCTGCGCCTTCGCCGGGTACCACGTCCTGCCAGGCCGGCTGAAGTCCGCGGACGGCCCGGTGTAGTACATCGCCGCCGCGGTCCCGGGTGGCGCCTCGCGGCACTCGATCCGGTGGAGCGGCTCGGGGATGTCGAAGTGCGTGCCGTCGAGGTCGGCGATGGTGCGATCGGTCAGGTCCTGCAGATAGGCGAGCAGGTTGTCGATGCCCTCGATGCTCCGGGCCGGGTCATCCCGTAGCACCGCCATGGCGCCCTCGAGACCCGCCCCCGGAGCGATGCGCTCGGCGGTCAGCGCCATGTCCGCCTCGATGCGGTGCAGCTCCTCCCAGCCCCACGCGTAGATCTCCTCCGGGTCGCGGTTCATGCCCAGCCACCTGCGAATCCCCATGGCATACAGCTCACGGCCGACCGCGTCCGTCTCGGGTGCCTTGGGCGCGTACTCGTCGCGCAGGAAACGACACATCGTCGCGTAGGCCTCGGTTGCGAGCCTCGCGCCCTCGGCGAGCTTCGAGGTGAGCGCCTGGTCGTGCGCCTGCTCAGCGGCGATATTGGCGAAGTACGGCGCTTCCGCGCCGCTCAGACCTCCGAGCGTCGAGGCTTGCTCCGCACAGACGAGGGCCTGACGGCGGGGCGCGACCCGGCCGGTGGCCAGTCCATGCCGGAGCGACTCGGTGAAGCCGGTCAGCGACTCCGGCACACGGCTCATGCGCGTGGCGATCCGCTCCCAGTCCTCGGGGGTGTCGCGCGTGCAGAGGTCGAACGCCATCCGGATGAAGGAGATCGGCGAGTCGAAGTTGGAGAGCTGGCGCCACGGCGCGCCAACCTCGTATCCCTCGAGCCCCGCATCGAGACGATCGCGCATGACCGCCGCGGCGATGCGATCGGCATCGTTCTCGATCGGCGCCTGGTCGATCGCGCGGAGCGTGCGCCACCCGAGGTCGATCCTCGCGTCGACGCCGTCCGGCGAGTAGTCGGTCACCTCATCGTCGTGGCCGGGAATGCCGAGGTCGGTCGCGGTGAAGGGATCGAGCGCGCAGAGCTCGTCGACGTACGTGTCAGCGAGACGAAAGATCTCGGTCACGCTTCGAGCGCGACCACGGCGCCGACACCGGCGATGGACGCGACACGGTCACCGTCGTCCAGCCTCATGATGATCACGCCTCGCGTCTGCCGTCCCGAGATACGCACCTGCTCGAGCGGGATGCGGATCACCTGACCCGACGTGGAGATGACCATCAACTCCTCGGAAAGATCCTCCACGACGCGCATGCCGACGATCTCGCCGATCTTCGGGATGGCGGTCTGATCGACGGTGTACACGCCCTGGATGTTGCGGCTCTTCACCGGGTAGTCGCTCATCGGGGTCAGCTTGCCGAAGCCGTTCTCCGTGATGACGAGCACATGGCCGTTGGGGTTCACGATGTCGAACCCGGCGACCTCGTCGCCCTTGCGTAGGCGGATCGCGCCGACGCCCATGGTGTCGCGTCCCATCGGGCGCACTTCCTTCTCGGTGAACCGCGAGCCCTTGCCCTGCCGCGTCACCACGAGGACCTCGTTGCCGCCCGACGAACGGCGCACCCAGTTGAGCTCGTCGTCGTCCTGCAGGTTGATGGCGATGAGTCCGTTGCGGCGCACCGCCGCATACGCGGCAGCGGGAGTCTTCTTGATCTGACCGAGCTTGGTGACCATCACCAGGTACTGCTCGTCGCTGAAGACCTCCATGTCGATGAGCGCGGTGACCTTCTCTCCCTGGTCAACCTCGATGAGGTTGATGATCGGGATGCCCTTGGCCTGGCGCTTGACGTCGGGGATCTCGTGGGTGCGCAACCGGAACACGCGGCCCCGGTTGGTGAAGAAGAGCATGTCGCTGTGCGTGTTCGCCGTGGTGGAGTGCTCGATGTAGTCCTCATCGGTCGAGCGGCGCGCGCCGACGACGCCCTTGCCGCCACGATGCTGCGCGCGGTAGTTGTCGAGTGACATGCGCTTGATGTAGCCGCGATGCGTCAGGGTGACGAAGACCTGCTCCTGGGGGATGAGGTCTTCCTCGTTCATCTCGAGCTCGTCGTGACGGATCTCGCTGCGTCGCGGATCGGCAAACCGGCGGCGCAGGTTGGTGACCTCGTCCTTGATGACGCCGTCGATGAGGCGCGGATTGGCGAGCAGATCCTCGAGTTGCGCGATCTTCTTGATCAGCTCCTCGTACTCCTCGCGGAGCTTGCCGCTCTCGAGCCGGGTCAGCCGGCCGAGGCGCAGGTCGACGATGGCCTTCGACTGCCGCTCGGTGAGGCTGAACCGCTGCTCGAGGGCGGTCTGCGCGGACTTCTCGTCCTGCGCACCGCGGATGATCGCGATCGTCTCATCGAGGTTGTCGAGGACGATGGTCAGTCCTTCGAGGATATGCGCCCGCTCCCGGGCGGTCGTCAGGTCGTGCTGCGTCCGCCGCGTGACCACGTTGCGCCGGTGGCCGATGTAGTGCTGGAGCATCGCCTTGAGGCTCAGCACCTGCGGACGGCCGTCGACGATCGCGAGCATCAACGCCCCGAAGGTCATCTGCAGCTGGGTGTGCTTGTAGAGGTTGTTGAGGACGGTGTGCGGTCGCGCGTTCGACTTCAGCTCGATGACGATGCGCACCTTCTCCTCGCGCCCCGACTCGTCGTGCAGGTCCGCGATGCCGTCGATCTTGCGGTCGTTGACGAGCTCGGCGATGTTCTGCATCAAGCGCGACTTGTTCACCTGGTAGGGGAGCTCACGGACGATGATCTGCTCGCGACCCGACTTCGACTCCTCGAAGTCGACCTGGGCGCGCATCACGATGCGGCCGCGGCCGGTGCCGTACACGTTGGCGATGTCGCGCGTGTAGATGATCCCGCCGGTCGGGAAGTCCGGCCCCTTGACGATGCGGATGAGGTCCTCGGTGGTGGTGTCGGGGTCATCGACCAGCCGCACCACGGCGTCGCAGATCTCGCCGAGGTTGTGCGGCGGGATGTTGGTGGCCATGCCGACCGCGATGCCGCTGGCGCCGTTGACCAGGAGGTTCGGGAGCAACGACGGCATCACCGACGGCTCGCGCACTCCCGGGACGTTGGCGAAGTTCGGGCCAAAGTCGACGGTATCCTTCTCGATGTCGTCGACGAGGCTCATCGCCACCGCCGTCATGCGTGCCTCGGTGTACCGGTACGCGGCAGGCGGATCGCCGTCGACCGAGCCGAAGTTGCCCTGCCCGTCGATGAGCGGATAGCGCATCACCCACGGCTGAGCGAGCCGAACCAGCGTGTCGTACACCGCCGTGTCACCGTGCGGGTGGTACTTGCCGAGCACTTCACCGACGACTGCGGCGCACTTCTGGTACCGCGCTCCCGCGGTCATCCCGGTGTCGAGCATCGCCCAGAGAATGCGGCGCTGTGCCGGCTTCAACCCATCGCGGATATCGGGGAGGGCGCGGCTGATGATGACGCTCATCGCGTAGTCCATGTAGGACGCGCGCATCTCCGCCTCGAGTTCGATGGGATGAACCTGACCGGGCTCGAACACCGCCATTACGCAGACACCTCCGCTGGGCTTCTCACCGCGCCCGCAATGACCTTGCTGACACCCTCATCGGCCGCGCGGGCAGCGACGCGAATCGCATTCATGGTTGCCTCGGCATCGGATCGCCCGTGGGCGATCACCACCTCTCCGGCGACCCCGAGGAGCAGCGCGCCGCCGGTCTTGCGGTAGTCGGTCCGGTCTCGCAGGGGACGGAGCTTCGGCTTGAGCAGGGCGCCACCGACCTTGCCGCCGATCGACTTCCGCGCCTCGCGCGCAATGCTCGCGAAGAGGAACTCGCCGATTCCCTCGGCCACCTTGAGCACGACATTCCCGGTGAAGCCGTCGGTGACGACCACGTCGCACCCCCCGCGGAAGATGTCCTTGCCCTCGACGTTGCCGGTGAACTGAATCGGGAGCGCCGCGATCAATGGGTGCGCTGCCTGAACCAGCTCTGATCCCTTCTCGGATTCCTCGCCATTGCTGAGCAACCCGACCCGTGGACTGGCGATGCCGAGCATGGTGCGGGCGTAGACGTCGCCCATCAACGCGAACTGCGCGAGCCATTCCGGCTTGCAGTCGGTATTGGCGCCGACGTCGAGGATGAACGTCTGGCCCGCGTCACTCGGAAACGAGGCCCCGATTGCGGGCCTGGCGATACCGGCGATGCGCTTGATGGTGAAGAGCGCAGCGGCGAGCATGGCGCCGCTGTTGCCCGCACTGATCACCGCCCGTGCCTGCCCGCCGGCGACCAGCGCGCAACTGCTCACGAGTGACGAGTCGCGTTTGGCACGCACCGCATTCGCCGGGTGCTCGTTCATCTCGATGACCTCACGAGCATCCACGATGTTGATCCCTTCCGGGGTCGCCGCACCGGCGCTGCGCAACGCATCGTCAACGGCCTCACGCCGGCCGACCAGGGTGACCGTGATGCCGTGCTCACGAACGGCGCGCAGAGCGCCGCGCACGATCTCCCCGGGGGCATGGTCGCCGCCCATCGCGTCGACCGCGATCGGAAGGGGCATCAGACGTCGAGGTTGCGCACGCTCGTGGCGTGAGTCTGGATGAAACGCTTGCGAGGCTCGACATCGGACCCCATGAGTCGGTCGAAGATGTCGTCGGCTTTCAGGGCGTCCGCGACGCCGACCTGGAGCAGCACCCTGCGATCGGGGTCCATGGTGGTTGCCCACAACTCCTCGGACATCATCTCGCCAAGTCCCTTGTAGCGAGACACCTCGGTGTCCCGGCCCATCGACTTGACCTTGTCGTCACGCTGGTCGTCGCTGAAGGCGTATTCCGTCTGCTTGTTGCGGCCCTTGCCTTTCTCGAGCTTGTACAGCGGCGGCTGCGCGAGATACAGGAAGCCACCGTCGACGAGCGGACGCAGATGCCGCCAGAAGAAGGTCAGCAACAGGGTGCGAATATGCGAGCCGTCGACATCGGCGTCGGCCATGAGCACGATGCGGTGATACCGCAGCTTGTCCACGCTGAACGTCTCGCCGAATCCTCCACCGAGGGCCATGATCAAATCCTTGATCTGCTCGTTGCCGAGGATCTTGTCTGCTCGCGCTTTCTCGACGTTGAGGATCTTGCCTCGGAGGGGAAGGATCGCCTGGTTGCGGCGCTCGCGCGCCTCTTTGGCGGTGCCGCCTGCCGACAGTCCCTCGACGATGAAGATCTCGCAATGCGCAGGGTCGCGCTCGCTGCAGTCGACGAGCTTGCCGGGCAAGGTGGCCGACTCGAGTAACGACTTGCGCTGGACGAGGTCGCGCGCCTTGGCAGCCGCTTGACGGGCTCGTGCGGCCGTGAGCGACTGATCGATGATCTTGCGACCGTCCGACGGGTTCTCCTCCAGGTACTGCATGAGCGACTCGCTCAGCACCGTCGAGACCTGGCCGGCTACCTCGCTGTTTCCCAGCTTGGTCTTGGTCTGACCCTCGAACTGCGGCTCACGGAGCTTGACGCTGATCACGGCGGTCAAGCCGTCGCGCACGTCGTCACCGCTGAGGTTGGGGTCCTGCTCCTTGAGGATGGCTGCCTTGCGCGCGTACTTGTTCAACGTCGCGGTCAGCGCGCTGCGGAATCCCGTGACGTGCGCGCCACCCTCCTCGGTGTGGACGTTGTTCGCAAACGCGAGAACGTGCTCGGTGAACACCGTGTTCTGGTACTGCAGCGCGATCTCGACGACATTGCCGTCGATCTCTCGCTCGACGTACATCGGCTTCTGGTTGATGACGTTGCGGTTGGCGTTCAGGTACCTGACGAACGACTGGATGCCACCCTCGAAGTGGAAGGTGTACGCGGCGTCGTCGCGCTCGTCGAAGAGCTGGATCGTGATCCCCTTGTTGAGGAACGCATAGCTGCGCAACGAGTTGCACACCGTGTCCCACGAGAACTCGATCTCCGGGAAGATCTCGGGGTCCGGCCAGAACCGGACGAAGGTCCCGCGTTGATCTGATTTTCCGACCACCGCAACGGGGCCATCCGGAACGCCGCGCGTGTACTCCTGCCGGTGGGTCTCGCCGTCGAGGTACACCTCCACGACGAGGCGCACGCTGAGTGCGTTGACGACCGAGAGGCCGACACCGTGCAGACCACCCGAGACCTTGTAGCCGCCGCCGCCGAACTTCCCGCCTGCGTGCAGGGTCGTCAACACGACCTCGAGCGCCGACTTCCTGGCGGTGGGATGCATCCCGACCGGGATGCCACGACCGTTATCAAGTACTGACACGGATTTGTCCGCGTGGAGCACGACCTTGATCGTGTCGCACCAACCGGCGAGGGCCTCGTCGATGCTGTTGTCAACGAGCTCGACAACGAGATGGTGCAGGCCACGGAGGTCCGTGGATCCGATGTACATCCCGGGGCGTCTGCGAACCGGTTCGAGACCCTCGAGAATCTGGATCTGGTCGGCCGAGTACGTGTCCGTGCCAGCCCGGCCGGCGCCTACCGGACGCGGATCCGGATTGCCGTCTGCATGGCTTGGCCCTGGGTTCGTCTCTTGCGCGATCGCCGCCTCATCGGGGCGTTCGGGGCGTGCGGTGTCGGTTATTTGTGCTGCTCCGGGTGTGACGTGAGGGTGAGGGAGTGGGCCAATCGTGAAACCGCTCGATTGTTCCAGCGCGGACCGCTCAAATCGGCTGTTCCAAGTACCACTATTCTACCAGCCTGCGAGCCCAGTTCGCTCGTTTTGAGCGCTGCACTGCACTAGCATCAAGAACGTGAACGACGCTCTCCGTTCTGCTTCCTGCCGGCCCTGTCGAGAGGGTTGATGAAGATGGCACTTCCCACGCTTGAAGAGTACCGCCGAAAGCGCGATTTCAATCAGACCCCGGAGCCCAGCGGAGACCCAATCCCGAGTGCGGGCGCTGCGACCTCCGCGTGGGAGCAACTGCCCCACGGCAGCCGGTTCTGCGTCCAGAAACATCGAGCCACGCGAATGCATTTCGACTTCCGGATGGAGCATGACGGCGTGCTGCTCTCGTGGGCGATCCCGAGAGGTCCCAGCCTGGATCCGTCCAAGAAGCGCCTGGCCGTTCAGACCGAGGACCACCCCATCGACTACGGCGAATTTGAAGGCGTCATCCCGTCCGGGTACGGGGCGGGCACGGTGATGCTCTGGGACATCGGCACCTACGAGTGGATCAAGGAGTCGGCCGAGGACTTCGATAGGTCCCGGCTCCGAGGAGACATTAAATTCCGCCTCCACGGCACCAAGATCTCCGGCGAATTCGCGCTCATACACATCGGTGATCGAGCCAGTCAGTACGGCGGAGGCAACGACGGTGATAAGAACTGGCTGCTGCTCAAGAAACGCGATGAATTCGTTGTCGAGGGTTTCGAGGCGATCGACCGCGATGTTTCAGTCAAAACCGGCAGAAGCCTCGCGGAGATCGCTGCCGAGGGTGGCGGCGACCCACGAGAGATGCGCCGCGCGGCCCGCG
>Ga0182015_10005615_pt1 | contig 12960 bp, 13 predicted proteins | sample 712P3MmetaG_FD_120478 | JGI IMG/M metagenome (GOLD analysis project Ga0182015, IMG submission 120478) | Permafrost microbial communities from Stordalen Mire, Sweden - 712P3M metaG | ecosystem: Environmental > Terrestrial > Soil > Wetlands > Permafrost | place: Sweden: Stordalen | collected...
ACGAACTCGGCGATGACCATCACCATCACCAACCCGAGCGGCAACACTGTGGCGCTTACGGGCCTTGCAGTGAGCGATACATTCCCTACCAACGTTCAAGTGGCCAGCACTGTGGGATTGAACAACACCTGCGGTGGGACATTGACGGGGGCAACCTCAGGCTCGACTTCGATCAGCCTTGCTGGCGGGACAGTGGCGGCCAGCAGCAGCTGTACGATTACGTTGAATGTCACCTCGGCTACTGTGGGCGTTTACAACAATACGACCGGGACGGCGAGCGCCGCGAACGGCGGCACTGGGCTGACGGCGTCAGCGACTTTGACCGTGGCCGCGCCCCCGACGATCGCCAAGAGCTTTACACCCCCGTCCATTACCACGGGCGGAACCTCTCTACTCACTCTGACCATCACCGAGCCCTCCGCTGATTCCGGGGCGATGAACGGAATAGGTGTCAGCGATACTTTCCCCGCCGGCATGACCATCTCGACGGTGGGCTCGACGACTTGCACCGGCGGCACGCTAACCGGGAACACGGTAGGCTCCGGCAGCATCAGCCTCAGCGGCGGCTCAATCAGCACCCCCGGCAACTCCTGCACGGTTAGCGCAACCGTGACCAGTTCGACGCCTGGCAGCGAATCGAATACAACCGGGGCGGTGAGTTCAACGAGCGACGGCACTGGCACGACCGCCAATGCGATTTTGACTGTGGTCGCGCCTCCAACGATCACCAAGGCGTTTGGTGCCGGCGCAGCCGGTATGCCGGTGAACGGCACGTCGACGATGATCATCACAATCACCAACCCGACGGCCAATACCGGCGCTCAGTCTGGCGTCGCCGTCAGCGATACGTTCCCATCGGGAATGACTATTTCCACTGCCGCTACCACTACATGTTCTGGCGGAACCTTAACCGGAGGCGGAGTAGGCTCCAGCACACTCAGCTTGAGTGGCGCATCCATCCCCACCAGTTCGAGCTGCACCATCACCGCCAGCGTCACGGACACGACCGCAGGCACCGCCACGAACACCACGGGAGCCGTGAGTTCCACCAACGGCGGAAATGGTTTGACTGCCAGCGCGAGCCTGATCGTCAACAATCCTCCGACGGTGACCAAGACTTTCTCGCCCACTAGCGTTGGCACAGGCGTCAGCTCGTTGATGACGATCACTATCACTAATCCGGACACAGTGACTCTCACTGGTGTGACGATCTCGGATACGTTCCCCAGCGGGTTGGTCGTGCAGAATCCAAACGGCGCCAGCACGACGGGTTGCACGGGCGGCACTTTAACGGCAACAGCAGGCGCGGGATCCATCAGCCTCAGCGCGTCGAGCGTCGCCGTAGGCACGCCGTGCGTGATCAAGGTAAACGTCACGTCGGCGACTCCGAACACCTACTTCAACACGACGAACGCAGTGACTTCCACCAACGGCGGCACGGGCTTGACGGCTTCGGCCACTTTGACTGTAACCCCGATCGCAACAGTCACGGCAATCGGCGTGGGAGGAGAAACACCTGGCAGCGTCGGTCCAGGTTCATCCGCGACTTACGCGATCACGACTACCTGGACTGGCCCGGGAACTTGCACTTCAGCTCCGCTGACGATCAACTGGACGCCGGCCACGGGTGAGACCGCCGCGTTCAGTCCGACGACCGTATCGAACAGCAGCACAACTACCACGCTGACAATCTCGACTACCGGTTCGACGCCGACAGGCTCGACGAACTTTACCGTGACGGTGGCATCCACCGGCGGCACCGGGCAGTGCGGGGCGGGTTCGGTCACCAGCAGCACCCAAACTTTCGTCGTCGCCACAGCAACGATCAACGCAGCCAATGTTGGTTCGCAGAGTCCTAACCCGGTCGTTCAGGGCAGCTCTGCGACATTCCCAATTACTTCTCAGTGGTCCGGTACCGGCCTGGGTTGCACTTCGAATCCGCTGCAGATTAACTGGACTCCACCGAGCTCCGATGTGACGGCGGTATTCAATCCAACGACGGTTTCGAGCGGCAGCACTACATCAACCTTGACGATCACGACTTTTGGCGATACGCCTCCCAGCACGACTACGTTCACCGTAACGGTCTCGAACAACTTGGGTGGCGGGTGCTCGTCGAACAATAGCGTGCTTACAAACACCGCAGCGCTTGTCGTCTCTGGAAATGCGGCACCGTCCATCACCAAGTCATTCACGCCGGTCAACATTGCGCCAAACGCGACCTCGACCCTAACGTTAGTAATCTCCGCACTGGCGGCTGACACCTCCTCACTTACCAACGTTTCCGTGAGCGATCCGCTTCCCTCGACTCCATCGCAAATGAACGTGGCATCGACGCCCGCTGCGACCAACACTTGCACGGCCGGAAGCACACCAGGAACATTCACCGCACCGGCCAACGCGACTACGATCAGCTATGCTGGCGCTACGATAGCGGCTGGGGGTAGCTGCACACTAACCGTCAACGTGACCGCCTCGAGCTCCGGTACCTATACGAACACGACCGGAACCGTAACCGCCAGCAACGTCCCCTTACCAGGAAACAGCGCCACAGCGACATTGACGATCTATGGGGCGCCGACAAAGTTGGCGTTTGGTGCCGGGCCTTCAAACACGGGCGTCGGTTCAGCGATCACTCCGGCCGTGACTGTGCAAGTGGAGGACGGGACCGGGAACGTCGTAACAAATAGCTCGGCTTCGATCACGATGGGAATCGGCAACGAAGGTAGTGGACCGGGCAACGGCTCTCTGAGTGGAACCTTGGCGGTGGCTGCGAGCAGCGGAATTGCGACCTTCAGCAATCTTGTGATCAACAGAATTGGAACTGGCTACACGTTGGTCGCATCGAGCACTGGCTTAACCAGCGCCACCAGCACCGCGTTCAATATCACTCAACCGACAGACAACTATACCGAGCCGTTCCTTACCGGGCACGGCTGGACCTACACCCAATTGACATGCTCAGGCGGCACTTGCTCGAACAGCGCAGCCGTGAGCTCCGCCACAGATTGCCAAGTCACCCCTTGCGTCTCGGCAACAATATCTGTAGGCGACTTTAATGTTGCCCAAACTATGACCGGATATTTCCATAACCCCAGTGGCTACACGTGGCAGACGATTGGCGTCCCAGCCGGAGCGACTGTCAATACCGTCCAAGGTTCATGGTGGGACCTGGTGACGTCGAGCGGCGCAGGCTGCGATGCGACAACCGATACCCTTGCAGGAATGCATATCTATAATTCCGCGAATACAACCGAAGTTACATCGCCGGCGGTATTTCCAGACACGTCCGTGTTGAGCGATGTCGAGGGTGCCACGCATGGGCCTGGGTCCGTTGTACCGGTAACAGCAACGTATGCGCCATCGTCCACGGCTATTACGCTGCGTTTCGATATTGATCCTTCGGGGGCCGCACAATTGTTCAATGCACCTACTTGTACAATTTACGGCGATAGCTACAACCTCCTCATTACCTACACACCGTCTACCGGTGGCCGCCGAGGACAAGTGATCATCGGCCTCATGCGCATGCCTGACGGTGATTTCCAGATGACGAAGCCGGTGTTGGTTTCCAGCGCACAGGATGGAGCGGAAGCCGGCTCGGGCTCCTCAAATGCCGGTATGCTTTCGAAGCGGACCGAATAATTCAACGCACTGGCGATCGCCGTGAATGATCGAGGCTGCGTGCGTTCGATGCTCGCGAGTGATTTTCGATGTTACTTCCGGCGAGATTCTCAACTCAAGCGAGTTTTGCCGTCCGCAGGATCTATGTCCCGGATTTACAAAACTGCACTCCTCGGATGCTTTTTCTTTTCGCTCGCGATGGCGTTCAGCGCTACCTCGTCGCGGGCCGCGATCACGCTCGACGGCGAAGCTGATTGCGCCACCGCTACGAGCGGTAGTTCAGGCTCAAGCTGCTCGCCAAGTTCCGGCGGCACGAGCGCGACTCTGGCGTGGTCTCACACCATCGGCTCGGGTAGTGGCAGGATTTTGCTCGTTGGCGTGTCCTTGAGTGAATTCAACAACAGCCCTAACGGCAACGTGTTTGTGAATACGATTACGTACGGGTCGAGCAGTCTCACATGTTTAAAAGCCACCGAAGATAATTCCGGTGGGTCCTGCGGCGCGGGCGCATCCGGAACATTTTTTGTGCGCAGTGAGATCTGGTACCTGCTCAATCCTCCGGTAGGCAGCGCTACGATCACTGTCACAACCAACGGCTCGCTGAAGACGAACACGGCGGGGTGCTCGATTTCCTATTTTGGAGTTTTGAACGTCGCGTCAGTAGGCGCATCGTCGAGCCAGACCAATAATTCCACCGGAACTTCCACGGCGTCTCTGGCGGTGACCAGCGCCGCGAACAATGTGGTGATCGGCAACGTTTCGTTGGCCAAGAATTTCAGCGGTACGCAGATTACGGTTACGTCGGCGAACACAGCGCTGGCGGATATTGTCGACAATTCAACTTCGGGCAGCCACGTGCAAGACGCTGCGAGTTCCAGCGCCGCGGTGAATCCGACGATGTCCTGGACCTTCACCACCAGCGGCACTGCGACGTCGCCCTGGGCCGTGGTCGCCGCCGTTCTCATGCCGAGTCAGCAGCGACGCGCTCACGTTACGGTCGGTTCCTTGCTTCAGCCGCGCGCTTTGCCGGATGCAATGCCACTTGCGATGTTTGCTGCGGCCGATCGAAGTCCCACGACGGAATAATTCTGCGATGCGATATCTTCTTGCACGTCTGTTCGCCGCGAGCCTGACGCTCGGAAGCTCGGTCCCATATGCGCAAACTCCGGCGCCACAGAATTCCGCGAATCAGTCCACTTCGCCTGCTGCTTCTCCGACGCATGCAACGGCGCCTGCACCGCCGCCTGCCGTGGCCGGCGCTGCTGAGCAAAATTCCTCTGCCAGCGCCGATCCGGAAAAGGAACTCGAAAAGGAAGTCAACGACGCGAACAACGACTATGCGAAAGTCGCCCACAATTTACAGGAATACCTGAAGCGCTTCCCGAGTCCGCCGCGAAAAGCGGCCGTCTATAAAGCGTTGGTGCAATCTTGCCAGCAGATTCGCGATGACGCCTGCGTGCTGGAATATTCCGAGAAGCTGATCGCCATCCAGCCAGAAGATGCGCAAACACTGATGGCCGCGGTGGGTCTGTTGCAGCAGCGCGGCGACCCCGAGAGCCTCGCGCGCGCGAAGGGTTACGTCAGCGCGGTGATTGAAGGCGTACAGAAACTGTCGCCGGACCGGCGTCCTGAGCGTCTTTCGGTCGCCGACTGGAAAAACCAGCACGACAAATTGCTGATGGCACTCTTCAACGTCCGCGGAGATATCGAGCACACCCAGAAAAGCGACGACGACGCAGCGAAAGATTATCAATCAAGCTTTTCCACGATTCCGAATCCAGCGGCTGCGAAAGCCCTCGGCGACATCGCCGAATCGCGTCGCGATTGGACCGCGGCAGCCGATCAGTACTTGCTCGCGCTAGTTCTGCCCGACGCCGGGCCTGTGAAAGTGGATCGCGCAGGCGTCCTCGTGCGGCTTAAGAGCGCTTGGCAGCAGGGTCACGGAAATACGCAGGGACTAGGAGATGAGCTGCTCGCAGCTTACGGAAGAGTTCCGCCTTTGCTGGATGCAACGAACGTCGGCGGCAGGCCGAACAAGGATGCCAAAAACGTTTTTGATTTTGTTCTGCGCCAGGTGGACGGCACTCCGCTGCCGCTCGCGCCACTCAAAGGCAAAGTCGTCGTGCTGAGTTTCTGGGCCACGTGGTGCAGTCCGTGTTTCATACTCGAACCTATTCTCGGCAACATGGCGAAAAAATATTCCGCCAACACCAATATCGCATTCCTGGGAGTGAATTCCGACGAAGATGAATCTTTAGTTCCGCCGTTTCTCGCGGGCGTGAAATGGATTTTACCGGTCGCATACTCGGACGGATTGAAGGAGTATTTCGGCGTGGACGCGTTCCCTACAGTAATCATTCTCGATCACGACGGAAAAACTGTTTTTCGTGTCGAAGGATTTCCGGAGCAGGGATATGTCGACGAACTAACTGCGGCGATCAACTCCGCTGCGGGTCCGCCAAAAACTGCTTCTGGTTCTTAGTTTTTTGAGCCGGTTACAGACATCACAGACGCAAAATCCTGAGAGCGGCGCCTGATTCCGATATAGACGTACTAGTATTTTCCTATGACTCACTCGCAGCCAACCGAAATCCGCTCAAGTGAGCGACAGTTGGGAAGACAAATTGCAGTTAGCCTACAGAGAAAACTGTAGCGGCAAGGCCTTTAATTTCAGTGTTGCGGCGAGTGAACGATTCCAGTTTCAAATGGTATTTAACTCACACAAATCAGGTGGGTTAGCTCATCTCCGCCGACCATTGCCCTTCGGGACACCCGGGATCCGGTCACGATTGCTGACAGCTTGTTGCCGGCGGTGTATCCATTTGAGAAAACAATTGCGCAGCAACAGCTCAAATATTCCACTTCGTGCAGTCTTGCGGCGCGCCGCAACTGGGGTTCTAAAGGATTCGAGAATGCTGGGGAGAATTGCAATGAAAAGAAATCGAGAAGCTGGCCAATCCCTCATTTTGGTCGCCGTGGTTATGGTGATGCTGATTGGGATCATGGGTTTTGCCGTCGACTTCGGATACTACCGCTTCCTTCGACGGCAACTTCAAACCGCCGCCGATGCCGCCGCACTCGCTGGCGCGATGGACATTACATACGGCGATTTCTCAACCGCGGGCGCCGCTGCCGCTGCCGAAAATGGATTTACGGGTACTGTTTCTTGTGCTAACCAAAAACCCGCGACGGGTACGATTTCGATATGCATCCAGAGTCCTCCGCAAAATATGTCGGCGGTGGGATTCTCGACCCCGTTTACCGGCTCCGGATATAAGAACTATGTACAGGCTGTTATTCAGGATAATGCTGCGCCCACGTTTTTCTCCAAGATCTTCAACGGGACCGCTCCATCTATATCGGCCACGGCGATAGCGGAAGGCGGTCTCAATTGTATTTACGGTCTGGATACGGGGAACGGTGCTCTCTCTATGTTTCTTTCGATCGTGAGCTCGACTTGCGGCGTGGTCGACAACGACAATTTGAATCTGACCCTCGCGGCTCTTTGCGCTCCGTCGATCCAGCTCGTGGGCAGCCAGACCGGTATATTTGGACTTTCCTGCACGGGTGGATTCAATCGAGCGAAGGTCGTGAAGATCGCTTCCGCTGTTGCGGATCCGTTCTGCCAGACAGGCGCCAGTTGCTTGCCCGCGCCCTCGCCTGGCCTTCTGCCGACATGTTCAGGTGCAAAAGGCACTTATACCGTAACCAACCAGGCGACGGGACCAGCCCTCACCGCCGCACTCACCACCATCGCGGGATATTGCACCGGAATAACGATCACCGGCTCTGGCACCGCGGCACATCCGGTGACTTTCGCTCCGGGCAATTACATGGGCCCAATTAAAATCGTTAACTCGTATGTAACCTTCACTGGCGGGACCATGGCGTCAGTGTTCAACGTAAACAGCGCGAGCCAGCCGGGCCTCAACATAGCTAGTAACAATTTGTTTGGGGGCTCCACGGTTCTGTTCCAGGCGGCCACATACACGATCGCTGGCGGCCTTTCCGACGCGGGCTCCTTTGGGTCATATATCAACTTTAACAGCACGACCGGTCAAGCCTCGCTCATGATTTTGGATGGCGGCGGATTGAAGCTCGTAGGTAACAGCGGTGCCTCGGGCAGCGCGGGACAAAGTACGGGTGGAATAACCTTCTACAATACTGGAACCGCAGCCGGCGCTTGCGTCACGTGCTATGGTCCGATAACGAGCTACTTTAATTTTTCCGGTACATTCTGCGGCGCAGGCTGCAATCTGACGGCGCCTACGACCGGGACTTACGCCGGAATCTTGTTTTTTCAAGATCGTAACGACACTTCAACCTCTACCTGCGCCTTCGGTGCAGCAGCCTCGGCATGTTTCGGCGCATCCTCGGGGATTAGCGGACCAGTTGCACACACGGGCGCTTATTACTTTCCCAGCGGAACAGTGGATTTCGATTTTAACTTCGGAGCCGGGGCGCCCTATACCTATCTCATTGCCAAGGATGCCAACTGGTACGTGAACTTCCAATTTAATTCCAACTACGCTTCCCTGCCCACATCGTTTCCCCTGCGCCAGGGAGCGGCGGTTCTGGTGCAATGAGAATCTTCGCCATGCGTAAGAAAGCGAAAATCACATCGGAAGTTGCGAACGGCAAGCTCTCGCGCCGAGCGAGCCAGCGCGGATCGAGCCTCGTTGAAGCCGCCTTAGTTGGCGTGCTTATTTTGATTCCCATGCTCGCCGCGGTGATCAATTTCGGCCGCGCATATTTTTACAGCATCGAGGTAGTAAACGCAGCCGATGCAGCTGCTCAGTTCGGCGCCCAGAACACCGGCTCAACGATGACCAACAACACCGGCATGATCACCGCCGCACACAATGAAGCCCCGGATATCGCGGTGACGTGCAGTGGAAAGCCCGGCGCCTGCTGGAGCAGTGTCACTCCATCATGGGGCTGTGAATGTTCCGGCACCGTCGGATCGGGAGCCGGATCGAATACCTGCGGTTTGACGCTGGCCTCTTGCACCGGCTCTCATCTTGTGAATTTCGTGTACGTCACCACGGTAGTTACCTACACACCGTTCTTCAATTTTCTCGGCCTGTTCCCGAACATGAACCTCCGGGGCCAGGCCAGGGTTCGGCTGGCGCCACAGTAAGTCGAACTGATAGGTTTAAAGCTCAAAGTTTGCAGTCTTAAAGGCGACGATGAAACCACGCAACAGCACCAAACAGCGCGGCGCAAGCACCTTCGAGATGGCCTTTGCACTACCTCTGATCGTCCTGCCGCTAATCTTTGGAGTGATGGATTTCAGCCGTGCGATGTACGCCTATCACTTTGTAGGTTACGCCGCGCGCGAAGCCTCCCGCTGGGCCAGCGTCCGCGGAGCCACGTGCGCTTCGCCGATGACGAATTGCGGCGCGGCAGTGGCCGGGTCGACTGCTCCTCAGACGTTTGTCCAGGGTTTTATACCCGCCGGTATGTACAACAAAGGATGCAGTGGGACAACTTCCGGTTCGTTATGCGTCACCGTTCTAACGGCAACCGGGCTGATGGCAGACGGCGTTACTGATTGTACAAATGGTGGTGCCTACGTAACGGACTTTCCAGGGTGTGTTGTTCAGGTGCAGGTGACCTATTATTACGGTTTCACGCTTCCATATCTCTCCCAGCTCCCGGCCGTCAAAATGACCAGCACTTCGGAGATGACGATCTCGCAGTAAGACCAGGCAGGAGCTCTTATGGCTCGAAACACACTCGACATGGAATCATTGGAGCATGGCTAGGCGTGACTTAATAGTCACATAAGAGTCCGCAGCCCGGCCAATTTCATCCAGGAAGTGTTATAAAACCTTTAGGAGGGTCTACCAGTGAAGAGATTGCTTTTGGTGTCGATGCTTGTCGCCATGCCGCTGATGGCTGCCGACGATAGTAAGCCCCTGCCGCAAGACAGCCAAGTGAAAATGCTCAAGGCCGAGCGCGAGATCCAAGCCGAGCAGGCGAAAATGACCGAACTGCAGAAAGAGTTCGACACATTGAAGAAGAATCTAAAAGACCTGCAGATCTACATGGAAAATGAGTGCTCCGCTGCAGCAAAGAAAGAAAACGTCGACCTGAAGAAGTATAGCTGCGACGTGGACAAGCTGGCCTTCGTCCCCAAGACGGCCCCAGCGAAAGACACGAAGTAGCCCTGCTCCGCACAGCCCGTACGCGGCGCGGTCCTGCGCGCCGCTCCGTAATTATTAGGGACGGCCAAGTTTTTCGGAGAGGGGGCGGTAAACTTCATTCGCCGTACATTTCTGCAAGTGACGAACTGCCACAACCGAATGGCAACCGTGACCATTCCTGTGTGAGAGCCAAACGTGAGCGAGTGCTATTGAAAATTCACCATCAATCGTCACTGCTCCCAGGCCGGATCAATTAGCTGCCCGTCAATATCCAATCGGCACTCTTTCCGAATAGCTGAATAAGTCGAACTAGAATCTCTGCGGTCGGGCCTAATTTACCTCGCTCTATCTTCGAAAGCTGTCCCTGGCTGATTCCTAAGTGTGCTGCGAGTTCCTCTTGAAACATTTCCCCTCGGAGTTCCTTTATCCGCAACCCTATCGCGCTCAAATCTGCCCTTAGTTTAATTGGCTTTGCCATCATGAAAATTTGCTTGACTTGAGTGTGTATTCCTATTAGCATATGCGTAATAGAATACAAGCATCAGACAGGCTGCTTCGACTTTGAAGCGGCTCCTGTACGGTCCTTTGTACCTTTCAACGGGCCCTTGCGCAATAGGTTGCCTTGAGGAGGCAGTATGAACCGAAAAACAAAATCTAGTGCGAGTCGCGTGGTTCATCCGCTGACGACCTCAAAGCGATATCTGAGGAATATGAAGTCTCGCGTAAATGCAAGGTGGGCTCGGACAATTTGGGGACATCTTTCGAAGTCGGCGATTTTGAACCTTCAAGCGATCACTGAGCGCCATGGACTTTCGGTCGCCGCGGGCGATCTCCAACTTCTGGACGGCAAATGGTATGTAACGCACTCGGGACGCCTCCGTATCTCGCAGCGGCGACGGTGCCGCAGCATTGAGTGTGCCCCTCTGCCGCGACTGTCAGACCCGTTAGCGGACCGCTGGGTTTTTAAGGCTACGGTACAGAAGACTGCTAGCTCCGGCAGATTCATCGCATATGGAGACGCTTCCCGTTCGAATACCTCTTCCATAGTGCGAGGGGCCGAGATGCGCATAGCTGAAACCCGCGCTGTTAATCGCGCACTGCGCAAGGCTTATGGTATCGGAATCTGTAGTGTTGAAGAACTCGGTTCATTTTCAGTGCCGCAAGGCCCCCCCGCTTCTACTCCGGCTGCCAACTGTCACGCTGGAGCAAATGGATCGAATAGTGGACAGATTCGACTGCGGGACAAACTCTGTTTGCTCATTCGTCACCACAATCTCGATCCGGCCCTGGTAAAGACCTATGCGGCGGATTTCTGCGGCACCGAAAGTCTCAAAGAAGCTAGCCGCGATCTAATCGAATCGTTTATCGCTCAGCTGACAGCCTCAGCGGAAAAAGATCGAGACGCCCTGGTTTGCAAACTCAACTCCTATGCTCAACCCGTGGAGACAAAATCATGAAGCGACACATTCCGGGCCCGCACGCACGTCAACAGGAGCACGACAGTCTTCTCGAAGGGCTGTTGTTGGTTCGAGTCGATTCGGCTTGCTACCGCTGGCATCCGCAGAAACCATTTCTATCCCTGCGGTTTGTCATTGTCGAGCCTGAACCGTTTGTGGGGCAATTCCTCTCCGGCCGTCTCTACAGCCAGGACCAAGTGGATGAAAAAGCTTTCCTCAAGCTTCACGGAGTCGTTCGGACATCTCGGGTCAACCTCAACGGCCGGTCCTTCCAGAACCTTGAAGCCTTTGCTCCTGCGGCGCACTGGGAAGAGCTTTCCTGCGAGACCGTCAGCCGGAAGCTACCGCAAGGAAACGACGATGGTTTTTAGCCATACACAGATCAGTCAGTACCTGCGATGCCCGCGCAGTTATCGTTACCGGTATCTAGACGGCTGGCAGGAAAAGGAAACTCGCGCCGCGATGGTATTCGGTCGCGCATATGAAACGGCGCTCTGCGCCTACTTCAGCAACGAGGACCCGAGCGCGGCGCTGTTCAAGGAATGGAGCGTATATCGCGATACTCCGTTTGAATACAAGTCAGGCGAGTCCTGGGACCGTCTTGTCCACCAAGGAGTGCATTTACTTCACAAATTTGCTCAGGACGATCGTGTCCGCATCGTCCGGCCTCAAAAGAATATGCAAGCCAAGCTGACCCGAAAGCTTGCGGGAAATCATGAGTTCGTCGCGTACATAGACGCGCTCGGTGAAGTCGATGGGACACCATGTGTCATCGACTGGAAAACCACCGCGAGCCGCTACGCGGAAGAGCCGGACGGATTACTCGCTCTTGATCCTCAGTTGATTTGTTATTCCTGGATAACCGGAATTCCCGATGTCGCCCTGGTCGTGTTTGTCCGCAAGAATCGCCCTGAGATTCAATACCTCCGCGCAACAATTTCCGAGGAGCAACGCCGAGAGTACGGCCGCCTCGTTGAAACCACCGTGGCTCAAATCGAAGCAGGTCAGTTCAATTCTCATAGTGGCATCCGTTTCCCTCAAAACGGATGTGTGAGCTGCCCTCACTTGGGTCTCTGTCTCAGGAATCAGCGACTGATCGACGCGAACTTGATCCGCCGGGCAGGAGCGGCAGACCTTGATTGGCTTAACGACCTTGACGACTAACGGGCATCCTCTGGTGGCTCCGAAGCTCAATCGACGCCGGGCTCTTTTTGTGCTCGCCAAGGTCGATGAAATCTTGAGCTGGGATAAGGCCATCAACGGCGAGCGAGATAGTCGTTTTGTAGAGCTGGGCCGCTACTTGTGCGAGGTGCGCTCCGGACAGTACTGGCGAGTCGACAATATGAAATCCTTCGATGAATTCCTCGAGAAGCGCTTTCCCGAATCCCGCCGGAAGGGTTATTACCTGATGGCGATTCACGAGCACTTACCGAGGATTCCTAAGATGCATTTGAAACAAGTTGGCTGGTCAAAAGCGTCGGAGCTAGCAAAGGTCGCGCGGCGAGATGGGCAGAACTTCGATTGTGCAACCTGGTTGCACAGGGCGCAGCAACTACCAAAAGAAGAATTTAAGCGCGAGGTCGAGAAGCATCTCACCGGCAAAGAGAGGAGCCGTGGGAAATGCTTTATTTCAAAGTCTACAAAAGTCAACTGGCGGTAATCGAGCAGGCGCTTGAGACCGCCGCGCTCATGCTCGGGTCGGACAAGTCGCGGGGTTACTGTCTGGAAAT
>Ga0182015_10005616_pt1 | contig 12958 bp, 10 predicted proteins | sample 712P3MmetaG_FD_120478 | JGI IMG/M metagenome (GOLD analysis project Ga0182015, IMG submission 120478) | Permafrost microbial communities from Stordalen Mire, Sweden - 712P3M metaG | ecosystem: Environmental > Terrestrial > Soil > Wetlands > Permafrost | place: Sweden: Stordalen | collected...
TCCGCTGCTGGGCGTTGACGGTTACTGCCTGATTTGCCACGGGCGTTCGGAGGCGCGGGCGATCAAGAATGCCATTCGCGTCACCAAGCAGCTCACCGAGAGCAAAATCAATGAGAAGATCGTCGAGACGATCGAGAGTTCCATCCCCGTAGCCGAAGAGTAAGATCAATTTTCGAATGCGGACTTTTTCAGCCATACTCGCGGGCTTCGGCAGTCAGTTGCCGGATAAACGCCTGACAAACGACGACTTGTCGAAAATGGTCGATACCAACGACCAGTGGATCACCCAGCGCACGGGAATCAAGGAGCGCCGCATCGCCGCCGCCGATGAATCCACCGCGTCTCTCGCCACCGCCGCGGCGCGAAAGGCCATTAATTCGGCCGGGCTCGAACCCAAAGACATCGAATTGATCGTTTGTGCCACGATCACCCCGGAAATGGTCTTTCCCTCCACCGCCTGCTTTGTGGGCGCGGCGCTGGGACTCAGCGGCGTTCCCGCATTCGATCTGTCAGCCGCTTGCAGCGGATTCATTTATGCCCTGGTGACCGGGGCGAATTTCGTCCGCGCCGGCCAGTATAAAAATGTCCTGGTAATTGGCGCGGAAACCCTGAGCCGGATCACCGATTACACCGACCGCGCCAGTTGCATCCTCTTCGGCGATGGCGCCGGAGCGGTCGTCCTCCAGCGTTCCACCGATCCCGCTCGCGGGCTGCTTTACAGCTCGCTCCATGCCGACGGGACGGGCGCTGATGCGATGAAGTGCATTCCCGGCAGCCGTTTTCCTCTCAGCGAATTGATGATCTCCGACCGCCAGCATTTCATGAAGATTAAGGGCCGCGAAGTCTACAAATTCGCCGTCACCAAGTTCGAAGAGCTGATCCATGAAGCCATGCGCGCCTGTGAACTAACTCCGGAACAACTGAAACTGATCATCCCGCACCAGGTCAATCAGCGGATTATCGATTCGGCAATGGACAAACTGGGTCTGCCATCCGAAAAGGCGTTCGTGAATATCGATCGCTACGGCAACACCTCGGCGGCCAGCATTCCCATCGCCCTGGACGAAGCCCACCGCACGGGAAAATTCCAGGTCGGCGACGCCGTCATTTTCGTGGCGTTCGGCGGAGGGCTTACCTGGGCCAATGCGGTCGCGAGAATCTAAATGGCTGGAAACCTTTACATTCTCTGTCCGGGCCAAGGGGCGCAAATCGTCGGCATGGGCAAATCGCTCTTCGATTACTCAGCCTCGATCCGCGAGCTCTTTCAGTCGGCCGGCCGCATCCTGGGTTTTGACCTTGCCTCGATTTGTTTAAACGGCCCGGAGGATCGGCTGAATCAGACCGACATCAGTCAACCGGCGATCTATGTCACCAGCATCGCCAGTTATCGCACCGCCGTGGAATCCGGCCTGTTCGATGCCGGAGCCGTCACCGCCTACGCGGGACTGAGCCTCGGAGAATACACCGCGCTTCACCTTTCCGGCGCAATTGGATTCGAAGAGGGTCTTCGCCTGGTTGCCCTGCGCGGGAAATACATGCAGGAAGCCGCGGTCGCATCGCCCAGTGGAATGGTAGCGCTGATCGGCGCCGATGAAGCCGCCGCCCGGAAAATTTGCGATGAAAATGCGCAGGGGGAAGTACTCGTTCCCGCTAATTACAATGCGCCGGGCCAGATCGTGCTCAGCGGCTCCATCGCCGCCTGCCAGCGCGCCGTCGCCGCCGCCGATGCACTGGGAATTCGCGCCATGCCGCTCAAGGTTGCCGGCGCCTTTCACAGCCCTCTCATGCAATCCGCCGCGAACAAAATGACCGCCGAACTGGCCAGGGTCTCCTTCTCTCAGCCGGCCAAAACCGTATACTCTAACGTCACGGCGCGCCCCCACGCCGAGCCGGAGGCGATCAAGCGGCTGCTGGTGGAGCAGATTGTTTCGCCGGTCCGATGGGAGCAGACCATGCAGGCCCTGGTGGCCGCGCCGGAAGCGCGATTCATCGAACTCGCCCCGGGCAAGACCCTGGCTGGTCTTGCCAAGCGGATCAACCGCCGGCTGGTGGTCGAAAGCATCGGGTAGGAGCGCAAGCGTCATGATCGAAAAACGCGTGGCCCTGGTTACCGGCGGATCCCGAGGAATCGGCGCTGCAATCGTGCGCCGGCTCGCCGGAGACGGTCTGCACGTCGTCGCCATCGCCCGCAACCTGGAAAAACTTCAGCAGGTCTGTGGCGAAACCGTCGCCGCTGGCGGGGCGGCCGAGCCGGTAGTCTGCGATATTGCCGATCCCAAGGCACTCGCTGCCGTTGTGGAATCCGCCGCCGAGCGGCTTGGACGAATCGACGTGCTGGTCAATAATGCCGGAATAACCCGTGACGGGCTCATTATGCGGATGGAAGACGCGGATTTCGATTCGGTGATCGGAACGAATCTAAAGAGTGCGTTCGTCGCCATTCGCGCCGCCGCCCGGCCCATGATGCGGGCCAAAGGAGGCCGGATCATCAACATCAGTTCCGTCTCCGGTGTCGCCGGAAATGCCGGGCAGGCCAATTACGCCGCCAGCAAGGCCGGGCTGATTGGGCTCAGCAAGTCCGTCGCCAAGGAACTGGCCGGGAAGAACATCACTTGCAACGTGGTAGCGCCTGGCTTTATCGTCTCGGACATGACGGACGTTCTCAGCGACCAGGTCAAAGAGGGGGTGAAGAACTTCATCCCCCTGAAGCGGTTTGGCATGCCGCAGGAAATTGCCGCCGTGGTCAGCTTCCTGGCCAGCCCGGATGCAAGTTATGTCACCGGGCAGGTCATTTGCGTGGATGGGGGCATGGTGATGTGAATCGTTCGGTGGTATGAACGGCGTGTGAAGTGAATGGTTGGCAAAACATACGCCCACCGATATAGTTCCGTTGCGGGCCGCGTGGTCCAGAGGTTTTTTTGCTAGGGCAGGTGGATATGGCAGAAGATATCGACACGAAAGTCATCGAGATTGTCAGCGAGCAAATGGGCGTGGACAAAAGTGAAGTCACGCGAGAAACGCATTTTATAAACGACCTCAACGCCGACTCGCTGGATACCGTCGAACTCGTCATGGAATTTGAAGACGAATTTGAGCTATCGATTCCTGACGAGGAGGCGGAGAAAATCCAAACCGTCGGTCAGGCGATCGATTACATCAAAGAACATTCCAGCAAATGAGCAGGCGCCGCGTTGTCTTAACTGGTCTGGGCGTCGTCACTTCCCTCGGTGAGAGCGTCGAGGAAATGTGGGACAACCTGTGCGCCGGTAAAAGCGGCATCGGACCGATCAAACGCTGGGATGCCAGCGCTTATCCCACCCGCTTCGGTGGCGAATGCACCAATTTCGACCTCGGCAAATACGATGTCTCCCGCTACACCGCCGAGCGGCTGAATCCCAAGCGAATGGATCGCTTCGGCCAGTTCGGCGTTGCCGCCGCTGTCAGCGCAGTCAATGACTCCGGCGTCGATTTTGAAAAAACCGACCGCTATCGCTGCGGCGTCATCATCGGCAGCGGCATCGGTGGCATCGAAACCCTCGAAGACCAGAACAAAATCCTCAACACCCGCGGCATCGGCCGCGTCAGCCCGTTCACCGTCCCGCGCCTCATGGTCAATGCCGCCAGTGGGAATATCTCTATCATCTTCCGAATTTATGGCCCCAACACCGCCGTCGCCACCGCATGCGCCACCGGCTCCAACGCCATCGGCGATGCCGGCCGCTTCATCCAGCACGATCAGGCCGATCTCATGATCGCCGGCGGTTCCGAAGCCGCGTTATGCGCCCTGGGACTCGGCAGCTTCTGTGCCGCCCGCGCGCTCTCCACCCGCAACGACGATCCCGCCGCCGCCAGCCGGCCGTGGGACCGCGACCGCGACGGATTCGTCATGGGCGAAGGCGCCGGCGTCGTCGTTCTCGAAGAACTCGAACACGCCAAAAAACGCGGCGCGAAAATTTACTGCGAGCTGGTCGGCTATGGCATGAGCGCCGATGCATTCCACATCACCGCCCCCGACGAGGAGGGCAAAGGCGCCAGCCGCGCCATGAACCTTGCCCTGCGCGATGCCGGCCTGACCTCCGATGATGTCGAATATATCAACGCCCACGGCACCAGCACTCCCCTCGGCGACCTCGCCGAAACCAAAGCCATCAAGCATTTTTTCGGCGACCACGCCAGGAAGCTCGTCATCAGCTCCACCAAGAGCGAGCTAGGCCACCTTCTCGGCGCCAGCGGCGGGGTGGAAGCCGTCATCAGTGCCCTGACCATCGACCGCAGCCTGATTCCCCCGACCATCAATCTCGACAATCCCGATCCCGAGTGCGATCTGGATTACGTGCCCCACAAAGCCCGCGAACGCCGGGTAAACGTTGCCATGAGCAACAGCTTCGGCTTCGGCGGCCATAACGCCTGTTTGGTCATGCGCAAGCTCGTTGGCTAAGCGGCGGAGCGATCTGCATTCACGTTTCGGGCCGTTCCTATTGCCATTCCCATCCCCCAGCCGATAATACTTACACCTATAAAGAGGAACGGATGCCCCTGCTTCAGTCTCCCAAACCGCCATCGCCGGCTCCCACGGGGAAAGAACTCGATCGCATCCTCCGTCTGCAGGTTCCCCTCATCGTCCGTCTTGCCGAACGGAAAATGCATTGCAGTGAAGTAATGCGCCTCGGGACGGGGGCCATCATCGAGTTTTTCAAAAGCAGCGACCGGCCCCTGGAACTGCTGGTGAACAACAAAGTGATTGCCCTCGGCGAAGCCGTCAAAGTCGGCGAAAATTTCGGACTGCGCATCCGCCAGGTCGGCGACACCAAGCAAATCGTCGAGGCCCTCGGCGGCGAGTAAACCGCCATGCGGCCCGCACTTCCCGTCTCCAGATCATACCGTCTCTTTTTGATTCTCTTCCTGCTTGGGGCGGCCGCTTACTGGTTCTGCCTGTTCGGTCCGAAATCTCTGGACAAAATCCAACTTGGTGGAATCATTGTCGCCGGCGTCGCAGTTCTTATTCCCGGGGTAAGCCAGGCCGTGGACGGGTTCGCCCTGGCGTGCGACCGCAAACTTAATCGACACCCGGCGCGGACATCGCTGGCCGTGGGTGCCCTGATTTGTGCATATCTGCTGGCTTTCACGTTTTTCTCGCACGATCGCCTTTTTTTAAAGCTTAATGACGAGCATGCGTACATGATCCAGGCGCGAATGCTCGCTCGAGGACGTCTTTGGATGCCGGCATATCCGCCGGCAGTTTCGCCGTTTTTCGACGCGCTGGCGATGATTGTCGATCGTGTTTACGCGCCCATGTATTTTCCCGGAACGGCATTGGCAATGGTTCCGTTCGTCTGGCTTGGTTTGAGTTATTGGTGGATGACGGTGCTCACTGCCGCCACCGCCGCGGGATTCCTTTATGCCGTGCTCACCGATCTCTTCGATCCGTTCCGGGCCGTTCTCGGGGTAATCATCCTGGCATCACTGCATACATATCGCGGAAGCGCGATCCTGCTGCTGGCGGAGTCGCCGTTCCTCGCGGCGGAGACAGTTTTGTTCTGGGCGTGGCTGCGGTTTCATGGTCGGCCGATGACACGCTGGGCAATCGTCATCGGGGCCGCCGCTGGTTATGCCGCGATTACTCGTCCGCTCGATGCTCTGTGCTTTGTTCTGCCGGTCGGCGCCGCACTTATCTGGCAATTACGGCGATTACCGGGCGTTTTGATCCGATACGGCGTGGTCATGGTCCTTGCTGCCGCACCGTTCCTGTTGATTCTGGTTGTGCAGAACATTGGTGTTACCGGGCACTGGTGGGAGCTTGCCGAAGGTTATTTCAACCGTCAAAATTTTCCCGCCACGCCAATGGGATTCCACCACATCGCGCCGGGGCAGATGCCGGTGAACCTGAACGCGGTCAAGCAACAGTGGCTGCGCGACTGGATTCTGCCGAGCTTCGCCCGCCACACGCCCGCCAATGCGATCAGGACGTGGTATCGCGGACGTCTCGTGCAATTGCTAGACAACGCTTTGCCGAATCCGATCCTCATCCTACTTTTGCCACTCGCTCTTTTTTCAATGCGAGAGCTGCGTCGTGTGGCGGTGTTCGCGTCCCTTGTCCTTTTCTGTATCGGCTACGCCATCTACCTCTTTTTTCTCGAACACTACGTCGTTTCAATTCTGCCGGCGATGATCTGCCTCATTTTGATAGGTGGCGAAACCCTGCAATCCGCTTGGCCGGGCGCGTCAGCGAGATCGTTTGTCACACTGGCCCTGCTGGCGATTTCAGTCTCGGTTCTCTGGCCCGTGGTTCCAGTGCCACCGTTGCCTGACCCATTTGCGCCCGACCAGCGTCCCGCCAGCCGCATTCTGGCTCATCTGCCGATCACACCCGCCGTGGTCTTATTTCGTTTCGACCCCGATCAGCGCATCGATTCATTTAACGATGATCCGGTCTACAACGACACGGTCGCCTTTCCCGATGACGCCGCCGTCGTTCGCGCACGCGACCTCGGCCCCGAAAAAAACCGCGACCTCATCCACTATTACGCCCGGCATCAGCCCGATCGCGTGTTTTACATTTACGACCCCGATGCCCGATACGCCGGCCAAAATCCCCTCAGCCCGCCGCTGGGCACCGCCCGTGATCTCGACGTCACGGGAACAATCCCTTGAGTTTGCACGCCTCCGCGACCCGGCTGATGGCGATCGTGTACGCCGCCGTGCGGTAATCGCAATCCGCCTGGTCCGCCTTGGCGTTGACCGCGTCGAACGCCCGCTCCATCACCTTCTGAAGCTCGTCATTCACTTCCTTGAGCGACCAGAAGAAATTCTGCAATCCCTGCACCCACTCAAAATAGCTCACTGTAACCCCGCCGGCGTTGGCCAGAATATCCGGCAACACCGTCACCCCGTTTTCCCGCAAAATTTCATCCGCTTCCGGCGTCGTCGGACCATTCGCGGCCTCCACGACTATTCTCGCCTTGATGTGCGGGGCAACGTCTTCGGTCACCGTATTCTCCATCGCGGCGGGGATCAGCACATCGCAATCGCAGGTCAGCAATTCTTCGTTGCTAATCGCATCCGCATGCGGGAAATCCGTCAGTTCCCCGCGCTCGCGGTAATACAAACCCGCCGCGGCGATGTCGATTCCCGATTCATCGTAAATCCCGCTCTTGCGCTCTGTCACCGCAACGATATTCGCTCCCATCTCATCCAGCAGCCGGGCCGCGTTATATCCGACATTCCCAAATCCCTGTATCGCGATCCTCGCCCCCTCCAGCGGCTTGCTTTGCTTCGCCAGAAACGCCCGCAGAACATACATCACCCCGCGCCCGGTCGCCTCCTCGCGCCCGGCCGATCCGCCCAAACCGACCGGCTTGCCCGTCACAACTCCGAGTTCCTGATGGCCGACGACCATGCTGTACGTATCCAGCACCCACGACATCACCTGCGCATCGGTTCCCACGTCCGGCGCGGGGATATCATGCGCCGGTCCGATGATCGGCATGATTTCGCTGGTATATCGCCGGGTCAAACGCTCTTTTTCCCCGAGCGAAAGCTTCTTCGGATCGCACACCACGCCCCCCTTGGCCCCGCCGAAGGGCAGCTCCACCAGCGCATTTTTCCACGTCTGCAGCATCGCCAGCGCCATCACTTCATCGCGATTCACCGAAGAATCGAAGCGAATTCCCCCCTTGAACGGACCGCGGGCGTTGTTGTGCTGCGCCCGGTAACCCGTGAAAACCTGAATCAGCCCGTCATCCATCTTCACCGGACATGAAACCACCAGCACCCGCTTCGGCGAAGAAAGAACCTCGCGCCAAAGCGCATCCAGATTCATCGTTTGATAAACCCTGTCAAAATACTGATGCGAATTCTGCCAGAATTTCGAATGATCCAGTTGCGGCTTGAGAAGATCGGTGTTCTTCATGGCATCATTCTACAGGCGAAACGGCTTATCTCGATTGCTTCCGGATCGTCATGTCGAAATTCTTCACCATCGCCTTGTACATCGACCAAATCCCCAGCGCGTAAACCGCCAGGGCCACCAGGCAAACCACGAAGGCCACAATCCTCGCTCCCGACGGATCATAATTGGTCCCCGCGCTGTGCTGAAAGGCGCTTCCCGCGTATTCATAAGGATCGATCAGAATCGTCAGGAGCGTAAAGGGGCTGAATGATCCGATCGCCACCCCCAGTTCGCTGCTGATCGATCCCGAGGTATTCAGAACCGCAAACCCGCACCATCCCATCGCCGCGCATGCGCCCACGATAATCCCCACGCTGCTCATCACCGCCCGCACCGTGGTCCGGCAGCGCAGGGACATCTGCATTCCCAGAATCGCCGCGAAGGCGCAGACGATGATCAGCATGGCCGGCATGGTAATGAGCGCTTCGGGAAACACGATCCAGTCAAAGCTCGCGTCCCGCGCCGCCAGCCAGCGGAACACGTCATGTACGATGAAAATGAATACGCTTGCTACCGGCACCGCCACCAGGGGAAGCACAAACGCCACCAGCCCCCGCAGCTTTCCCCAGATGTAATACCGGCTGGTGATCGGCGTCGACAGCAGCAAATCCAGCGTGCCGTCTTCCTTCTCGCGAGTCACCGCGCTGGCGGCGGCGTTGGCCATAATCAGCAGGATCACCGAAAACTCCACGATCGTCAGCCCCAGCAGCCAGCTTCGCGCATCGGCCGATGGGAGTCTTCTCGGAAACTCATCCAGATCGATCGTCGCGATCGCCTGGTTGGCATCCAGCGTATAATTTTTCACCTGATATCTTCCGTTGAGATCGTCAATCGTGCCGGGATCATCTCCAATCTTCACTTCCACGCTCGGCGCGACAGGGATTTCCGGCAATCCCGTTCCTTCGATGTACAGCGTGTTTTTCGACGGATCGTAGCTGTGATTGATGAACTGCTTTGGGGTTTGCTCGTTGCTGTGCATCACCAGCAGTACCACCGCGCCGGTCATGCCCAGAACAATGAATCCATACCGCAAAAATGTCGCCCGCGCCGCCGACGCCTTGGTTTTCGCCTCCCGCCATGCAATCGGGTTATGCCAGACCGCTCGCGGTTTGCGCGTCCGGTCGCCCTTGCTTAGCCCCACCTTCTGAAGAACCCAGCTTCTCAGGCTCGTCGTCGTCTGCGCCAGCCGCCGCAGCAGCAGGATCGACGGCGCCATCATCGCGAAGCTCAGGAAAAACATGAACCCGAAATAAAATGTCGCCGGGCTCGTCCAAAACCAGTTCATCGGCCACGACTGATATCCTTCAGGCAAATCCGCCAGGTTCGGCGGCATATAGCCCTGATCCTTAAAAATAACCCGCAGCGCCAAAAATGGATTCAGCGCCGTCATCCAGCTCGTCGAAGTGTGCACCGGCACGCCGGAGGCATCGATGTATTTGAGATGAAAGAAATCCACGCGGTCCAGCAGAAATCCGCCTACCAGGTAAACGATGATAAACAGGTAAAAACTGAAGATCGTCCTGCGCGTGCCGATCTTGAACGTCGCGATCGCCATCGCCATCGCGCCCGTCACCATCGCCGTGCTGGCAGCAATCAGAAAGCTATAGACGATGCTGCTGATCGCCACACCGCCGAAAATCTGCGTTACGGCGAAGATCGGTATCCCGCTGACCAGCAGCGCCACCACGAAAAACACCCGGCTTAGCAGCGAACCCAGCACGATCTGCCCATTCGTCAGCGGCGTCGCCAGAAGAATGTCGTACGTCTGGCTGTCCCGCTCCTGCGTGATCGCCCCCGCGGTAAAGATCGGCGACAACAGCGCCACCAGCCCAAGCTGCAAACGGGACATTTTCTGGAAAAGATCCGTGGATTCCCGGGCCAGCGCGGCCAGATCGCCAAAATTTTCCCCACTGGTCCAAAGCGTAAAGAGCACTACTGTCACGAGCAGGCCGAGATAAGCGCAACGGATCACCATGTCCCGGCGTTTTTTCCCGGCGTTCTCCACCACGCGCAGCAGGATCGGGTTACCGGGAATCAGCCGCCAGAGATAGTCCGCAATGCCAAGCAAGGATCACCCCATTGTTGTTTTTCGCTTGACGCAGGTTTTCATTGCACCATCCCCTTCGTCAGCCTCATAAATGCCGTCTCCAGATTCACCTCTTCCTCGCGAATCAGGTTCACCTGAAATCCACCGGCTATCAGTTGCGACGCGATAAAGCTGAAATCCTGCACGCCGTTCTTCAGCGAAACCTGCAAAAAACCATTATTCGGCGCTACCGCATCTACATCCGGATGCTGCGCCAACAGCGCCGCCGCCTGTTCGGGCGCGCGCACGACGCCGACGACAATCACCGTTCCCGCCCGCGCCCGCTTAACGATGTCCGCCACCGGGCCGCTGTAAAGCAGTTCTCCTTGCTCGATAATCCCCACCGTATTGCACAAGTCCGCCAGCTCCGGAAGGATGTGCGATGAAATGACAATCGTCTTGCCCATCCGCCGAAGCTCTTTCAGCAGCTCGCGCATTTCGATCCGCGCCCGCGGGTCCAAATTTCCCGCCGGCTCATCCAGCAGCAAAACCTTCGGGTCATGCACCAAAACCCGGGCGATCGACAATCTCTGCTTCATCCCCCGGCTCAGCCCGTCCACCAGCGCATCGCGTTTATAACCGAGGTCCGTCAGTTCCAGAACGTCGCTGACGATCTTGTTCCGCTGGCTGCCGTTGATGTTGTACGCGGCCGCGAAAAATTCCAGGTATTCCTGCACCACCATGTCTTCATACGCCCCGAAATAATCCGGCACATATCCGATCAGCGGACGAATCGATCGCGACTGATATCCCACCACATAATCGCAAACCCGCGCCTCGCCCCACGTCGGCTGCAACAGCGTCGCCAGAATTTTGATCGTCGTCGTCTTCCCCGCCCCATTGGGCCCGATAAATCCAAAGCAATCCCCCTCATTGATCTCCAGGTTGAGATTCGACAGCGCCACCAGCGTCCCATACCGCTTGGTGAGATTGACCGTCTTTATCACTGCCGCCATTCACTATCTCCCTGAACGTCCACGGCGCTGCCGTGGGTCTTTATTGCGACAACTACTGCGCGCTCGGTTGCGTCGCCGGTTCCCCCGAAACTACCGACCGATCCACCGGCAAGACATACTCAAAAAACGTCGTTCCCTGCCCCGCAATCGGCACATCCGAAACCGTCACCGTTTCCGGCAAAGGCGTGTGATCCGTGGTCCTGTCCACCAGCGCCCGCGCACAAATCACCAGGCTTCCCGCGCTCAGCGCCGGCGACAAATTCAATAGCCGCCCCCCATATCGCCGAATTTCATACCGATCCGCATGTTGATCCTTCTGCTCCGCCCATGGCGGCAACCTGTCAAAAAATGTCAGCATCGGCAGCGCGTAATCCAGATCGGTCCCCAATTCATCCCCCCGGCTCCGCCAGAATTCGCTCCAATAGCTCGGCACATCGTCCGTGTTTCCAATCTGGCCGTAAACTGTATCAGAAAGCATCGGATGCCGCGTTTTGTCCTCAAGCTCAAGGTTCATTGATTTCTTCGAGGTAATCAAATCGTCCAGCTTCAGCGAATCATCCTTCGCCCATTGCTCGACGTACACGATGATATCCGCGTCCACGCTGCTGACATCCCGGATATTCCCCGGCGGCGGCCGCTTGAATCCCAGAAACACGTGCCAGAGATCATACCCGGTGTGATTCACCAGAGTTCCCGTCAGTTTGCTGTCCTTGTCCAGTTGCACCATCTGCGTATCCGGGCCGGTATCGATCGTTCCCTTCATTTCCCCAACCCAGTGCGCCTGCAATTTCTTAAGCGTGCTGCGAAACGGAATCGAGACCGATACCGATCCGGAATCCGATGCATCCGGCACCGGAATCTGATACTCCAGATAGGCCGGTAGCTCCTCGCTGTTGTTCACATACTGGGGATTCACGCTGAACGGAGTGATATAGCTGACCTCGTGTGGCGCCGTGTCCTGCAACCCGATGGTTTTCGTCCCGTCCTCCCGAATATATAGCCCAAAGCGGCTGTCGATCACCCCGGTCGGTTCGCCCGTGGCATATCGAACAAAGCTCAAATGCTGCAGCTTCGGCGGCCCCCGAACCACCGCCTTCACCAGCAGTGCCGTCAGCGCCGTCGCTGCCACTGCCGTCAGCCCGAAGATAAACCAACTGAGATTCGCCTGCTTTCTCGCCGCCAGCACCAGGTAAATCCCCGGCCCGGCCACAAGCCAGTAGATTACGAAGAAAAACCCCGCAATCGCCAGCAGCGCCGCGGCGGTGCTCGGCAGATCCATCCCATGCCGGGTCAATTCCTCGCCAAGGTCCACCGCCTTGTCCGTCCCCGGCCACGGATCAAACGTTCCATCCACCGGCTTGTAATCTTCCGGCACCTGTGGCGCATCATTCCAGTCAAACACCCGGTCCCAAATAAAACGCCAGCCATCCTTGGCCTTTTTGGTCAGCGCCGCATTGCCCAAATCCTGCGCCACCCATGTCACCGCCCCGAGGCCGATGGTCCGTCGCGCCAGCCACGGCGTAAATGATTTCTGCCCGCCATCGGTCCAGGTAATCCATTCATCCACTTTCGCCCCCGCCAGCGCCGGAACGCGCGCGACCTTGAATGTCCCCAGATCGCTCGGCCATTCCGCGGTCTCCGGATTGCCCGGCGGATGCGCCAGCCGATTCAAAACCTCCAAATCTTTTCGATCAACCGTCGGAATCGTCCATTGTCCTTCGATCTGTTTCCCAACCGGCAAAATCTGCTCGAACGGCTTCAGCTTGATCGCCTCCGCCGGCTGGCAAACCACCAGATTCCCGCCCTGGTGAACCCATTGCATCAGTGCCTCCAGCGACGGCGTATGCGTGCCCGAAGTCAGGAAATTCGCATCCGCGTCCATCCAGACAATCGCATCCACCGCCTCATATCCGATCACATTGCCCGGCAAATCCCTCGGCGCCACCGTCACCGCTTCCAAATCCTGCA
>Ga0182015_10005617_pt1 | contig 12955 bp, 14 predicted proteins | sample 712P3MmetaG_FD_120478 | JGI IMG/M metagenome (GOLD analysis project Ga0182015, IMG submission 120478) | Permafrost microbial communities from Stordalen Mire, Sweden - 712P3M metaG | ecosystem: Environmental > Terrestrial > Soil > Wetlands > Permafrost | place: Sweden: Stordalen | collected...
ATTGGGCGCGTCATCGAATCCGGCAAGCTTCTATTTTCCTTTCTCAAACATGCGGGACTATTTTTTTGACTGATCTGTCACTGTATTATGCGAGATTCAATAAGGCCACTCCCTCACCTCCTGCCCCTCCTGCCCTCGAACTCCTCTTTCCATGGCTCATGAGAATGACCCGTGGCGTATTACTTCAGTAATCCGGGCTTTCACTGACTGCAAGCTAAAATAGCTGCGAGGATTGCCTTGCTGCTCGCATATTCCAAGCTCTGGACCAGGGCGGTAGCCGCCTGCATGGCGATCCTAATTCTGGGCGCGCTGATTCTGCCTCGGTCGTTTGCACTCACGGCATTCAGCGACTGGATCCAATGCATTCTGCTGCTCTCTGGAGCTCTGGCTCTCGTTCCAAATGCGGTTCGTTCCCACGGACGCGTGCGTGCCTTCTGGGTACTTCTGGCCACGGGCATGGCTTTCTGGTTCTCCTACCAGGTCATGTGGACGTATTACGAAGTTTGGCTCCGCCAGGATGTTCCGGACTTGTGCGCCGGGGACATCGTTATTTTTCTCCACATCGTCCCGATGATGGCCGCCGTGGCCCTGCGCCCCCATGCCCCGGAGGATGAATACTCCGCCCGTTTGCGGCGCCTCGACTTCGCCCTGATGATGTTTTGGTGGATGTATCTTTACGTCTTTGCTGTCACGGCATGGCAGTATGTTGTTGCGGATGTCGCTTTCTATAATAACAATCTAAATCTACTTTATCTGATGGAGAAACTAGCGTTTCTCATCGCCTTGCTTGTCGCCTGGATCAAAAGCAAAGCGGGCTGGAAGAGACTCTACGCCAATCTGTTCGGCGCGAGCCTGACCTACGCCGCCAGCTCTTATTTCGCTAACTGGGCCCTCGGCCGCAACCTCTACTACAGCGGAAGTCTGTACGATATTCCCCTGGCGGCTTCCATGGCCTGGATCACCGTGATCGGTCTATGGTCGCGGGACTATCAACCGCAGGCCAATCCGCGGGCGAGTTCTACGTCACACGGCGTGTGGCTTGCCCGAGTGGGCATGATTGCGGTTTTTTCACTACCGGTGTTTGCCGCCTGGGCGTTGGCGGAATCTGGGATCCCGCCCCGTATCCGTTCCTTCCGTCTGATCCTTACGCTTGGTGCAGCACTTTCCATGGGCGCCATGGTTTTCGTGCGCCAGCGTTTGCTCGACCGGGAATTGCTTCGTCTTCTCGCGCAATCAAGAGAGTCGTTCGACAATCTCAAGCGGTTGCAGGCGCAGATTATGGAATCCGAAAAACTGGCGTCCATCGGCCAGTTAGTAGGTGGCGCGGCACACGAACTGAATAATCCAATAGCCGCCATGATGGGTTATTCCGATCTTCTCCTCGGCACTTCTCTTAACCAGGAGCAGCAGGCGATGGCGGGCAAAATCGGACAACATGTTCGCCGCACTCGATCTCTGGTGGCAAGTCTGCTCGGGTTTGCCAAGCAGGGACCGGCCTCCATGGCGCCGGTAGACCTTGGAACGGTGCTTCGGACATCCGTGAAGTTGTCGCAACCCGTATGGCAAGCTCTCCAAATCGAAGTACTCTCCGAACTGCCGCGTGATCTGCCGCCCGTCATGGCGGACTCCAACCAGTTGCTGCAGGTTTGCGTACAAATTCTGAATGACGCGCTGCACGCCGCGGATCAATCTGACCGGCGGAAGCTCACACTTGCTGCGAAATACGAAAAAGGCACGGTTATGATCGAAATCTTTGATGACGGTCTGACACCCGCGCCGGACACGCTCCTCCACCAGGGCGCGGAATCCGAAGAGGCCGATCTCGCTTCGCCCCGACCCCTATCGGAAATGGGATTGAGCGCATGTCAGGGCATCTTGCAGCAGCATCATGGGAAGATTTACTGGCAGAATAGGGGGCAGGGAGGGTTCATGATCCGCATCGAACTCCCGGTCATCGCTCCGGAGTCGATAAAATCTGTTGCACCTGAATATGCGGTTCGGTCGCAGCCTCAACCGTTCGCTTGAGTTGGCCGCAAGCCGCATAGATATCCCGCCCCCGCGGTCGCCTGATAAACGCCGAAATGCCCGATTCCCGCAGAACTTTCTGAAAAGCTGCCACTCGTTCTGCGCTGGGAGCCGTGAAGTCAATTCCCGGCCCTGGGTTCAGTGCAATCAGATTTACCTTGCACCGCACGCCGCGCAGCAGCTCAGCGACTTCCTTCGCATTCTCCGGTTCGTCGTTCACGCCCCCGAGCAGCACATACTCGAAAGTGATCCACTCCCGCGTTCGCAACGGAAAATCTCTGGCGGCGCCGATCAGCATCTCCAGATTCCACTTTTTGTTCAGCGGCATCAGTCGGGTTCGCAGTTCGTCATTCGAAGCATTCAAAGAGATCGCCAGCTTCGGCCGGATTGCTTCGTTGGCAAAATCGTGGATGCGCGGCACGATTCCCGCCGTGGAAACCGTCATTCGCCGCTCCGCAATACCCACACACTCCGTCAGCAGCCGCGACGCCTTCATGAAGTTCTCGTAATTCAAGAACGGCTCACCCATGCCCATAAAAACCAGGTTGATGCGGTCCTCGGGCGGTGAAACCTTCTGATCTTTCAGCACCGCGCAAACCTGACCGACAATCTCTCCCGGCGTCAGATTGCGCTTCATCCCCAGCAGCGCCGTCAGACAGAACTGGCAGTCCACGGCGCAGCCCACCTGGCTGGAAATGCAGATCGTGGACCGGCCAAAGGAACGCCCTGCATCTATGGCTAGATCAGCCTCGGCTCCCGCCTCGCTCCCATCACCGGCTTCCCCGCCATCGCCCTCCGGCATCCATACGGTTTCGACGCTCTGCCCGTCAGCAAACGCAATCAGATAGCGCACCGTGCCGTCGCTGGATACAAACTTATTTTCGATCCGCGGCGTCCCTACCGTGACGCCTTGTTGCTGCAGCCGTTCCCGAAAACCCTGCGGCAGGGTGGAGATTTCGGCCAAAGATTCCACCCGCTGCCGGTATACTGCCTCCAGAATTTGTTTGCCCCGATAGCGAGGCTCAGCTGCTTCCGCAACCAAAGCAGAGAGCTCACCGCGGTCCATTCCGAGCAGCGTTGGTGTCAAAGTTTCAACCATTTCCACAGTCCCGGGAAAGTATCCAATGTTACACTTTAATAACTAATTGCAAGTTATTGTTTTATTTGACGTAAATCTATCGGTATTGCGTCTACCCCTTCTCCTCGAAGATGTGTAAGAATGGTAGGAAGTCTGCAAATCGAACTGAGCGCGTCCAGCCTCGGACCATTTTGCATCAGAAAGCTTTGCATTCGACATCTTCGTATTCGATATCGACATGGTAAAAGAAGTTCGCAATATTCGCCGTCAGGTTTTGCCCCACGGCCTTACCGTCATCACCGAGCAGATGGAACACATCCGCTCGGCGTCCATCGGCATTTGGCTGGAGACTGGCTCTCGCGACGAGACTCCGCAAGCCAACGGCATTTCTCACTTTATCGAGCACATGGTCTTCAAAGGCACCAAGCACCGCACTGCCGAGGAGATCGCCCGCCAAGTCGATTCCATCGGCGGCAATATGGACGCGTTCACCTCCAAGGAATGCATTTGCTTTAATGTCAAGGTTTTAGATGAAAATGTTCCCGTCGCTCTTGAAATTCTAACCGATCTCGTTCTGTACCCTGTATTCGATGCCGAAGACATAGCCCGGGAACGCGGCGTGATCCTGGAAGAGATCAAAATGGACGAGGATAATCCCGACTACCTTGTCCACGAAATCTTTACTCAAAATTTCTGGAAAGATCATTCCCTCGGCAAGCCCATCCTGGGGACGAAAGAGACGGTGAAGCGTTTCGAGCGCGAAGCCGTGCTTGAGACTTATAACCACCGCTTCGCTCCCGGCAACATTATTGTAGCCGCAGCCGGGCATTTTGATCATGATCAATTCGTCGACCTCGTCGTCAAGCACTTTGAACATCTGAAGCCCGCACAAAACGGCTTCCACTCCGCCACCCCCAAGATCGTGCCTCGCATCGTGCTGCGAAACAAGAAAGCGCTTGAGCAAGTGCAGCTTTGTATCGGCGTCCCGGCACACCCCATCGCACACGAGAAGCGCCACGCCGGCTACGTTCTCAATACCCTGCTCGGCGGAGGGATGAGTTCGCGCCTGTTTCAAAACATTCGCGAGCGTCAGGGCTTGGCTTATTCGATTTATAGCGACCTTAACCCTTATCGCGATACGGGATGCATGGCGGTCTATGCTGGAACGTCTTTGGCTTCGGCCGCGAAGGTGGTTCGCTCGGTGGTGAACGAATTTCGAGATCTCAAGAATAAGCCAGTACCGGAAGAAGAGCTGCGACGCTCCAAAGACCAGCTCAAAGGAAGCCTGATGCTCTCGCTCGAATCGAGCACGGCGCGCATGTCCAACCTGGCCCGCCAGGAAATGTATTTCGACCGCTTCCAGGATCTCGACGAACTGATCGAAAAGATCGAAGCCGTCACCGTCGAAGACCTGCAAAGCCTCGCCCAGGAATTCTTCAAGACAGAATCGATCGCCCTCACCGCGCTTGGAAACTTGAATGGACTGAAGCTCTCTCGCGATCAACTCTCCTGCTGACAGATCAACCCTGATCTGGAGCATCGAATGCCTGCTCAGCTCTCATTCGATCCCGCGCACTCGGCCGTATTATGCATGGACTACCAGACCGGAATTGTCTCCATTTATATCAAGGATCAGGACCTGCTGCCACGCGTCGCAAGCGTTCTGAACCAGTCCCGGAGCGCAGGCAGGGCTCTGATCTAAGTGCAGGTCGGCTTCCGTCCCAATTTTCCAGAGATCAGCCCGCGCAACGCCACGTTCAGCGCCCTCAAGACCTCAGCCCAATACCAGCAGATGCTTGCCGGCCCCGCCAGCGCAATCCATGCTGCGGTGGCCCCTCAGGACGATGACATCATGGTGACAAAACATCGCGTAGTCGCTTTCGCGGGCACGGATCTAGACATGATTCTCCGCGCCAAGGATATCGACACCCTGATTCTGCTCGGGATCTCGACCAGCCGGGTGGTTCTTTCCACAGTCCGCCACGCCGCCGCCGCCGATGATCGGCTCATCGTTATAAAATAGTGCTGCGCCGATGGCGATCCGGAAGTCCATGCCTGCTTGCTGAACAAGGTGTTCCCGCGCCAGGCCACGGTAGTTTCCGCTGGCGAATTCCTCGATGCCTCGCAACCAACCCGGTGAGTCATGGCCAGGGATTCTTCGAATTTAAGCCTAGCACGTAGCTTTCTCGCTCGTGGCACATCCCATCTCCGCCTGCAGGTGCACACCTGCCAGACGACCGAACTCGATACTCGCCTCAAGGAGAAAACTATGAAGAAGTTTTTCGGCAGTTTCGCATTAGCGTGTATTTTGATGGCTTCGATGTCGGCCTTCCCCCAGGATTCCATGAGCCAGGACAGCTCCAAGCAAGACACCATGAGAAAAGACGATTCGATGAGAAACCACTCGATGAAGAAGGACGACAGCAGGAAGAAAGACGACACGATGAAGAACGACCAGATGAAGCAGAACTAGTCGTCGAGCGCACCAACTGTCATCCCGAGCGAAAGCGGGGGATCTTGGTTCTCGTCTGCGCCATCCGAACCGCCGGCAAACACGAAGATCCCCCGTTCCGCTCGGGATGACAAACGTGTCTTAGCGCAGGTCCACTCGAAAAACAGTCTTGTCATGCAGGATTGCTGAAGTGGGCTTTGGGTCCGCGTCGAGGCATCTCTCAATGTCCCGCCGTACGAACCACTTCCTCCTGCTCTTCCTCTGCCTCCGCACTCTCAACACCCGGCTGCCCCGTTAACCCCGTCTTCAGATACTGCCGCAGGCACCGCGAACACGGAACATAACCATCATTCATCGCTTGCTTTGCAGTGATCGTTCGTTCGGTAGCCTTGTCGTGAATGAAACGACATCCCGCCACGTGAAAAACCTTCGATCCATCCGAAACCACGACCGGCATGTCCGGGGGAATATCATGCCCCGGCTCCGCGAGTATCGACTTCGCGGGATTCTTGAAGGTAAGCTGATCCATCAACGCCAATGTCCCCGTGAATAAAGCAATCGCTGCCACCGGAACCAGCCACGCCGACCAACTCGACCAAGGCGATCCGCTGACAGCCGCATTCTGCGAGAGACGTTGTTCCAACCTTCGGCTGAAGCCCGCAGGCACCTCCAGCATGCGCTCATCGCCATACAACTGGACAACATTCCTCGTCCCTGCCAACACTGAGGCACACCGTTTGCACGTCCGAAAATGTTCATCCATCGACGAGCGTAGCGCCGCATCCACATCTCCATCGACGTAATTCGAAACCTCGCGCCACACCTGTTCGCAGTTCACTTTTTCGTGGTTCGGCGTTTCATGGTTCACCATGGCTTGTTCCCCTTCTCGAACGGCAGCCGGCTGAACCAGCCCTGCTCCCATCCAGCGGCCAGCAGATCGCGCAACATCAGCCGAGCCCGCAACAGCCGCGTCTTCACCGAGGCAACCGTGATGCCGAGGGCCTCGGCTGTCTCCTGAATGTTTAAATGTTCCATATCGCGCAGCACAAAGACCTCGCGATACTTTCGGTCCAGGGTCCCCAGCGCCTCCGCCAGCCGCTGCCGCACTTCTTTGCGCTCGAGCGCTTCGGACGGAATTTCGCGCCAGTCGGCGAAATCCCGGGGCACGAATTCACTTTCTTCACCCTCTCGGCGGTCGTCGATGCCTTCCATCACCACCGTCCGCTCCCTTCGCCGGCGCATGAGAGATTCGTTCACCGTGATCTGGATCAGCCAGGTGCTGAAACGGGCTTCGGCGCGGAATTGCCGGATATTCGCGAACGCCTTGAGCATCGCTTCCTGGACGGCGTCTTCGGCGTCGTGCTCGTTGCGAAGAATCGCCAGCGCCGCGGCGTAGACCCGCCGCTCATAAGGCTTGACGAGCTCGTAAAACAATTCATGCTGGCCGCGCTGCACGCTGAGAATCAGGTCCTGTTCCCGCGCGGTCTTTTGCCCCGGATTGTTCAACGCCGCTTCTGCTTCGGACATCCGACTCGCAAACCTCGTGCAGGTCTTGGTTCTCAGGTCTTGGAACGTCCTAACACCAAACACCCAAGACCTTGCCATCAGTACTCCGGATCTTTCTTCCACCCCGTCAGCATCGACAAAAAATTATTCCAGCCATGCAGAATTACCATCACCAGATGTCCGAGCACGAAAAACAAGATCGCCCACATCACCGCAAAGTGCCAGATGCGCGCGTAGTGAAATCCTCCCATCATCCAGGCCAGCCAGGAGAACTGAATCGGCTTCCAAACCGCAAAGCCAGTAAGCACCGAGAGGACACCCAGAATAATCGCCGTGGTGTAAGCGTGTTTCTGTAGCGGGTTGTAGGCTTCGCGCACCGCAGGCTTAGGGCCGAAGAAAAAGTAGTGCTTCACCATCGGCCATACGCCCGGGACGTCACGCGGCGCAAATAACACCTGGCGGTAGTTGCCGCTGAAAAGCTGGTAACCCAAATAGAGGACGCCGGTGGCGATGTAGATCCACATGAAAGTGAGATGCCATTGCAGGGCGCCTCCCAGCCATCCGCCGATGGCAAAGGTCTTCGGCCAATGCAGCAGATCTTTCTGAGGAATTTTCGCACCGAAGCTGGGAAAGGCGCGGAAAATCTGCAATCCGCTGCCCACCATCACGAACAGAGCGACGGTGTTCACCCAGTGACAGAGCCGAACAAGGAACGGATGCTCGTAGACCGCGCGACCAGTAACAACCGGCTCGTCGTCTTCTTTTCCTTTTGTCTGAATGACTTCGATGACGTTACCGCTCATGCACTACCTCCAACACAACCGTCAGAGCCGACGAGACGCCGGCGCTACAAAACTTACATCCCGTAAAACCACGAATAGCCCTGGTCCTCCCAGTAGCCCACTCTGTCTAGAACGTGCATCACTTTCAGTTCCGTTAAGTACTTTGCTTGCTTGTAACCAATCTTGGTGGGAATCTGCAGCCGCAACGGCGCTCCGTGCTCCCGCGTGAGTGGCTGCTCATACATTTCATAACAAAGCAAAGTCTGGGGATGCAGAGCGGTCGCCATGTCGAGCGATTCGTAATAATCATCGGCACAATTGACCGTGATGAAGCGCGCAGTAGGATCGGCGCCCACCATCTGCAAAAAAGCGGAAAGCCGTGCGCCCCCGAATCGTCCGATTACATCCCAGCCTTCTACGCACACGTGACGCGTATTCTGCCGAATCCTCGGCAGCGACTGCACCTGCGCCAATTTGTATTCCCCAGGTTTCTGCACCGCTCCACGGACGGTGAGTGTCCAGTTCTCAAGGTCCACCCCGGGATCATCGACGTCATATCCATTGATCGGAAACTTCGGAGGGGGCGTCAGGTCCGCGTTGTCGAAGGTCGTAGCCAAATGGCCGGGGCGAAATAGGCGTGCCGAGGCCCAATCGCTGAAGCCCAGGCCTTTTTTCAGCAGTCCCGCCTGCCACTTCGGGACGGCAAAAGCGCCCAGAGCCAGCACCGGCGTCAGCTTAAGTACTTGCCGGCGGCTGACTTGCCGGAATTTTGCTTGATCCAGTTTGCGATCGCTGTTTTTCATGAATTGGCCTTGAACACCTATACCAGTCCAGCCATGGGATTCACGAGATTCCCTCAAAGTTTCGTCCCAGTTGGAGAATGATAACGCGGGACAGCCCATTTATCGCACCTTTTGCTGGCCTTTGGTGCATTTTCGAGTCATACTAAGAAGATGTAGTATGGCCAAGATTGCTGCCGGGTTCCGCAGGTTCGAATCACCGGTGCAATATGGAATCTGGGTTCGTGTATGTCCATGCTAAACAGCATCGTGCCGAAGAGCGTACGCACACTCGTGGCGGACCGGCGAAAACCTGTGCCGCAAGAGGAACACCAACGACGGTTGATGGTGAGCTCCCTCTGTTTGCTTCTTCTGGCCCTGGGCATCGTTCTATGGCATGACCGCGATTTTTGGTTGCCGAGTTCTCCGGAAGCCGAGGTCAGTCAGCCGGCCGAGATTTCGCCGGTCGCCAAAGTAGTCCCGCCGCGGGCGCCAGTGGCAGCCAAGAAACGCACGACCAGCGCGAAGGCGAAGCACAAATCTCTGCGCTCTGTCGCGAAAGCGGATACGAGAAAAACAACGAACCCAGCACCGCAGTCTCCGCCCGCCGCAGCGGTAACAACGACCCGCACGGTTCTCCCCCCTCTGGAGGTGGAAGTAGTGGCCGGCGACTCGCATCGAATCATCCACCCGACCAACGACGCTCTACGTGTGGACTTACACCCGGGCACCCCGCCGCAACCCGCATCGGACATTAGCGATGACGAGACTGCGGCGACCGTTACCAGCAACGCCTCGGAGCACATGCATATGTCAGCCGACGCATCTGCGATGGTTGCCAGCCCGGTGAAGCCCAGCTATCCACTGCTGGCACGACAGATGAAAGTTCAGGGCGCGGTGATTCTGGAGGCACTGATAAGCAAGGATGGAGTTATTCAGAACTTGCGCGTTCTCCGGGGACCACACATTTTGGCTTCTGCAGCGCAGGACGCCGTCCGGCAGTGGCACTTCAAGCCGCACTTTGAGGGAAGTGAAGCCGTTGAAACCGAGGCCAAAATCACGGTTAACTTCACCATCTCAACCAATTGATTGGTGTGACAAATAGCGCGCTACCTCGCTCGCCACGCGTCGTCAACCTTCCAGGTCTTGCCGGAATACAGGTTGTGAAGGATCAAGGCGGCCATCCATGACGGCGACCAGCAGGTTTCCGAAAGCGTTTGTGGCCTCCGGAAGTGAAGCGTAGCCGCGCTCTCGTTGGAGCGCTCCACCGTCCGCATAGATCAGCGTGAAATAGCGGCCTGTTGAATACTGAAGTTCGAGCAACTTATTCGGCATGTCCGGGTCGCCTTGCTGACCCAGCACATCCATTAAAGCAACCGTCCACTGCCTGCCCTTCGGGTCCGTAACGACCTCGCGTTCCAGAAATTGCCAGTCGTCCATGCTCCACAAGGGCATATTTATGCAAGCAGCTGGGCAAGCGCTCTTGCCACCTGAGCGCCGGTAAATGGTTTCGGGACCAGCAAAACTCTGCGCGCCTTCCGCGAACGGAGACTCGCCTCCGCCAGCTCCGGCGTGTCACTGATGATGACGACCGGGAGTTCCGCATGATTCGGGTGATGACGCACGGTGTCGAAGAGCGACTCGCTCATCTCCAGACTTGAGCAATCGAGCACAACCGCATCCGCATGGTGCTCGATGACCAGCTCGTTGACCGCGCTCGTGTATCCCTGCGCGAAGACCTCGTAGCCAAGGTCCTGCAGCGAGAACGTCAAAAGCTCGGCGATCTCGGGCGTGTCGTCGATCAACAGAATGGGTGGCAATCTACCTCTTCTTATCCGCGCCAGTCTTAGTCGGACCGGTCCCGGGCAGCCGTGGCTTCTTGCCTTCGCTGGGTTCCAGATCCATCATCCAGATCCGCCCGCCGGCCGTGTAGTAGGCGCGGTGATCGTTTTCGATCATCGCGCCCCAAGCCTCCAGCGTGCGCATGGCGAAGGTGACCCCTTCAAAATTGTTGCGCGCGTGGTCAAACACTTGGTTCGTATGCCAGTTGTCAGTGAGGATGGCGTCGCCCGGGTGCACGCGCAGTACGGTGTAGAAACGGTCGTAGGCTGCTTCCGGCCGTACGTCGCGCGTCGACCCGCGCTTCTTGCCTTCGGTGACGATATAGCTTTCCTGGCCTTCAGGCTCGACTTCCGGCTCGACCGGAGAAGTGGGAGTGCTCGTTTTGGTGTTCATAGAGTTTGCGCCACCGCTTCGGCTTCCCCTGCAGCCGCCATGTTGGTTAGGTTTCTCGCGTCCGCCGCCTGGATCAGGGCCTCGGGCAGTTCGACGTTCATCATTCGCCATTGTTCGTTAGCAAACTTCTGTAAAGTGGCGATGTGTTCGGCGTGAAGGTGACCAAAGCGTCCTTGCAGTTTCAAATACTCGGAAACCGGCCGCATGCTCGCCGGACGGAAACCATAGTCAAAAGTGCGCTTCTCCGGGTTCCACTCCCACATCGGATAGAGGCCGCATTCAACCACGAGCCGGCCAAGATCAATCGAGCGCGGCGTCTCGTACACGAAACCCTTCTGGCAAGGGGTGTAGACCATCAGGTACGCGGCGCCTTTGTGGTTGAGTCCCTTGCGGACTTTGTTCATCAAGTCGATGGGGTAGCCCACACTCGCGGTCGCAACATAGCAATGCGGATGACCAGCCGCCATCATGCGAGCGAGGTCTTTGGGGAACAGCTTCTTTCCTTCGGGAACCTCAGGCCCTGGAGGCGAGAACGTGGTCATGCCGCCGTAGGGAGTGCGCGACGAAGCCTGGATACCGGTGTTCGCGTACTGCTCGTTGTCGTAGCAGATGATCAGGCAGTCGTGGTTGCGGTAGAGCGCGCCCGAGATCGAGGCGAGGCCGATGTCGGAGGCGCTGCCGTCGCCCGCTTCGCAGATAATATTCGGAAACTTGCCCTTCCACTTTCCCTTGCGGATCATCGCCTCATAGGCAGCGGCGACGCCAGCGGTGAAGCTGCCCGCGCTGCCGATCTGCGTGTGTGCCCACGGCACGTTATAGGGCGTGCACAAATAAGAACTGTTGGCGACATACATGCAGCCCGTAGGACCGACGAGGATGGTATTATCGCCGGCTGCTTTGCTCGTCATTCTGTATTGAATGGAGGGCCCGCAGCCGGCGCAGGTGCGATGGCCCGGAACGAACGGCTCGGAGGAGGGCAGTTCCGGGTTATAAAAACGTGCACCCTGATTCGGACTATCAAGAATCGGCAGTAGTTGCCGCTGAACTTCTATGGTTGCCATATCAACTCTCCAATCGTAGGGCCAAAGACCTTGCAACAATCTTTAATAACGGCAGACCGTTTGGGTCCGCGGAAACAAGTTCTCTATTCTTCGAATCCGACCCAATGGGTGCGCTTTTCGATTTTTCCTCGCCGTTGGGCGTCCAGCATTTTCTCCGTCATCCAGTAGAATTCCTTCAGCACGATCGCCTCGCCACCCATTCCAGCCATGAATGACAGGATGAGCGGACGCTTCTGGCTTTCGTAAAGAGCCGCGGCAGCCTCGGCATACAGCACGCCGCCGCTACTGACGCTGCCGAGGCCCATGTTGGTCTCGATCACGCCCACCACTTTGAACTTGCTCAGGACTTCTTTCACGCGGTCCGTTGGATATGGGCGAATGGTTCGCAACCGTACCATGCCAACCTTCAATCCCCGGTCGCGCATGTGCTGAATGGCAAATCGCGCGGTGACGGCATGAGCGCCCTGCAGGAAAAAGACAACCTCGGCATCGTCGGTCATGAACTCTTCGACCCACGGATCGTATCGCCGCCCGAAGATCTTCGCGAATTCATCGTGCGCCTGCTCAATCACTGCCATCGATTCTTCCATGGCGCGCGCCCGCTCCAACTGCAGGGGCGGACCCTGCTCTGGCATAATCTGCGGACCGTGTGATACCGGACGCCGCGGATCGAGTGGGTAAGGATGCTTGTACGGCGGCAGAAATTCTTTCACCTGGCCAGTGTCAGGCAACTCGACGTCGCCCGTAATGTGGGAGACGAAGAAACCGTCCTGGCAGACCATCTGCGGCAGAAGCACACGCGGGTCTTCGCCGATGCGATAAGCGATCAGGTGATTGTCGAATGCTTCCTGAGCGTCGCAGGACCATCCCATGATCCAGCCCATATCGCGCGTCGACAAGGCATCGGTATGTTCGGAGCCGAAATCGCCGGGAGGATCGAGTGTGCGGTCGGCAATCATCATCTGCACCGGCATGCGGCTGCCCGAGATCGGCGAATAAAGTTCGTAGGCAAATTGCACGCCAACACCCGAACTTCC
>Ga0182015_10005618_pt1 | contig 12951 bp, 12 predicted proteins | sample 712P3MmetaG_FD_120478 | JGI IMG/M metagenome (GOLD analysis project Ga0182015, IMG submission 120478) | Permafrost microbial communities from Stordalen Mire, Sweden - 712P3M metaG | ecosystem: Environmental > Terrestrial > Soil > Wetlands > Permafrost | place: Sweden: Stordalen | collected...
GGGTCTCGCCCGCCATCGTGCTCAGCCCGAGTGCGTCGTCGAGTTCGCGGTAGGCCAACAATCCGGCATCGGAGGTGACCACTGAGCCGCGAAACTGCAGCATCAGCCGGCGGTCGAAATCGAACTTGAGAGCCTCGTCGTTTGATTCACCCGCTGGGTTGCCATCGCCACCTCGCTCGATCCAGAATAAGGTGCTGACGCCTATATCTGAATCGGCGCGAGCGTTGCGCAAATCAGTCCGTCATCCGGGGAATGCGGGACAAGAAGATCTACGCTAGGATCGAGGCGTGGCGGACCGACGCATCGAAGGCGAACATCCGTATCTCTATCTGGAAAGGATCATGATGAAGCGTGGTTGGGTCAGGGAGTTTCGCAATTTGCCTAGGCTGGTGGCCACCGCCGTTAATTCGGAAGGATTTGGGCAGAACGCTACCGCGGCTACGGCCTGGCTGATCAGAAACCAGGAGGAAAAATTCAATCAGCCTTGACACCGCGCTCAAACCCGGTGGAAAAAAATATCTACTAGAAGTGTCCTCAACTGGTCGCGCGCAAAACTGTACAAATAAATAAGATAAAAAGCCATTCCGGTGATAACAAGAAGGATAAAATCGTAGTCTTGATAACGCCAGGACGGGCGCAAAAATGGCATATTCAGAAGGGCCGCCATGGTAATAGCCCCAATCAGTGAAAGAAGCGACGGCCGTATTGCGCTGTAACTCGGCGTGTGGCACGCGCGACCAAACAGCACCAGGAAAATCGGTAACAAAGCCCACTGGCGTGCCGCCAACGAAAGGCAAACTACGTCCAAACCGAACGGAGCGGCACACAGCACCGTTGCTGTTATGGTCAAAGTTTGAAGCTTGGCCATCCGCTTAAGGACAGTCGATAAATTTCCAGCAAGCAGCGCTGCATCAAAACAGTAGAAGAGCGCAAGCGGCAAGCCACTGATTATGATGAGCTGCGTTGGGATTGCTCCGGCCAGCCAACGTTGGTCAAGCCATATTCGGAACAGGTCGGGCGCCAGAGCTGCCGCACCGAAAAAAATCGGAAATGATAGGACCGACACATTCTGGACCATCTTTGAGTAAATGCGCTCAAACTCCGCTGAACCGACTTCGGCATGCCGCATTTCGATCCGGCCCACTGCGGAGCGTGGTGAAACGGTCGTATGGACTATTATGTCCAAAAAGCGATTCGCCAAGGTAAAGAGACCGACCTCTGTCGGGCCGAGCGTATAACCAAGGATGAGTCGCGGAAGTTGCCCGCCGGCGAAAATCATTGCGCGCGCTGTGAAAAGATTCTTTCCGACAGGGCTGATCTCGCGAAAATGGGTGCCTGACCATTTGAAGCCCATTCGAATTGGCACGGATATCCACGCAATTGTGAGCTCCGCAATCCGCTGCGCAACCACTTGCAGCACTAATGCCCAAACCCCAGCGCCTGCAATTGCGAGAACGATCCCGAATATACCGCCAAGCGTCAAACCTGCGATCGAGCGAAGGGCCAATTGTTTATATTTCAGGGATCGCCGCAGTACCGCAATCGGTGTCGCCGACAACGACGACAGCACGGGCAACGGAGCGAGGGTCCAAATGAGAAGCTTTATTTCTTCATCATGGAATAACAGGGCGATCGCAGGGGCCAAAACGCATATCACAAGGGCGAAGGCGAGCGCAATTCCGCAACTCGCGAGATTAGCCGTGGTCGTGTGCAGATAATCTAAGTCATCGACTGTGACGAGCGCCTCGACCGAGCCTTCAAGCAGGATAAACTCGGAAACGCCGACGAAAACCATGACGATGGCAAACAAACCGTATGGGCGCGGACCGAGGATTGGGGCCAGAATGGCGAATAGAATGAGCCAAAGAACCTGTTGAGTTAAACTATCAACGGTTATCCAAGCAGTGGGCGACAAAGAGGGAAGGCCGAAGGCCATGCAAACTCAAATCCTTCGCTGCATTAGATCAGTAACTGGATTTGATAACGAGGATACTGCAACCAAATGCAGCGTGATTCCGGGCAGTCTTCGCACAATGTTGTGCAACGCGATGGATGTTCGTTGAGAATCCGGCCGGCGAACGACGTGAGCACGCAGGCTGCACCAACGATTTCTTCGACCGGCTCGCGGCGTCATGCGCATATTCCAGAAACCCGCTCGTAAGATCCCGCACCATAGGTTACGGCCGGAAGAACCGCCGTCGTCAGTTAGTCTGGTTGCTTTGGTAGTCGGTATTCGGACGCCTCGCCGGCTACGAGGACGGGAACACCCGTGAACGGCTGTGCCACGATCCCGCCATCCGCTTGGGTGGTCGGATGCGGGATACCAATGGGTCAGACTGCCGCCGCCAGCCAGACGGGCCGCTTCGAGCTCGAATGGCTGGCCTGGCCCTAGAACCTCACCGTTGGTGGCCATTACGAAAAAGAAACAAAAACCCGCGCTCTTGTGTCCAAAACACGAAGGCCGCTTACCGTCATTCACGGTAACGCCTGCTTCACAAAGTTCAGGAAAAGCCATACCGCGAATAATGCTTGTTATCGTAATAAGCGCCTCGGTGGGCTTCGTAGCGGCTGAGTTTGCTGATATCAGCCTTGTTAAGTACCGTGCCAAGCAGATTCTCGTAAACGCCGGGTGCTTCTGCCAACGCCTTCTTCACGACGTCGATCTTTGTTTTGCCCCATTCGATTACACAGATATAGGAATTGACGAAATGAGCCGTTGTACGAACGTCAACGACCGGAGCAAGCGGTGACAAATCGACGATGATATATTCGTAGCGTTGGCGCAACTCATCGAAAAGGGTTTTTATGGCCGCTGAGCCAAGTATTTCGCTGGTGTGAGCCACACGCGATTTCATAACCGCCGGCAAAAATGCCAAATTAATTTTCGGATCCGACCACCAGAGCACATCTTCGATCGCAGCCTTTTCGGAAATTACTTCAAGTATTCCCGCCTTCGCCGACGGAGCAAGAGTTCGTGTAAGAGATGGGTTACGAAGATCGCAGTCGACTAAAATGACGCGACCACCTGCCTGTGCAATCAGCAGCGCAAGAGCGGCAGCCAACGTCGATTTTCCCTCATTCGGCAACGACGAAGTAAAGCCTAAAACCTCGCTTGACGTGACGCTTTTATTCAGATCGATAGCTACTTTGATCCCGCGTATCGTTTCGGCAAACCGCGTGAATGGCGAATCAACACTCCTCCAAAATATTTTATTATCGTGCAAAAAGGTTCGTGGGCTGGGGACTTTCCCCTTGTCACCGTCCGGCCGACTGGCACCGGTTGCATCGGTCGGCGGCCTGGGCAAATTATCCGTAGGGGACGGACTAGCGGGTTTCTCTGTCGGTGTCTCAACCAACGGCAACGCCGGGGCGACGGCGGCGGCTTTCAAAGAAGGGACAGAAGGGACTAAAGTGATGCAAGGGGCATGCAGGATCTTCTCAACCTGCTCAGTTGTACGAAAAACCCGATCCCACAAATCTCTCAATACCCCGATGCCAAGGCCAAAGATGATCCCCGCGCATGCGGAAATCGCCAAGATAAAAACCGATTTCGGACTACTTTTCCCCAACGGCCGTAGCGCCGGAGAAATTAATCGGGACTCTGAGATCGGAAATGACTGCTGCTGAACTGAATCCATGTAGCGCTGTAGAAAGTTCTCGTAGAGAGCGCGATAAGTTTTCGATTTGCTTTCAAGGTCGCTGAGGACGACCTGCGCCTGATTATTTTGCTCCGCTTGGGCGACTGCGTGATCATATTCCTTTTGCACGTCATCACTACGCTGCTTAGCTATTGCAAAATCACTCTTATAGGTCTCTGCGAGCCGTCTAAGCTCATCGAGAATAGCGGCGCGCGTCTCACTCATTTCATTGCGGAGGTTGACTACCGCGAGGTGATTAGAGCCATAACGTGCCGACCAGTCCGCTACTTTTCTGGCCAGATCAAGATACTGACTACGCAGCTTCGTCACCACGTCGTTTTTTAGTACGTCCGCAACAGTAGCATCGACCGCACCTGACGAGTCAGAACTCAGCACCGCCTGGATACGATCCAATCTTGCGCGCGCTTCTGCCGCTTGAGCACGAGCGATAATTAATTGACTATTTAACTCAGCCACCCGCTGCCCGCTCGTCGACTTTCCGGCGACGTCAACGATATTGTGTTCACGCTGATAATCGACCACGGCCTGTTCACCGGCCGAAGCCTGGTCGCGCAAGTCTCGAAGTCGGTCTTGTAACCAATTGCTGGCGCGGAGCGTCGATTGATATTTAGCATCGAGCTGGTCGACGATATACGCTTCGACGATAGCGTTTGCGATACGCGCCGCTTTTTCTGCATCGTACGAACGAAACGCTATTTCGATTACATAGGAGAGAGCGTCGCGCCTGACGTCCAGCCGAGTTTTGAAGATATCCAGAACGCGGCGCATAACAAGATATTCGGAAGCGGGCTCACTTTTCGAGCCCAATCCAGTGAACTCAAGAACCTTGTTCAGCTGAAGTTTTTTGATAACAGAAAGCGCGACGTCGTATTGGGAAGCCGACCCACCTTTCGAATCCGATCCGGTGAACTCAGGATCCTCGTTCAACTCAAGTTTTTTGATTACAGAAAGTGCGACGTTGTCGGACTTAAGGACGATTACTTGACTTTCGACGGATGCAGCATCGATTGGCGGGTCGCCGGTCAATGGCTGCTGCTGTAAGAACTGCGTCTTACGGGAATCGATTAACATCGTTGCCACTGCCGTATAGCTCGCTCGAGCGACCATAAGATACGCGACGCCGAGCGCAATCGACAGAAGCGATGCGGACAGAATGACGCGGTGTTGTTGACGCAAGAAATGAACGAACGAATCCAGAAGTTCTGCGGTAGACGGAAATTCCGGAGCGGATAAACTTGCTCGATCCGAAGATATTGGCTTGTTGCGTTCCAGCATCCTGTCAGCACCATCAACGTTGATAAATCTAAGCACTATTGTCCACCAGTCAACCGCATTGTTTTTTATTGTTAATATTCGTATTTGCGAGCTAGACTGGTATGTTAACTAGATCCATTTCTCATAGCAAACGATTGGCAATTTGCCCCGCTCTAATTTTTCCGGCCGGGGGTTAGGCGAGAACTCAAGGCAGTTCTCGCCAGGCAATAATCTTTCCCCGATAGCCAACGACCTCGGCAATGATTTCAGCAAATTCGGCGATTGTGATGTCTTCGCCCGTGCCGACGTCCAGGAATTGCAGATCGGAGTAGTGCTTCATCAGGAAGACGCACGCATCGGCAAGATCATTAACTGACAAAAATTCACGCCGCGGGCAGCCGATTCCCCAGACCGTTACGGTCGGGTGCCCGCTCATTTTTGCTTAATGGGAACGCCGCAGCAAAGCTGCCGGGACATGGCTGTTGTCGGGATGATATTTGTCACTCGGGCCATAGAGATTAGTCGGCATCATCGAAATGTGCCTGTTCCATAATGCAAACGGTGGGCCTCGCACAGCTTGATGCCGGCGATTCTCGCGACGGTATACCTTTGATTTGTTGGCTCGATCGGGCCGCTCAGCAGTATCTCTTCCGTCATCGGTTGGCGCGCCATTCTCGGATAGATGCAGGATGAGCCCAGGTATAGGAGTTTCTTCACATCACTTTTATGCGCGGCACGGATGACACTCTGGGCAATCGCGAGATTGTCCGCCGTAAAGTCCGCAGGAAACTTGCTATTGGTCTGAATGCCGTCCACTTTTCCGGCCGCGAGGAATACAGCCTCGGGTTTCGTTCGCGTCATATAGCAATCCACCTGCTCAGGCCGCGTCAAATCGCACCCGGATTGTTCGGCGACAACGATCTCGCAATCTTCTCGTCGCAGTCGTCGGACGCTTCAATCATCGGCGCTGTCACGCATTCCGATACGTCGCAACTCGCGGAGGTCCGTTTCAACCATTTCGCTGACCAGTTCGTCGAATGAAACCTTGTGGTGCCATCCGAGCTTTGTTCGTGCCTTGGTGGGATCGCCAAGCAGTGCGTCGACTTCGGTCGGCCGGAAGTAACGCGGATCAACCGCAACAAGTGTGCGACCATCGCGAGGGTCAATACCCTCTTCCTGCGCCTCCGATCCCCGCCATTCTATTTGCCTTCCCACATGAGCAAAGGCCCTTTCAACAAATTCTCTGACCGAGTGCGCCTCTCCGGTCGCCAAAACATAGTCGTCCGGAGTTGATTGTTGAAGTATAAGCCACATGGCTTCCACATAGTCACGCGCATGACCCCAGTCGCGACTCGCATCCAAATTGCCGAGAAATATTTTATCTTGCAATCCGAGCTGGATCGCTGCAACGGCGCGAGTAATCTTACGCGTCACAAACGTCTCGCCCCGGGTCGGACCCTCATGATTGAATAGGATACCGTTTGACGCATGCATCTTGTATGCTTCCCGATAATTCACGGTAATCCAATACGAATACAGTTTGGCTGCGGCGTATGGTGAGCGCGGATAAAAAGGGGTTGTCTCGCGCTGCGGCGTCTCCTGCGCAAGGCCAAAAAGTTCCGAGGTCGATGCCTGATAAAACCTCACCCGATTTTCAAGATGCAGGATGCGGATCGCCTCGAGCAGCCGCAGCGTTCCAAGCGCATCGGCATTGGCCGTATATTCCGGCGTTTCGAATGAGACATGTACGTGGCTTTGGGCTGCGAGATTATAAATTTCGGTCGGCTGGACGTCCTGGACGATGCGTATCAGGTTCGTCGAATCGACCATGTCGCCGTAGTGCATGGAAAACCGGACGTTGCGCTCGTGAGGGTCTTGATACAGGTGATCAACCCGTCCGGTATTGAAGGACGACGAACGTCGTTTAACTCCGTGAACGATATAGCCTTTGCTGAGCAGCAGCTCAGCCAAATAAGCGCCATCCTGCCCAGTTACGCCAGTAATCAATGCTACGCCGTTTGCCATGCTCACGCTCGGATTTAAGTTTCAACCCTCGCAAATTTTCCGTGCGCTGCGAAAATGAACGCCCGTTAAGCTTAATGGGCCGTTAAGCAGATAACCATTAATTGCAGATGGGAAAGCTCTCATTTGTATTAGAAGAAAATACAGCTATGATCCGAGTCCGATATCAGTAACAGGTAGTTAAAAGCCGTGAGCGCGTTTCACAAGGCTCAGCGACGAGAAAGCGCGGCTGGCGCCAAAGTTCTTGTGGAACAGCCCGATCGGCTCAGCAATATCCTCTATGGGATCATTGTCATAGAGTTCATGACAGTTTTCCTTGTGGCCAGTTTTACCATCCGCCTTTATTATTGGATCGAGTTGGAAGCTCAGGTTTCGTCATTTTTGTATATTCCTGCTGGACTGGTTGTCGCCGCCCTGTTTGTTCTCGTGGCGGTCAGTTTTCGCCATTACGCCAAAATTCCATCTCAACGCAAACGTTGGTACGTAACAGTCGGAATCGGGGCTGTAACCCTCGCTTTCTCATTGTTTCTATCGCTCCTATTTTTGCTGAAAGTTGCTGACGAGTATTCTCGCGGCACCTTTTTCTTTCAACTCGTCGCCGTGGGCTTGGGAATCGCAGTCGTGCGAGCGATCACGCATAATAAATTACGCGCTTTAATCGCCACAAATAAAGTCGAAGCTCGCCGCGTCATTCTCATCGGCCGTGAAACGCATTGTCGGCATGTTGTAAAGAAATTCGCAGAATCGGGGCTTCGTATTGAAGCAATGATTCCATTTCCGGCCGTCGAGGCGAGTAGCAACAATGACACTGCCCCGGAAGACAACGTCTTTCGTCAGATTGCGAGGCGATGCCGCCCGCTGTGTCCAGACGACATTCTTGTATTGGCAACCGAAAAAGACCTTCCCAATGTGGAGCTGCTTGCTGGCGCGCTCTCGGAGCTGCCGGTTTCGTTACACATGATGCCCATGGGGCTGAAGGATATTTTGGCTACATCGAAGTTTTCCGAACTCGGACTTATACCAACGATTCAACTGTTGCAGCCGCCCTTGTCGCTGTTCGATAGATTTATAAAACGCTCGTTTGACTTAATCGGAGCGTTATTCGGATTGATCGTGTTGTTTCCGCTTTTTGTCGTTGTTGCAGGGGTGATCATGTTAGAATTCAAGGGGGCGCCGATGTTTCGGCAGTTGCGCCACGGATTCAACAATGATCCCATACGCGTGTTCAAGTTCCGAACCATGCGAGTAATTGAGGATGGCAATAATTTTACTCAAGCGGTGAGGGGTGATACTCGCGTGACCAAGTTCGGAAAAATTCTGCGAAGGACCAACATTGATGAATTGCCTCAGCTTATTAATGTCTTGTTGGGAGAAATGTCGCTCGTCGGTCCGCGACCTCACCCGCTAGCGCTTAACGAGAAGTTTCAGAACCAATTATCACCACTGTTTCGTCGTCATAACGTCAAGCCTGGACTCACCGGCTGGGCGCAGGTTAACGGCTGTCGCGGCGAAACCGATACTCTGGAGAAAATGCAGAAGCGATTGCAATACGATTTATATTATATAGATCACTGGTCATTTTTGTTCGATATGCAGATCATCATGATGACGTTCCTTTCCAAAGAGGCGTATTCCAATGCCTATTGAGAAATTCGCACAGACAGGGTGTCCGACAACGCCTTATGGCCATTCCTACGGGACGGGTGAGCATGATCTCAGTGATCGTTCCTACCGTGCGCCGACCAAAGCTTTTAATACGTGCCGTCAATAGCGTATTGGCGCAGTCAACGTCGGATCTGGAGGTGGTTGTTGTCATTGACGGCCCTGACCCGGAGACGACGCAATTACTAAGCGACATCGCCGATCGTCGATTGCGTTTCATTCAGAACTTGCGATCATTAGGCAGCGCGGAAGCGCGCAATGTCGGGATAAAGGCGGCGCGGGGCGAATGGGTTGCATTTCTCGACGATGACGACGAATGGCTTAGGGATAAGCTTGAACTGCAGCTGACAGTGGCCGGGCCGGTCCGCCATGACGTTATCGTGTCTTGCCTTAGCTACGTCGTCACTCCCTTGCAACGCTATATCTGGCCCCGTCGCGTTTACGATAACGTTTCTTCGCTGGATGAATATTTGTTCGATCGCCGCAGCTGGTTTCGAGGCGATGTTATGCTGCAATGTTCGTCACTGCTTATGTCGCGGCAACTAAGCCGTGAGTTGATGTTCACGCCCGAGCATGACGATTGGGACATGCTTTTGCGTGCGGTAAACGCAAAAGGTGTCAAAATTGTCAGCGTTAACAAGCCGCTGGTTATGCACCACACAGAGGACGGCCGCCATTCGCTCGGTGCAAGTTTCGATTGGAGGAGGTCTCTGACGTGGGCCGATAACAATCGATCCCTCATAAGCCCTCGCGCCTACGCCGGCTTTTGTCTGACAATCGTCTCGCCGCAGGCGGCAAAGGCTGGTGACTACTCGGCCTTCTTCGTTCTTCTTTACCGCGCGCTTAGCAACGGCTCTCCGCGGCCGATTCATTTCGCACTCTATCTCGCGATTTGGCTTATACCAATCCATCTCCGGCAAAAACTACGAAGCTTATGGTACCGTCCGCCCAAATCACGCAACGTGTAACCGCAGCAGCAGCGCCAACATAATTCGGCAGCCGTTGCGACTGCGGCCTGAACGCCACGACCCTGCTGGCCGCGTGCTCCATCCTGGCGGAGCGGGATTGAGTAGAATTGACGGCAATTGTCGCACGATCGCTTCGTCGCTCTTAATTATAAACAGGCGTGCGCGATTTCTAGAATCAGCTTCGTGAGACCGCGTCATCTGACCCGGCGGCTGTCCAGCTTGGAGCGCCTCACACATGCGCTCTAACCCCAGGACGAGGCTGCGACGCAAACCCGCGCGGGCCGGCTTCTTCAACAGACGCGCTTGTGTAGCCTGCGCGTTTCTCGCCTTTTCATTGGCGGTGGTCCACTATAGAGGCGACATACCCACACTGTTTCCGGGCATCTCGCGAGAGAGCGAACCCAAACTGCCCAATGGCTCAATCCTGTTCTCTGCCTTCTCCGACAATACCTGCCGCCAAAGCCTGATCGACAATGCAACAGGGCAAATTCGAGATAACGGATTTGTGGATTGTGATGCCGAGAAGGCCCAAACTGCGGAAAAGTGGACCAAACAAATGGCAAAGCAACGTCAGACTGCCATCCGAGATTCATTCGTGAACAAGTGACCGACGGCCATTGCGGCGGCGCCGCGGTCAGGCATTTCCGAGTACCCCGAAAGCCGACATTAGGTTCCAGCGCAATACCTGTCGCAGTTCTGAACAGGTCTTCGTGCTAGTCTGGCTTGTGGCGGAAGGGCACCAGCGCCGCAAATCGCGACAGCTTCAATCCCATCGCGACCACCGCGGCGGGGCCGAGCGCGCCCCTTGGTGACGGCGCGGCGCGGTTCCGCGACTGCGTCTGCACAGCGTCGGACGATTTCTCGTGAGTAACTTTCTGGCCCAGCGTGCCCTTTCGTTAACCTGTAAGCGGGGTTGCTGATCGAAGGCCCTAGGCCGCACGGACCACTCTGTCCAAGGTGCGCCTTGGTGCCGATCCCGCGGCCGAACGTTCCGCCGCACGGCGGCAAATGACCGTTGCAGCCCTGGTGGAAGAATTCATCGGTGAGCACGCTGAGGCAAAATGCAAGCCATCGACGGCAAGCAACTATGCCGACCTTCTGCGGCGGATCGTGGTGCCCGGAATCGGCACCCGGAAGATCGATGGGGTGACGCGGGCGAACATCGCGCAGTTGCACCTCGCCTTGAGGTCGACCCCCTACCGAGCCAACCGAATGCTCGCGGTGGTCGGCGCTATGTATGCCTTCGGCGCAGGGAAGCACGTCGTGCCGGAAAGCTTCAATCCGGCGCGCGGTGTAGCGCGATTCAACGAATCGAACCGTGAGCGCTTTCTGACCACAATAGAACTCGACCGCCTCGGGGCCGCGCTACGGGAAGACGAGACGACTGGCCTGCCGTGGAGAATTGATCCGTTGAAGCCCGGCGCCAAGCACGCGCCCAAGGAGGCGAACCGTGCGGCGAAGCTCTGGCCGCACGCCACAGCAGCCATTCGGCTGCTATTCACCGGTTGCCGATTGTCAATCGGCTTCCAAATTTTGCACGCCGAATGACAATTGTCCTGGCGTCCGGATGGTCGGCGGAATTTGCGCCATGTTGCGACATCTATAACGCCACTATTAGAGCCTTCCGTTGAAACTAAGCCACGGCCCGTCTGGTCCAGAGCTCCTTTACCTCTGATGCTGTAGGGGCTCTATGACGTCTCTTTGCCAACTTGCCGTCGCATAATCTCCAAGCCGCAGCTAAAGCTTAGCACGTTGAAGACTACCCATTCGATCGTCTGGTTCTGTGCAAGCGTGGATTCCGTTGCACCAGAAATAATGACCCCGAGGAAGAACACCAGCGATAACATCCCAAGCTTTTGCTGGCCAGCCATAAGACAACGCATGCTGCGCCATAACGAAACAGCTACAAAAGTAATGACGATCGCCAAGCCTGTGAGGCCCATCTCTAACGTCACTTCAAGTAATGCATTGTGAGCTTGCGGGACCGTCCAACCGACAGCACGGGATATGGCTATCGTAATGGTGTCGGACGGCAACCACATGGCTGAATAGCCCCACCCCAACAGCGGTCTCTCTGCAATAAGACGGAGCACGAATGCCCAAAGCTCCGTCCGGCCGGTCAATGTGGCGTCACTTCCTAGAAAGCCAAATACGGAATTTGGATATGTCCAATAAATAGCTCCGATCGTCGCCCCGAAAACCGCGAGCATCGCCAAACCGACGCCAAAATATTGTCTTGCACGCTGCAACAGGAAGAAAAGGCTTGCTCCAACCAGGTAAAAGCACGCAAGAAGTATTCCAGTGGTAGAGCGAGAAAGGATCACAAGCGCCAAAAATCCGCAAAGCAAAAGGGCATGCCAGGCCGTTCGAACCTTTGCGCCGCTTAGAATATAAAGCTCAACAATAACTCCAACGGTCATTGTGTGACCCAAAACATTTTTATGCGAGAATACTCCTCTCCATGCCCCAGCAATTTCTTCGACCTGCCGTAGCGATGGCTGGTGGACGGCATCGATCGGAAATGCAGCAACAAACAGAAATGAGCATACGGCGGAAATTGCAATTCCCCATGACAGGATCTTCATGGCTTCGTCGACGTCAAATCGTCCGGCGAGATAGCAAGCGGTCAAGATTGTCGAAAAATAATTGACGCAGCGACGAACGGTGACGTCGGGATGAATCGACCAAATCGTAGATAGAAACATGAGCACAATTAATGCGATAGCAGCCCTATTGCCATAAATGATGGGGGCAAGCTTGCGACAGTGCAGCAGACAAAGGGGGGCAATCAACATGATGTTTAAAAAAACAGCGAGACTATTTAATATATTGGCTTGTGCATCGGGAGCACCGACCTCCGCCACTAAATTACTCAGGACTGGAGAGGAAACAAAGGCGCCTTGCTGAACGATTACCGCAAACACGGCGGCTAGCCAGCCAAGTCGCTGAATCAGAGGCGGTCCATCGGCTGAAGATGTGAACTCGCCTTTCCCGACGCTTATCGCTTGTGCTCGAGCGCTGGATTGGTTGCGCGGATAAGTGAATCCATCTGCCATCGTCGCAGCCTCGGCCGTTTGCCTTCGAGACACCTTATCATGGCGCCCCGAGCAGCGACTGTGTAGCAGGCGGTCCGTCGCTTCGCATTGGATATTCGACGGACCACAAACTAAGCGGTCGAATACCCACGAGAATTACCCGTGACCGTCAGAAATAATCCATATTTGCAGCGAAGATCGGGCGTGCTAACCACCGCAAGCACCGGATGCCAGAGTTACGCTTCCGACCCCTAATCCAACGCTTCGGACTGCCCGCGTTTGCTGTGTTTGTGCGTCATTTTGAAATAGGGGATTCGCAAGCTCGGCCATTTTGGCGCATTGTGAATCTCA
>Ga0182015_10005620_pt1 | contig 12947 bp, 13 predicted proteins | sample 712P3MmetaG_FD_120478 | JGI IMG/M metagenome (GOLD analysis project Ga0182015, IMG submission 120478) | Permafrost microbial communities from Stordalen Mire, Sweden - 712P3M metaG | ecosystem: Environmental > Terrestrial > Soil > Wetlands > Permafrost | place: Sweden: Stordalen | collected...
ATCGCCCACCACCCAGGCATCGTGCCCGCTTGGGAGGGAGGTGACGTCCCCTGGACCCGCTACGAATTCGGTGCCGTCGTCCATGCGGATCGCGAGCTGCCCGCTGAGGTGGTACTGAAAATGCGGCGCCTGGCAGCTGTCCGTGTTGGCGATTGGCTTGACGTCGTTCGACCAGCGCCAGCCTGGCTCGAAGACCATCATCCCGACCTCTCCGCCGCTCATCTTGAGAATGCCCGCGTGCCCGTGGGGGAACTCGCGTGTCTCGTCGGGCGCGCCAAAGCTTCTGTGCTCTGTTGTCTGCATCGGTATCGTCCTCTCGTTTGGCGTGAGGCTCGTTCGATCGGGTATTCTTACCTACTAGTAGGGCGATTGTCAAGGCCGGTTTAGCACCGATTCCTCTGCGAAGATGGGACACATGGCGGCTACGCAAGCTCAAGCATCCACGAGCACAGCGCAGCGAATCCTGGATGTCGCCGAGGAGCTGGTCCAGAGCCGGGGCTACAACGGGTTCAGCTACGCGGACATTGCTGGCGAGCTCGGCATCACGAAGGCGAGCCTGCACTACCATTTCGCCAGCAAGGCCGAGCTGGGCGAGGCATTGATCGAGCGCTACTCAGCACGCTTCCTGGAGGCTCTCGAAGGGATCGCCAGCACGACATCGGGTGCTAACTCGAAGCTCGAGGCTTACGCAAGCCTCTACCTGGACGTCTTGCGGGGCGACCGCATGTGCCTTTGTGGGATGCTCGCCGCCGAATACCAAACCCTGCCCGAGCGAATGCATGGCTCGGTGATCCGCTTCTTCGATCACAACCTGACCTGGCTAGCAGGCGTGCTTACAGAAGGCGAATCCGACGGCGAACTGTCCCTCGATGGATCTCCCGCGGACGCAGCCCAAACAGTCCTCAGCGCCCTCCAGGGAGCGATGCTCGTCGCACGCCCGTATCGAGACCTTGCGCGATTCCAAGCCGCTGCGGCGCACACACTCGCCAGCCTGAACAGAACCACACCGTCCTGACGGACAAGGCGAAGCGCCTTTCTTGGCGTGTCTCCACGTTCACACTCGCGGCCTTGGCGGCTCGGCCGCAAGACGAGCTGCTGGACCCTATGCAAGAGCCGGGACGCGAACAAAAACCGGACGGCCATCTGGGGCGGCTGGTTGAGGCGCTGCTCGAGCCGGTGGCGCGGCGAGCGCGGCGCGAGGCTCTGGACGCGCTGCGTCGGTAGCCGGCGGGCAGCCTGATGTTCCTGTGGGTTAGCTGTCCGGATCGTCGAGGATCGCGTGTGTGCCGATTCTCAGCCACACGATGTGCGGTTCGGACGGGAGCACCTGCTGGCCGTAACGGAAGGTGGCTCGGCCATCGGCTGCCCAGGTCATCTCCCAGATGTCCTCGCTGCCCTGCACTCGCTTGATGCGCAGCCGCGGAGCGAACCTAGGCGGCTGATTGCGAAGCCCGGTCACAAGCTCATCGCGTGCGGCCAGGAAGGCACGCCGCTGCTCGCTGCCCAGCTTGCGCATGTCGCGGGCGAAGCGCGCAGAGCGCTCGTAGGTCGGCGACATCCAGGCGTCTAACGAGCTTGGTGGTCACCCTCGTAGGGGGCGGCCAGCATCGCTTCGTCGAACTCCCGGTCGGTCGCGAAGAACACGCTCTCGTCGGTGCGCTCCTGATGCTCGTTCTTCTCGGTCGGGGTGAGCTTTCGCACGAGCTCGCCGCGCTCGGTGCTTTCCACGATCAGCACGGGCTCATGCTCGAGATCGGCTCGCTCGAGCAGCTCACGTGGGAGACGCTTGGCATCGACGACTATGGGAGCGAGTACGTTCGACATGATCTGATCAGGCTGCTACGAGGATTGTAGTTCGGCTCGCGGCAGCCGACGGGGTAGCTATCGACCGGAATCGAGCGTTGCTCGAAGCTCGTGGACGAGGGCTTCATGGCGAGCGCGTCTGCGCTCCCCTTCTTCAGCGCGGGCAGCTTCTGCGGCTTGCACAGCAGGCAGCCCGCACGACGTTGCTTTGGTCGCCCCCGCTTGTGGTTTGCCATCGCGAGCTGAAGCTAGCACGCGCTACCGCACCCTCCTCAGGTTTTGAATGCGGAGCGAAAGGTTCTCGGAAATGCCCCGTGCGGGACTCGAACCCGCCCCACCGGATTAAAAGTCCGGCGCTCTACCAGATGAGCTAACGGGGCCCTTCGGGCGAACAGTCTACGGCTGTTCGTCGGCGGCGACGCGCAGAAGTTCGTCGATGCGCGTGAGCTTCACGCGCGGCCGGCCGGCGGGCTCGCCGAGCGCGCGCTCGTGTCGGTCGATGGCCTCCCATCCGGCGTACGTCACGAGCTCGGGCTGGCGCGAGCGCAGAAGTGTCTCGATCGCGCCGGCGTCTGGTGTGCGCGGGCCGTGCACGGTTCCGGTCCCCGACGCTGTTACGGCGCCGTTGGTCGAGGGCGCGAGATCCGCGAGCATCGCATCGACGGTCTCCTGCGCGTCCTTCTTGTTGGTGCCGATCACGCCGGACGGGCCGCGCTTGATCCAGCCGACGACGTACTCGCCGGCGAGCGGCGCGCCGCTGTCGCTGTCGCTGTCCTGTACGCGACCAGCATCGTTGGGAATGACCGCGGAGCGCTCGTCGAACGGGACGCCGGGGAGCGGGATGCCGCGGTAGCCGATCGCGCGAAACGCGAGCCCCGCCGCGATTGTCTCTCTCTCGTCGGTGGCGGCTGCGCGCAAGCCGCCACCGGGAGTGGGCACAAGCTCGTTGCGGACCAGCTCGACTGCGCCCAGATGGCCGTGCTCATCCGGCAGGAGCGCGGTGGGCGAGAGCAGGAAGCGCAGGAGGATGCGCTTGTCGTGGCCCCGGGGCGGCTGCGCCGCGTAGGAGCGCAGGATCTCGACGTTGCGACGGGAGGTGATGTCCTCCTTGATTTCGGATCCCACCCCCCCCGCGACCGCCAGCGCTCGCTCGAGCTCGGCCTCGTCGACGATCACATCGGCCCCCGCCAGCTCGCCGAGCTCGAGCAGCTCGGGGTTCGTGAACGCGGCCTGCGCGGGGCCGCGCCGGCCGAGGATCACGACCTCGCGAACGCTGCTGCGGGCGAGCACCGCGAGCGCGTGGTCGGCGGTGTCCGTCGGCGCGAGCTCCTCGGGGGCGAGCACGAGCATGCGCGCGACGTCGAGCGCGACGTTGCCGTTGCCGATCACGACCGCGCGCTCGGCCGAGAGCAGGTCGAACTCGAGGTCGGTGTGGTCGGGGTGGCCGTTGTACCAGCCGACGAACTCGGTCGCGGCGTGCGAGCCGGGGAGATCTTCGCCGGGGATGCCGAGCGGCCGGTCCGACGGCGATCCGGTGGCGTAGACGATCGCGTGATAGTGCGCGAGCAGGTCCTCGCGCGAGACGTGCTCGCCGAACGTGACGTTGCCGTAGTAGCGAAAGCGAGGGTTGGCCGCGGTCTTCTCGTAAATGCGCGTGACCGACTTGATCTTGGGGTGATCGGGCGCGACGCCGGAGCGCACGAGGCCCCACGGCGTGGGCAGGCGCTCGAGCATGTCCACCTCGAAGCGCTCGGATGGGTGCTTGAGCAGGTGGCCGGCGGTGTAGAAGCCGGCTGGGCCGGACCCTATGACTGCGACGCGGATGGGGGGCTCGTCGTTCATCGGCCGGTGTTTGAGATCGGAGGTGGATGCGGTGCGGGAGAGGATGGGCGCGGCCCGACTCGAACGGGCGACCCCCTCGGTGTAAGCGAGGTGCTCTAGCCAACTGAGCTACGCGCCCTCGTGGGGCTCATAAGGCTAGCGGGAGTCGGCGAGCGCGCCTGCGAAGCTGTTCGGATGGGCAGAGGCGGACGGATCGCTGTGGGCTCGTTGGGGGCGCTGATTCTCGCGCTGGTGCTGGCGCAGCTGATCCTGCCGCGTCTGGCCGTGAGCAGGATCAGCTCGCGGGTGGGCCGCTACGGCAAGGTGCTGAGCGTGGGCGTGAGCGCGTGGCCGGCGGTGGAGCTGCTGTGGGGGCACGTCGGCTCGGTGCACGTCAGAGCCAAGGCTCTCGTGTTGAGCACGACGCAGGCGGCGAGTTTGCTGGCGGAAGCGGAAGGGGTGGCGAGCATGGACGTGAGCGCCGAGAGCGTGCGGGTGGGAAAGCTGCGCGTGACCGACGCGAGCCTGCAAAAGCGCGGCGACCAGCTGAGCGCGCAGGCGATCGTGAGCGAAGCCGACGCCAAGGCTGCGCTGCCCGCGGGGATCGGCGTGCGCCTGCTGCGCAGCGAAGGCGGCGAGGTCGAAGTACAAGCGACGGGTGCGCTGTTCGGGGTCGGTGCTTCGGTGAACGCGGTCGCGCTGGCGAGCGGCGGCGATTTGATCGCGCACCCGCTCGGTTTTCTGCTCGAAGGACTGAAGCTGACGCTGTTCTCCAATCCCCATGTCTACGTCGAGGGCGTCGGGGCGAGCGTGCAGAGCACGCAGCCGGCGAGCTACCACCTGACGATGAGCGCGAGGCTGCGCTGAGTCGCTTCAGGCAGCCTGCAGTACGCCCGTGGCGATCGCGCTCCGGGGACGGACCATCATCGGCAGGCCGTGCTTGGGGCTGATCGTCGGCATCTGCCGGATGCTCAGCTGGAAGTCCTCGGGTAGCGCGAGCGTGCAGCGCGAGAGGATCAGGGTCGCGATCGTGCGCACCTCGAGCTGGCCAAAGCGCATCCCGATGCACATGCGCGAGCCGCCGCCGAAGGGGACGTAGGCGCCTCTTGGAAGCGCGGCGCTTGCCTCGGGCGTGAAGCGCTCGGGCCGGAACTCGTCCGGCTGAGGGAACACGTCGGGGAGGTGGTGGGACGCCCACGAGCAGTAGTTGACGAACGCGCGCGCGGGAACGGTGTGGCCTTCGAACTCGAAGGACTCGACGGCCCGGCGCGGCCCGACCCACGCGGGCGGGTACTTGCGTAGGGTCTCCGCGAAGACCATCTCGAGCTCGGTCAGCTCGCCGGACATGAGCTGTGCGCTCGTCGGCTGCCCGTTCTCGAGCTGGGCATCCTGCTCGGCGAGCAGCCGCGCCACGACCTGCGGCTGGCGAGCGAGCTCGTAGAACATGAACGACACGGTCGACGTGGTGGTGTCGTGGCCGGCGAACATCAGCGTCATGACCTCGTCGCGGATCTGCAGGTCGGTGAGCATATTGCCGTCCTCGTCGTGCGCGTCGAGCAGCAGGCTGAGGATGTCGGGCCCGCGCTCGCCGCTCGCGCGGCGGCGCGTGATGTCCGAGTAGATCAGCGTGTCGAGCCTGCGCGCCGCTCGCTGCAGGCGCGCCCACGGCGAGCGGCGACCGCGCAGCACGCGCAGGAAGTAGTCGGCCGAGTAGAACGACAGGGCCTCCTCGAAGAGCCCGGCGGCGTCGATCGATCGCGCCTGCTCGCCGTCGGGGTCCAGCCCGAACAGCGCGCGCATCGCCACGCGCAGTGCCAGATGCCGGGTCCAGGTGTAGACGTCGATGCTGGTGCCCGGCGTCAGCTCGTCGAGCGCGCGCGTCGTCTCCCGCACGACCGCCTCGACAGAGGCGGCAAGGTGCTCGCGGTGGAACGCCGGCAGCATGATCCGCCGCGAGCGCCGATGGAACTCGCCGTCGATCGTCAGCAGGCCGTCGCCCATCAGCCCGATCAGGTCGCGGAAGTGCGAGTTGCGCCAAGTGAAGTTGGACGCGTGCGAGACCGTGATGTAGTGGTTGGCGGCCGGTCCGAGCATGAACACGACGTTGCCGTGGAACAGCCGCAGCGTGAACACCGGGCCGAAGCGCTCGTAGGCATCCAGCAGCAATGGCAGCGGATCGTCGGCGAAGCGGCGCGTTCGCGCCAGCGAGAAGCGGGTTTCGCCGGGCGGGAATGGAACGGGCGCCGAGCGCTCGTCGCGGAGGTCTTCCAGGATCACCGTAAAGGGCTTCGAGTTGAGCAGCGGGGGAGGGCCGACGAGCGCCACCCCGACAGCCTAGACGAAGACTGGCCGGCCGGCCAGTTTCGAGGAGCACCGGGCAGATGGCCAGGCCTTGGCATACTAAGCAGGCGCGGACCGCAGGCCGAGGCGCTCCGAGCATCGCGGGGGCGTAGCTCAGCAGGTTAGAGCGCTGCCCTGTCACGGCAGAGGTCGCGGGTTCGAGTCCCGTCGCTCCCGCTCCTGGCACCGCAAATTGTCCATCGGGTGTTCCCCGTGCTGGCAGTAGGCGTGGAAGTAGGCGGCGAAGGCGGGTTGTGGTTTGATCGCCACGACACGCCCGTCGTCCTGCCAGACCTGCTCGAATAGGGTCGCGAGTAGGCGGTGGCGCTCGGCCGGGGCGTGCTCGCGCTCCCAAAAGCTGGAGAAGTCGGCGAGCACCTGCTCGGCTTCGGAGAGTTGCGGGTCGGCGGGGGGCGCTAGGCGCTCTAGCTCGTCTTGGACTGCTTGGCGGCGCATGACGTATTGCGCTTTGGTGAGGTCGCCCAGCACGAACAGGTCTTGGAGGCGGCGTAGTTGGTCGGCAAGCTCTGCGCGCCGGTCAGGTCCGGTGCCTTCTTGGTTTGCTTGCCGGGTGATCGTGTCGAGCACAATTGCTCGCAGGTGCTCGTCAGGCTGGAAGGCGCGCAGCCAGTCGGCTAGCTGGTTCTCTAGTGGCTCGGCCTTGGTGATCGGCTGCTCGCAGCCGTGGCCGTGACGCCTGCCAGAACATAGGTAGCGGCGGACGGCTGGCCGTGATCCACGGTTGCCGTGCATTCGTGCTCCGCAGCGCTCACAGCGCTCACAGCGCAGAAGCTTGCTCAGTAGGTACTCGTCTGATGGTGGGCTCGGTTGCTTGACCTTCGCCTTGTAGGCGCGGCGCTCTTGTACGCGGTCAAACAGATCCTCGGGCACGATCGGCTTGTGCAGCCCTTTGATTGTCTTGGCGGTGTCCCGCTGCCCCGAAACGTAGCCGCAGTAGGCGGCGTTGCGGAGCATGTCCCGCACGGTGTCGGCGCAGAAATCGCGGTCCCTGGCGGTCCGTGCTCCCTTGGCGTTGAGCCATGCAGCGAGAGCGCGGTCTGATTCCTGCCCGGTGTCGTAGCGCTCGAACATTTGCAGCACGAGCGGCGCTCGCCACGCGTGCGGTACCGCGAGCTTCGACTTATCGTCACGAACGTAGCCCCGGTTGCGGAGAGTGTAGGAGAAACATCTGAACATCTAACTGTCTGTATCCTATTGGATACTTGACTTGCCGCATCGAGTCGTTTAGCCTCGCGGAAATTCAGCTTTCCGCATGGCACGCATGCGAAAAGCTACGCAAACTAGAAGATAACGGAGGGTGCGCATGCTCGGGCAAGCCGGAGCGATTGGTCTATTGACCGCAGGCCGTAAGCCGTCGCCAGTGCGGCGGCGGTCCGTCTACGTGCTGGTGCTAGCCCAAATCTTGCAGTAAGGGTGTGAATCGGGTTGTCGTTTTGCGCGTGGCGTGATTGCGTGGTTGATGGTGGGGTGCGCGGTGTGGGAGGTGGCGTTTGCTGGGTTGGGCTAGACACTGGGATGCTCCGGTTTAGGTGACGATTGCGCGGCAAACCTGTTTATGTTTATCCTAACGGTTGACACGTTTCCGTCGCAGTTGCTAGCGTCTTGGCGCGAAAGTAAATCCCTGCCACATCGGCGCAGTCAAGCGCCAGAACAAAGGAAACAGTAAATGTTGAAACGGCTTTTGGCTGCGGCGCTTCTAGCTACCGGCGTTGCCTTCGCAGTGGGTGCGCTCCATACCAGGGGTGCCTCAGCGGCGAGCACACAGACGGAAGGATCGTCTTCGTCGGCGCCCCCGCCGATACCCTCGTATCTACTGGCACAGACAGCAGTTCAGGTCGCTCAGGAACAAGGCGACATTACGGAACCATCAAAGATCGAAGAGGTTAGTGGCACTCTCGGTCAAGCGGCCGAGCTAGTCGATCCAAAGAATCCTGCACCTACCGTGATCGATCCACGCACGGGCAAGCCTTGGTCCGAATCCCCAGTTGATGTCGTCACAATGAAAGGAGCCTTCACGTACAACGGCCCGATGCCGTATTGGGCATCCACCACCAAAGGGAACACCCTAACGTTCGTCGTTGACCTAAAATCCGGGATCGTGGTAAGCCAGGTTATATCGGACGCAACCCCGGACCTGGCTCAGATAAGCCCCACGGTCACCGCGATCGGGGGTTGATGGAGCATGCAGATTAGGCGACACATACCCGGCCTTGTGCTGATGTTGTTGCTACTACTGCCGGCCTCGGCAAGTGCGACGTGGGGCAATGGCTGCAGCAACGAAAACAACAACCACTGTTACGCGCTCGCGATATGGAACATGGCCGGAGAAGGCGAAGAAGTCAAAGGCATGTCATCCAACTTCGCCGTGTATCACATGTATGTTTGGCCGTCCTACAACGGCCACGGCCAGTCACTTCAAGACGAGCAATGGATGTCCGACGCAGCTGGCGCCTGGGTCGAGGACGGCGATCTGGCTGGGACCCATTACTACACCGAGGAAGGACGCGAAGAAAACCCCTATAGCATTCATTGGTTCTACGCCTACAGTTATAACGGCAAAACTATACCTGAGTACATCGCTCCGTGGACCTATCAGGGCGGCGAATGGATTGGGTACACTCTCGATGACCCCAGCAATAATGGTACGTGGTGCGAGCAAATCCAGACTACTCAGGTAGCTTGCCAGGGCGGCTTCCCTGTCTATGCAACAAGGGTCGAACTCGGCATGGAGGCCGCGGATGAAGTGCAGCCGGAAAATCTTGCGAAAAGCGAAACAGGAGTCCAGCATCGCAATGGCAACTGGTACCACTGGAACAAAGCGCAACTGCGTACAGTCAAGTGGGGAGAAAGCGGCGAAGAGGGCGCATACGTTTGCATCCAAAGCTGGGCGAGTCCAGCGGGCTACGACACCTTTGGTTCGCCGGCAGCGGAGTGCTGAGTAGGTCGTCTCGTGAGTACTCACCGCGAAAGGAGATGGGTGGGCGGGGCACGACCCTGCCCACCCGGCCCCGAGGACACCGCTACGGCTTGCTACGGTGTGGCCTATGAGTTCCGGCGATTGGAACGTTCGAGGCTGCTGGCTGGCCTCCGTCGCCAGGGTCGCGCTCAGCGTGACCGTTGGCGTTGCGCTTTGCCTTTGCCTCGTACCGTCTGCCGCGATAGGGCGCCCCACAGGCCGAGTGCGCATCCACGCGCGTATTCCAGGAGCCGTTAGGGCGCTGGAAGCGACTAAGCTCGTGGGTCGAGTACTTGGTGCTCCGCATGGCTCAAGGGTCGTGCTGGAGGAAGAGCGCGCGGGCCGTTGGTCGAGAGCGAACAACGGCACAGTTCCGATTCGTCGAGGACGCTTTGCGTTTTTGTGGGAGCCGGAACTGGCGGTTTCGACCGTCATCCGTCTGACCGTGGTTGACGGCACACACTACCTCGCTAGCTCCACTTATCGACGCGTTCAGGTCCGCCCGCGCGCCGAGGAACCGTGTCCCGAGCCCGCTCCGCCGCAAAGCGCGCCAGCAGGCGATGGCTGGATTTTCGGAAGGCTCATCGACGGTGGCGGCCCGCTAGGAGTTTCCCACTCAGGATGCGTGGCGAGCGCCTACGTGGTGACGGTACTAAACGAAGCCGGCGCAACGGTGGCGAGCGTCGATGTGCCCGGGCCGCCTGGCTATGTAATTTTCCTTGGACCAGGACGCTACACGCTGACGACCTTCCCCTGCGGCGGCAGCGGTCTAGTTACTGTAACCACGGGTCAACCGACGAAGGCCGACGTCGAATGCGTCGCCCCATAGAAATTGGGTCACGATGGGCGAGCCCCAGACGACACGCCCGAACTATCGCGCGTCGAGTGCGGCGACGGTGTCCGCGCGAGCCTTGCAGCGACTGGAAGTCGAACGCGGATCGCGAGGTACGGCGAGATTCACGGACCCCGCGCTTGCGTAAGGCAAGTTAATGGACCAGCACCGGCTGTTCACGGCATTCGAGCGGATCACTGGCCCAAACACACGCCCAGTCGAAGGCACCGGCCTCGGACGAATCCGGTCTCGCCATGCGCCGCTTCCCTTGCAATAGAGCCGTTTTCGAGCGTTCGCGGCGAGGTCGTTTCGCGACCGTCTTGGTGGGCTTCTCGCCGTCGTGCCCATTTCCAACCAAAAGCGGGGGAAGCGTTCAAGGAGATCGCGGGCGCGGTCGGCGGCGGGGTCGGCTGGTGGGCCAAGGCGTTGGACCTCTTCCTCAAGTGCTTGGCGGCGCATCACGTACTGCGCTTTGGTGAGGTCGCTGAGGACGTAGAGGTCTTGCAGGCGCTGTAGCTGGTCGAGGAGCGCGGCTCGGCGCTCGCCGGCCGGCTGGGAGTGCTGGGTGTCGGTGGCTTTCAGCGTTTGCAGGAGGAGATCGAGTAGTTGGCCTTGTGGCTGGAAATCGGCGATCCAGTCGATGAGCTGTGCTTCCAGGTCATGGGCCTTGACGATGCGCTCGCCGCAGGCGTGTCCGTAGCGGCGGGTCGAGCACATGTAGCGGCGTATCGCGGTCTTCGAGCCGCGCGTGCCGTGCATCCGTGCGCCGCAGCGCTCGCAGTAGAGCAGCTTGCGCAGCAGCTATTCGTCCGATGGCGGGCCGGGCTTCAGGACGCGGGTACGCCACGAGCGGACCTCCTGCACGCGGTCGAACAGCTCATCGGTGACGATCGCCTCGTGCAGTCCCTTGATTGCGCGAGACTTGTCGCGCAGGCCGCTGACGTAGCCGGCGTATGCGGCGTTGCACAGCATCTCGCGCACGGTGTCCTTGCCGAAGGTGCGCCCACGAGCGCTGCGTGCGCCTTTCGCGTTCAGCCACTCGGCGATGCTGCGGTCTGACTCGCGGCCGGTGGCGTAGCGGGTGAACAGCTCGCGCACGAGCGGCGCACGCTCGGCGTCGGGAACGGCGAGCTTGGTGTCGGGATCGCGGACATAGCCCCAGGGGAGGGTGCCGACGAGGTGGCCTTTGCGTGCCTTCTCCTTGAGCCCGTTGCGTGTCCAGAAGGACAACGAGACGGAGTAGTACTCATCGAACATCTCGTGGATCGACTCCGCGAGAAACGCCGAGGGGTCGCTGTGGTCTTCGCCCATCGGCTGGGTCACGGAGATGACGCGGATGCCGAGCTGCTCGCGGAGCAGTTGCTTGTAGCGGCGTGCCTCGACCTGGCTGCGCGCGAAACGCGAGGTGTGGAACACGAGCACAACGTCGAACCTGCGCTCTGCTGCGTCCGCCATGAGCCGCTGGAAATGTGGGCGTGCCTCGGACTTGCGCCAGCCCGAGTGAAAGTCGCAGTACTCGTCGGCCAGTTCGAGGTCGTTCTCGTGGGCGAAGCGGCGGATGCCCTCGCGCTGCGCGTCCGGGGAGAAGCCCTGGCCCTGCTCCTCGGTTGACTCGCGGATGTACGCGACCGCGCGCAGCAACCTACTCGTGTCGGGTGGGGTCGGTGAGATGGCGTCCTCGGCGCAGCCACCAGTCGGTGAACCACTGCGCGAAATCGAGGAGCGCCGGGTCGGCGTTGGCGTCCCAGTAGTCATTGCTCGATCCTCCTTCGGCCGTGTCGTCACTGCCTTCGATCAGACCAGGGCCACGCTTCGATCTCAAGGTCTGACAGCCTGGTCTGGCGACGTACGCGGGTGGCAGGGCTGCCGCTGCGCGGGGCGCGTCATATTGGCCGTTCCCGTTCTTGGGCGATGCGGCGTGAGGTGATCCGGTCGGTGGCGGCTCGGGTGACGACCTGAAGCGGGGAGTTGGTGCTGCCTTTGCTCCATTCCGCTACCTCAATCGGTGCACCGATGCCGTGCACGGCCTTGCTGGCGAGCCTCGCGCGTGTGGCGGTTGGGACGGCGATGATCACGAACACGTCGCGCTCGCCGAGCTGGCTGCGGGGGATCTGCTGGGCGTAGCGCACGGCCTTCTGGCGCAGCCGCTTTGCGGGCTCGGTCGCGCGGTCGAGCTCCAGCAGCACATGCACAGGCGCACGGTCTGGGATGGTGATGATGCCGTAGCCGTCTGGGGTGATGCCCTTGAACAGCCTGTGGGTGGTGCGTTCGCCGTACCACCCGTCCAACTTGCCGTCGTTGGCTTCGGCTTCTTGGGAGAGCAGTGAGAAGAACTCGTTGATTTCGATGTGGTGGCGCAGCTTGCCCGAGTAGGCCACTTTGATCGCGTCGGAGTGCCGCCAGCGCAGCGCACGGCGCTCGATGTCTTGGCAGGCGGCGACGATGTGCGCGCCAGCCTCATCGAGCACCCAGTGATACGGGGCGGTGCCCTCACCCATTGGCACAGACGGGCGAAAGCGATCGAGCACGCGCAGCTGGTAGAGGATGTCCAGCCGCACGGTCGTGGAGCGCAGCCCTGTGAAGTGCAGCCGCAGGATCTGCTCGCTCGTCAGTACATGATGGTCGTAGCAGTCGATCGCGATCTGCCGGTCACGGTCGGTCAGCCGTGAGCCGAGGCTCACGAGATGGCTGTACGTGATCTTCTTCGGGCGAACAACAGTCGTTCGTTCTTTCTTCATGTGTGTGGGTGCCGGTTGGAGGCCCTTTCAACGAAACGAAGGTCGATCCAGACACCCTCGCGGTACACGCCACCCCACGAGATTTCGACTCACCGCTGGGCTAAGTCGGGAAATAACCTGACAACGTACCGTTGTCGCTGGCACACAAGAACCCCATTTGCAGCGGATTTCACCCCGAAGGGTTCTCCCCTTAAGCAGGACGACTGGCCAGAGGGGTAACGCGAGACGTAACGCGCTACAGAGGCGGCAACACCCCCTGCCCAAACATCGCGCAGCGTTTCCGCTGTCGGCAATCGGACGGACGCTGACCGACTGACAGCCCCACGCGTGCGGGACGGTGGGCCGGGAGCGGCGCGCTAGAGCCGAATCTCAATCGGCTGGCGCGAGGCAACAATCGAGGGTCCGACCCCGTCGCTCCCGTATTTGTTGCCTCATC
>Ga0182015_10005621_pt1 | contig 12946 bp, 6 predicted proteins | sample 712P3MmetaG_FD_120478 | JGI IMG/M metagenome (GOLD analysis project Ga0182015, IMG submission 120478) | Permafrost microbial communities from Stordalen Mire, Sweden - 712P3M metaG | ecosystem: Environmental > Terrestrial > Soil > Wetlands > Permafrost | place: Sweden: Stordalen | collected...
CGAGGGTGACTGCCGGGGTAGTAGTCGTGTTGGGCGAGTTCGTCGGAGTAATGGTGATGGACGGACTGGCCGGCACGGTCATGTTCGCGAGAGTGGTAACCGTAACCTGGGTCGTCACCGGATCCGTGCCGTCAAAGTTGACCGAGATCGGATTGAAGCTACAAGTCGCCCCCGTGGGCAACCCTGAACAGCTACTCGGGCTGAAGTTCACGACCATGCCAGTGGAACGAGCGATTGCCGTGAGCGTAACCGTGGCTGTGGCGGATTGTCCCGCATGGACCGAAGCGGGGCTGAACGCGCCAAGCGATATCTGGAAGTCGGGGACTAAGGTCGCCTCCCAGGCAACAGCTAGAGCATTTGCGTCGACGGAACCAAGACCGGTGACAAGGTTGTAGCCGGTGGTAGCGTCAAAGTTGGAAGCACTGAAGCCAATGATGCCGGGAGTCGCTCCCGTGCTCGGGCAAATGACATCGGCGGGTTGGCCCGCAGGGTCTCCTTCTTGGCAATAAACGTTGCTGTCTCCGCTCTTAACCTGATGAAAAGCGCCATTCGAGGGGCTGGCGGCCAGGCCGTATAAAGTTGGATTGATGTTCCCAAGCGCGGAGGTCCCGAGATACTGGTTCAGCAATGTAACCATGCCGGCGAAAACTGGAGTGGAAACGGAAGTTCCTCCAAAAATTGAGACGTAAGTGTCCACGGCGGTTGTGATCCCAGACGCGTCTCCCGGGCTGCAGGTACTGGTTGTACTTGTGCTGTTGGTAACAACCTCCTCTTGAGGCGTGCAAACGATGTAGCCAGGATAATTGGGCGAGGCTAGTAGCGAAACATCCGGCACAAAACGGTAGGTACTCTGAGGGCTTCCAAGGTTAGGAATTGTTAACGAGGCCTGCCAGGGAGGCCTCGTAAAACCAGCCTGGCACAATCCTCCACTCATGGTGGCGCAGTTGCTCACGCCGCCGCCTCCCTCCGAAATCCAATAATCCTGCTGGAAGGTCTGGGCCGAAGTCACCGCAACACCGGGGTGTGGATCACAAAAACCTCCGGATGGGCCAGGATCAGCCAAGCAAGAGGCACCGATCGCTTCATCGTCGTTCCAGGAAACCTCTTGTCCGATGAGTGTGGCGAGAGCGGAGCCCCCATCACTTTCATTGGTCGATCCCCAATATGTGCTGTCGTAGTCGGAAGACGGGATAGAAGTGCCGCCAACTCCGGTCACTTGAGGGCTGCTTGCTGGATAGCTCACTGCCAAACCGCCTTGGGCTGGGCTGTATGGGCGAGCAGGAAGAGTACCACTGCTGCTGGTGCCGGGAGGATTGTAGTCGCACTCTGCCGATCCGGTATCTCCGGCGGCTATCACCAGAGTGATCCCGTAAGCACTCGCTGGCTGAAGCTCGTTTTCGAATGTCCCGTCTTCTTCGCATGCTCCATAACTCATACTGATAACGGGAGCTTCATTATTGTCGATCGCGTATTCAAGAGCATCGATCACGCCACCGCTCGTCTGATTGGAACTGATGGGAGTATTTACATAAATGATTTGTGCGCCGGGGGCGATCGCGGCCGACCATTCAAGATCGAGATCCGCTTCGGCAAGATCGCCTACCGAAACTGGCTGGTCCGTGCCCACTAACACATACTCGAAATTCGACGTATTGCAACTCGAGATCAAGCCTGAGGCTGTGGTGCATGTGAAGGATGGCAGACCAAAGCCGGAACGGAAATCCGCGAGATCGGCGTAATAAACATCTGTCTGGCCAATAATTGCGAGTTTCTCGCCCGTTCCATCGATTGGGGTCGCTGCGTTATATAAGGGAGAGAGATCGTAAATCGTGGCGATGTCGCCCGGGGCAATAAAGTAAGGGGTAGAATCGCCTGGAATTGATCCGGTGTAGGTGGGATGAGGACCATGATTAGGCCCGCTCACGGCCCTCTGATACATCGGCTTCGGGCGGAAATCTGTAAGGCCACGGATTGTCGTCACTATGCCACTGAGAGCCGCCGGAACCGATAGCAAAGTAGAATTCGCAATGTGCTTCTCGCCGTTTACGCTGTAGCGATGCATTTCGGTCTTAAAAGCACTTTCCACTTGGATGGCTGTACCGTTGAAAACTATTGAATTCCGCGCGCGCGCCGTTCTGAGGACGGTAAATCCCTGGCCCTCTAACCAGTCGGTGATTTTATCGACGTCACCCTGGCTGAGCCCGAAGCGATCTGCATATTGCTCCGGCGTGAGCCACTTGTGAAAATTAGGGGAAGAATGATCTTGCAGTTGCGCGAGGAACTGGTTCAGCGTGGCCTGCTGTGCCGAGGTCGGCGAAATGCCAAGTGTAACGTAGCCAAATTTCCACGAGGAGTCGAGGGGCCCCTGGTCAAATTGCGGTAGGGCCATGCGGTGCAAGCTGCCATTCAGCGCGACCATCTGGCTGGAATCGACGGGAGCGGTAATGCGATTGGGCTGGGCGGCGAAACATAGAGATGAGGCTAGAAGCGGCAGGACAAACTTCCAGGGACGCATGAATGACTCCGTCTGCAATTTGTTTAGCTGTCTGTGGTTTCTTAGCTTATACGGCTTTCTTACACTCTGATCAAGCGCAGCGAGTACAAGTTGTATGCTTACAGTAAATTTACAAACCCGGGACAACGAAGTTAGTCGCGCGATCACGGAAGTAATCAACTCTGCAAACAGGCGAGGGGTGCGCTGCGAAAACCCGCCTAGCCTCGCGCTTTGCTATCGAACCGGCGATCCCGGGCAAACTTGCACAATCCGGCCGCCATGCAGCTGCATCCAAAGCTTCAGTTTAATGTGAAGCTTAAAACGTCTTCCCGAGGTGACCATGCGACCCACAGCCAAGATGTGTACTTTTACTATGGCAATTCTGCTCCCCGCGGCCCTTCTGTTCGCAGCGGATGTAGATGCCAACTTCCACAATGCGCCCGATTCTGCGCAGTCGATGAAAAATCCTTACACCGGTCAGGCCTCAGCCGCGCAGGCCGGAAAGCAGCTCTACGGGCGGGATTGCGCTTCCTGTCACGGACAGATGGGTAAAGGCACCGGTAACGTGCCGTCGCTGGTCGATGGGAAATTGGATTCCGTGAAGCCCGGGGAAGTCTTCTGGTTTGTCACGCGCGGCGATAAAGAGAACGGAATGCCGTCATGGGCGGCGCTGCCGCCAAACCAGCGCTGGCAGATCGTGACCTATGTGAAGTCAATGGCAACTTCACAAAATTCGCAGCAGGCAAGCGCTCCTGCCGCCGACACCAATACTTCAAAGTTGAGCGCTCCTCCGCCGACACCGCCTTTTACCGACTTCCGCTATGAAAAGCCAGGAACCACCCGCAAAATTACGGTGAATGACCTGCCGCAGCCCTACGCAACCCATTCGGCCGAGAACGGTCCAAAACTGGTGGCGCGGCCTGAGAATGTTTGGCCCATCGCGCCCACCGGCTTCAAAGTGGATTTGTACGCTTCGGGATTGGATAATCCTCGAACCTTACGCACCGCCCCGAACGGGGACATTTTTCTCACGGAAAGCGACCCGGGAACCATCCTGGTCTATCGCGGTCTGGGAAGTGACGGTAAACCTGAAAAATCCGCCACCTTCGTCAGCGGATTGAAACGCCCGTATGGCCTCGCGTTTTATCCTCCTGGGCCCGACCCGCAATATCTGTACGTGGGCAACGAGCGCGAAGTAGTTCGTTTTGCCTATCACAATGGAGATTTGAAGGCGAGTGGTGCGCCGGAACACGTCGCCGATCTGCCTGGCCCGGGTGGCCATTGGACGCGGTCGGTGGTGTTCTCGCAAGACGGAAAGAAAATGTTTGTCGCAGTAGGCTCAGGATCGAACATCGATAATCCGGACACCTCGCCCCGGGAGAAGAACCGAGCGGACATTCTGTGGTGTGATCCAACGAACTGCCAGTTGCAAGTTTATGCCTATGGCATTCGCAACGCTGGGGGTGGACTTGCTGTAAATCCGGAGACGGGCGAGTTGTGGTGCTCAGTGAATGAACGCGATGGCCTGGGCGATAATCTGGTACCCGACTACATTACGCACGTGCAACAAGGCGGATTCTACGGCTGGCCGTGGTGGTACATGGGCGGACATCAGGACCCGCGGCTGAAGGGGACGCATCCCGAGTTAAAAGATAAAGTGATCGTTCCCGACGTATTGTTGCAGCCGCATAACGCATCCCTGGAACTTACTTTTTATGAGGGCAAGCAGTTCCCGGCCGAATTTAAGGGAGATATTTTCGCTTCCGAGCACGGTTCCTGGAACAAGGCGGTGCGCGTGGGCTATGAAGTGATTCGCGTGCCGTTGCACCAGACGGGCGACGCCAGCGGCGACTATCAAGACTTTCTCACCGGTTTTGTGCTGCCCGATGGCAACGTATGGGGCCGACCCGTAGGGATCACGGTTGCGCCGGATGGTTCGCTACTGGTGAGTGACGATGGATCGGGCTCGGTATGGAGGGTGAGCTACAGCGAAAAATAAGGTCAAGCCCGCCCTGAGCGGAAGGCAAGGGCGGGCACTTTTGCAATTTCAGGCTGCGGCGCGCTGCGTCTTCTTAAAGAATGCCAGCAAATCGGCGTTGATCGTATCTTTGTGAGTGGAGCACATCCCGTGCGGAAATCCTGGATAAACTTTAAGTTCGGCTCCCCTTACCAGCTTCGACGAAAGCATTGCCGAAGCGCCGATAGGGACGATCTGGTCATCGTCGCCGTGAAGAATCAGAGTGGGGACATCGAACTTCTTTAAGTCCTCGGTAAAATCGGTTTCCGAAAAAGCTTTGATGCAATCGTAGGCTGCTGGAAATCCAGCCATCATGCCTTGCAGCCAGAACGAGTCGCGCAGGCCCTGCGAAACCTTCGATCCGGGACGATTGGCGCCGTAAAACGGAGCGCTCAGGTCCTTGAAGAATTGTGAGCGGTCCGCCAAAACGTTGGCGCGGATTTCGTCGAACGCCCCGATTGGCAGGCCTGTGGGATTAGCCGCTGTCTTCAACATCAGCGGCGTCACCGCGCCAATAAGGACGGCTTTAGCGACGCGATTGGTGCCATGACGGCCGATATAATGCGCTACTTCGCCACCGCCGGTCGAGTGGCCGACGTGGATCGCGCCTTTGAGATCCAGCTTCTCCACCAACGCGGCGAGATCGTCGGCGTAAGTATCCATTTCATTGCCGTCCCACGGCTGGTCGGAGCGGCCATGGCCGCGACGGTCATGGGCGATGCAGCGGTAGCCGCGGGCTGCCAGATACTGCATTTGATCTTCAAAAGCGTCTGCGCTGAGTGGCCAGCCATGGCTAAAGACCACAGGTTGTCCCGAACCCCAGTCTTTGTAGAAAATCTGCGTACCGTCCTGGGTGGTGAATGTAGGCATTGCATTCTCCTTTATCAAATGGATTGAATTTTGAACAGAAAATTTAAGACGAAACTTCTCAGTTAGGCCGCGCGCACGAGTGGAATTACAGGTTGCGCACGAAAACGCTTCACGGCGAAGACAGTAAGCACAATAAAGAGGAGCATCACAAGAAGCTGCGCGATGGCAAAAGGCGGTTCTTTCTGCGTGGGCGCCAGAGCGTGCAGTGCCGGCACTTTTTCAAACAGTTGTACGACTAGAACGAAGACGTTGAGATACAACGCGATGGCGGCGGAAATGACGTAGGTCTTGCGCCATCCGCCGGCAAGGTGGCGGGAATAGCGCGCGAAAATCGCAATCGCCAAGGCAACCAGCGAAATTGCGCCGACAATGTGCGACGGCAATAAGTGGGTGAAGGGGAAACCATAGCCGGTCGCGCTGGTCAGCACGGTGGTGGTTAGAAACAGGGCGGTCCCCCCGTCCATGCGGCGACCGGTGAGCAGCCCGTAAAAGACGAGCAGGCCGGAGACGATTCCGACCAGGCTGATGAGGACGTGAACCAGGGTGAAAGTGGCGAGGCTCATACCGAGAGTCATATTTGAGTCTCCTTATAGGATCTCTAGGATGATGAAGCGGGGAGGACGATCTTTTATTTTTCGGGGATAAAAAGGTTTGGATGGGTGGCGATTGAGGAATCTAGCTTGACAATTCTGCCGCCAGAGTGCACTATCTTTATAGGCGAATAAAAAGCGAAACTGCCTGCGGAGCTTCCCGGCTCCGGTGCTCCCTGAAATCTTCCGAGGATTCTATGTCTTCCGCAGTGTTTTCCACTTCGGCGGCCCACGGCCGCCCTTTTGTATTTGATAACGAAACCGTGGCTGAAGTTTGCCCGCAACCTACTGGCGCAGAGCTTTTTGGGGAAGCCCGTCCGCCTCAAAGAGCCGCAATTTCCCAAGCCATTTTTAAAGATGCAAGACTCGCGCATGTTACTCCTGCTTCGCGGTTGGAATGGCGTTCTGCGCCGGAAATGGTATCGAGCGGCATCGCCGAGATCGATGCGCTTACCGGAGGATTCCCGCGCGGTTGCCTGACGGAGATTTCCGGTTCGGCCTCCTCCGGTCGCAGTACGTTGTTGCTGGCAGCATTGGCCGCCGCTACCCGGCGTGGGGAATATTGCGCCATCGTGGATGCGAGCGATGCTCTCGATCCGCAGTCTGTAGCCGATGCTGGAGTCGAATTGGACCGGGTGTTATGGGTGCGATGCGGAGAAAGTCATCGGGAGAAAGCAACTTTCAACAGGAAGAACAATAAGGTGGAGAAGCCGGAATTGTCATCCGGTCGTGCCGGCTCAAACGGGGCTGAAAATCGGCTGGAACAACTGATGCGCGTTGCCGACCTTTTGCTTGAAAGTGGAGGCTTCGGCTTAATTGCTCTCGATCTTGGCGATATCCCGCCGCAAAATGCGCGCCGCATTCCTTTGGCTACCTGGTTCCGTTTTCGCCGAGCCGTGGAACATACGCCAACGGTGCTGTTGGCGATGGAACGGCAATCCATTGCGGGAAGTTGCTCTGCTTTATTAATCAAACTCGGATTAATCAAACCTGGACTAATCAAACCTGGATTAATGAAACTTGGCATAATCGAACCGGAATTAGCCGAACTGGGGTCTCTCCAGTGTATTTCGGGAAAACGCGGCATGAACGATTCGCAATTCCCCCTGCCAAGCCACGCGCAATTGCTGACTGAAGTAGAAATCACAGCCGAGTTGGTGCGCTCCCGCATGGAACGCAAACCGGTTCGGTCGGCCGAAATCACATTCGCCGGCAAAACCGCATGGGCAGGATGAAATCGCCCAATGATCGGATGACTCAATGATCTGATGCTCAATCCCGGATTCAATCGCTCAATGGATTTATGCCATGCTTTTTGCCTGCATTTTCGTGCCGAATTTTCCCGTGGCATCGTTGTTTCGCTCCGAACCGGAACTACGTTCGCAAGCTGTGGCCATTTTCGAAGGCAAACCTCCGCTGGAAAAGGTTTTTGCCGTGAATGAAAACGCGGGACGCATCGGCATCTCTCCCGGCATGACCAAAGCGCAGGCGGAACTTTGTTCGGAGTTGACGCTGCGTCCACGCTCGCAATTACAGGAATCCGGGGCGCATGCTGCCCTGCTGGATTGTGCGCAATCGTTTTCGCCGTGCGTGGAAGATGCCGCGCCGGATACGGCAATTCTTGATTTGGCCGGTATGGAATCTCTTCTCGGCTCACAACCCAAGATCGCGGATAACTTGTTTCGACGCGCATCTGGACTGGGGCTCGATGTAAATGTCGCTCTCGCTATCAATCCCGATGCTGCCGTGCTTGTTGCACGAGGATGTTCTGGTGTGACCGTGGTTCCAGCGGGGAAGGAAAGTGAGTGCCTGGGCTCTCTACCGGTGGAAGTGTTATTTGCAGAGCGGATTGAAAGCGAAAACAAGAAAGACAATCCGAAAGAGCAGGAGCGTCTGCTGGAAACTTTGGATCGTTGGGGAGTGCGCGATCTGCGCGCTTTGGCCGCTTTGCCAAAAGTTGCGTTAAGCGAACGCCTGGGGCAGCCAGGCCTGCGTCTGCAGCAACTGGCTCGGGGAGAAGCTTCGCGCACACTGGTTCCGGTAGAGGAGGCCGTGGTTTTTGAAGAAGCAGTGGAGTTGGAATTTCCCATCCTGCTGCTGGAGCCGCTGGCATTTCTATTGAATCGGATGCTGGAACAGATTTGTGCGAGGCTGGCTTCGCGGGCGCTGCATACCCAGGAACTGCGGCTCATGCTGGAACTCGAAAATTTTTCGTCCTTCAATCAACACGCGGAAATTAACACTCAACAATCGTTTCCGCAATTGGAAATCGGAAATCGGAAATCAGAAGTTCGCCCCATTCAATTCCATCGAACTCTTCATCTTCCTCTTCCCATGCTGGATGCAAAACTTTTCCTCAAACTGTTACAACTGGATTTGAATGCACATCCACCGGGTGCGCCCATATTGAAGATTCATGTGGCGGCGCAACCGGCACGGCCGCGATCGGCGCAAGGCGGCCTGTTTTTGCCTCCTTCACCGGAACCGGAAAAGCTTGCGCTCACATTGGCACGCATTGCCGGATTGGTGGGGGAATCGCGAGTGGGCGCGGTCGAGTTGCTGGATACACACCGGCCCGAGGGTTTCCGCATGCGCCGCTTTGTCCCTGGAGTAAATCGAGAAAAGTCAGCGGCGAAAAGCTCTCCGCGGACAACCTCAGAAGCGGCGCCAGAGAAATCAGCCGTTGCCGCCCTACGCAGATTCCGTCCTCCGCTGCGCGTCACCGTGACCATGGAAGGCGGCGAACTGGCGCGTTTGTTATGTCCGAAGAAAAAAGAGGTGCAAGGCAGCGTCCTCTGGAAGGCAGGCCCATGGCGGAATTCCGGCGATTGGTGGGAGCGGGAAGCCTGGGCGCGAGATGAGTGGGATATCGCTTTGCAAAATGCGGAAGAGGTCACGCTTTATCGGTTAGTGCACGATTTGCTCGGTGGCGGTTGGTTTGTGGAAGGAACTTATGACTAAGGATGGATTCATTCATTAAATTAAGCGACTGCGCGCATTGCCAGCGACACATTATTCAATCGCCCAATCGCTAAATCACTCAATGTATGTTGAACTGCATGCCCGCTCTGCGTTCAGCTTCCTCGAAGGATCCTCCCTTCCCGAGGATCTGGCGGGAATGTGCGCCCGGCTTAACCTTTCCGGCATGGCATTGCTCGATATTGACGGTGTCTATGGTGCGCCGCGCTTTCACATGGCAGCCAATAAAATTGGGATCAAGGCGCACATTGGGGCGGAAGTTACCTATGCGGATGCAGATGCATTTCTGATTTCCAATTTCCAATTTCCAACTGGAACAAATTCTCCTCGGACCGGTGGCCAACCAACAATTGGCAATCGGCAATCGCCTATCGCCAGTTCCTTCCGCCTTCCCTTGCTCGTTTCCTCACGCGACGGATATCAGAATCTCTGCCGCATGATCACAAAAATGAAACTGCGAGCGAAAAAAGGCGAAGGCGCGGTTCGCAAGGAAGACCTGGAAGAGCACGCCCATGGCTTGGTTTGCCTGACTGGCGGCGTCGATGGGCCATTGTCAGCCGCTTTGCAGCGCGGTGGAATCGAGGCAGCCCGGCAGCAAGTGGAGCAATTAGTGGGGTTGTTTGGCCGCGGCAATGTCTACCTGGAATTGCAGCGCCATTTTCATCGCACAGAAGAGGCTCAAAATCGTGCCGTCATTGAAATTGCTCGCTCGCTGCATCTTCCTCTACTCGCAACCAATGGCGTCCGTTATGCCACCGCCAAAGATCGCGAACTTTGCGATGCATTTACCGCCATCCGCCATCACCGCACGCTTTCGACCGCCGGACGATTGTTGGCGCACAACTCCGAACGCCATTTGAAATCGCCGCAGGAGATGCAACAACTTTTTTCTGACATTCCGGAAGCCGTCACGAATACGCTGGAGCTTTCTTCCCGCCTGGAATTCACGCTCAACGATCTCGGCTACGAATTTCCCCGTTATCCCGTCCCGCAAGGCGAAACTATGAACTCGTTTCTGCGAGAGCGTTCCTGGGAGGGCTTTCGCCAGCGCTATGGCCGCGCCAAAGCTGACATCCAAACCCGTGCCCGGCGTCAGATTGAGCGCGAGTTGGCGTTGATCGAGAAACTTAAACTTGCCGGATATTTTCTGATCGTGTGGGATCTTGTTCGTTTTTGCCGGGAGCAAAATATTCTGGTGCAAGGCCGTGGTTCAGCCGCCAACAGCGCCGTCTGTTATTCGCTTGGCATCACGGCGGTCGACCCTATCGGCATGGAGCTTCTCTTCGAACGGTTTTTATCCGAAGAGCGCGGCGAGTGGCCCGACATCGATCTCGACCTGCCCAGCGGCGACGAGCGTGAAAAAGTAATCCAGCATGTTTACCGGAGTTATGGCGAACGCGGCGCGGCTATGACGGCCAACGTGATCACTTATCGCAACCGCATGGCCGCGCGCGAAATGGGTAAGGCACTGGGCTTCGATCCGGAAACTTTGGCGAAGATTTCCGCAGCGGTCGCCACCTGGGAATTCCGTGACGAGAACGATGCGCTCGACCGCCGCTTCCGCGACGCCGGGCTCGACCTCAAACATCCACGCCTGCGCAAATACTACGAACTATGCCTCGCCGTGCAGGATATACCTCGGCACCTCGGCCAGCACTCCGGCGGCATGTTGATTTGCCAGGGACAACTCGATTCGGTAGTCCCGCTCGAACCCGCATCCATGCCCGGGCGGGTGGTGGTGCAGTGGGATAAAGAAGATTGCGCCGACATGCGCATCATCAAGGTCGATCTGCTCGGCCTTGGCATGATGGCGGTGCTCAAGGATTCCATCGAACTGATTCGCCATCACTACCACGAAGAAGTCGATCTGGCGCATCTTCCCGCTGACGACCCGTTGGTTTATTCCACACTGCGGAAGGCCGATACCGTGGGCATGTTTCAGGTGGAAAGCCGCGCTCAAATGGCGTGCCTGCCGCGCCTCCAGCCAAAACGTTTTTACGACATCGTGGTGCAGGTGGCCATCATCCGGCCCGGGCCAATCGTCGGGCAGATGGTGAATCCATTTTTATTGCGCAGACAGGGACGCGAAGAAGTTTCCTATCCGCATCCCTCGCTTCAACCGGTGCTCGAGCGCACCATGGGAGTGCCTTTATTTCAGGAACAATTGCTTCGCATCGCCATGATCGCAGCCAACTTTTCCGGCGGAGAAGCCGAGGATCTCCGGCGCGCCATGGGGTTCAAACGCTCGGAAGCCCGCATGCGGGCCATCGAAGCCAAGCTGCGTGCCGGCATGACGCGCAACGGAATCTCGCGGGATGCGCAGGAACAAATTATTCTTTTCATCACATCGTTCGCGCTCTACGGATTTCCCGAATCGCACGCCGCCAGCTTCGCGCTCATCGCCTATGCCAGCGCTTATTTAAAGTGCCATTACCTCGCCGCGTTCACCGCCGCTCTGCTCAACAACCAGCCCATGGGATTTTATTCTCCCGCAACCCTCGTTACCGATGCGAAACGGCATGGATTGAAATTGTTGCCGGTGGATGTGACGCGATCGAAATGGATGTGCACGCTGGAAACAGTCGCTGATAAAGAGGTCGATCGTTCGTCGTTAGCCGCTGGCCAGGAAGATGCTTCGTCAGAAGAGACGAAAGTCGCTCTGCGTCTCGGTTTGCGTTATGTTCGGGGATTGCGCGAAGATGCGGCGCAAGCACTGGTGAGCGAGCGAGCGCGTGCTCCGTTCACATCCATTCACGATCTCACTCGCCGGGTTCCCCAACTGCGCAAGGATGAGCTCAGGTCGCTTGCGGAAGTTGGCGCTCTGAACGGAATTGGAAAGATTGCCAATTGCCCATTAGGTGCTGGATCCAAAATCGACAATCGGAGATTGCCAATTGGCAATTCCTTTCACCGCCGCGACGCGCTCTGGCAGGTGGAACGCGCGGTGCGCGGCTCCGGGCCGCTGCTGGAAAATCTGCCCGAACCTGATGCGCCTTCGCCGCTCCAGCCGATGAATCATGAAGAGCGTCTGGTTGCCGACTTCCGCGGCACCGGACTCACGGTAGGGCCGCATCCCGTGGCCTATCGCCGCGGGTGGCTCAATGCCATGGGCATTCGCCGCGCCAGCGAACTTCGTGACCTGCCTAGCGGCAAGCGGCTTCGCATTGGAGGCTGCGTGATCACACGCCAGCGGCCGGGCACAGCAAAAGGTTTTGTTTTTATCAGCCTGGAAGATGAAACCGGAGTCGCCAATGCCATCATCGCGCCCGATTTATTTCAAAGCAACCGCCTGCTGCTGGCCTCGGAGAAGTTCCTGGCGATCGAAGGGATTCTGCAAAATCAGGACAATGTGATTTCAGTAAAAGCCGAGAGAGTGCAGCCCTTGTTCGTGACAAAAGCGGAAACCGTCTCCCACGATTTCCACTAATTCACTACGATTAATCCGCTATGGTTCCGGCGGGTGTTCCTCTGACGGCGCCAGAGGCAATCGCGAAGCTCCCCGCATAATGTCGCGCTCCTGCGGCGAGAACGTACGATTGAACCGGTTGGAATCGATGATTTGCTCGCGCTGTCCGGGAGGCATGGCGCGCAGGTCCCGGATCGCCGTGTTCACCATACGTCGACGATCGGGCGGAAGCTGTTGCATCCGGCCGAACACTTGCCGCGCCTCTTGTTTCTGACCCGGAGTCAAATGCTCCCAGGTTTCCATGCGGTTCAGCATGCGCTGCTGCTGTTGCGGCGGAAGGCTGGAAAAATGCTGCAACCGCTGCCGCAATAATTGCTGGCGCTCCGGAGGCAAGCGCCGGAACGTAGGATCGCTTTGCAACGCCCGTTCTTGCTCCGCGGGAGACATGGTTTTGTAGTGACGAAGCCAGTCTCCGGCATGACCCTGCGGCCGGTTCTGCGGATGATTATTCTGCTGCGCCTGCCGTCCTTGCACTGGCCGGAAGTTGTTGTGCTGCGCCGGACTAGGTTGCGCCGGACTAGGCTGCGCCG
>Ga0182015_10005623_pt1 | contig 12942 bp, 11 predicted proteins | sample 712P3MmetaG_FD_120478 | JGI IMG/M metagenome (GOLD analysis project Ga0182015, IMG submission 120478) | Permafrost microbial communities from Stordalen Mire, Sweden - 712P3M metaG | ecosystem: Environmental > Terrestrial > Soil > Wetlands > Permafrost | place: Sweden: Stordalen | collected...
ATGAATCGCGAGCTTACGCCACGCGGGCCTCGCTGGGGGGACGAGATCAACCACCTTCTGGCCGCTAAGTTGCCCTCTGGTTGCAAAACGGAGCCGGCGCTCGTGAGTGCTGGCTGGTAAAGTCCGCTAACATACAAAACCACACACATCAGCCTTTATAGGATTGCCGGCGTCCGGTTAGTCCATATCATTTGATCGCCCTTAAACATCAGGAAGGATTTTGTGGGGGATGTGCCAGCCTCAGGACGGATGACGAGCACTTGGTCGGCACCGTTCACCGAATAGGTCCCAAAGAAGCCGAGCATACCCGCAAGTACCACCTTGTTCTCCCCCGGCGTGCCGGCATATCGCTTATGGGCTGCGAACTTAGTTAGGAATGTGAGAACGTGCAACGCTCCGCCAGCACTTCCTTCGTATCGTGCGGCACCGGGCGCCGCGACTTTGCGCGCTCCGGTGGAGCGGAGCACAGGGCAACGGAGTTCGGTCAACATGATTTCGGCGGTCAGCGGGCGGGGCCACATGCGTTTCATGCTGGCCAAGGGCAGAGTCAACGGGGCGGTGTTTGTCGAGTTTCTGAAGCGCTGGCTGCATCATGCAGCGCGACCGATTTTTCTCATTTTGGACGGCGGTAGCTATCATCCCAGCCGGCTGGTGAAGGACTACGTGGCCACCTTAAGCGGGAAGCTGCGATTGTTCTTTCTGCCACCCTACTCCCCGGAACTCAATCCGGACGAGCAAGTGTGGACCATGGAGTGGCTAAAGCTGGGTTGCGCAACGGGAAGGAGCTGAGAAAGTATCTCCTGGCAAGTCTTCGTTCGTTGCAAAGGCTACCCTGGACCATCCGCATGTTCTTTCTTACGCCCCACACCCAGTATGCGGCGGCTTAACCACCAGTCTATGTATACCTACTTATGCTCTGGTCAATAGCTGTCCAGGCGTTCGGAGGATGGTTTGGGACATACATTTCGACCCACGACTTCCGTCAATTTGAACGGCGGAATGCCTGTAGACAAATTATTAGCGGCATGCAATCGGGGAAAACTAAGCCGTGAGAATTGTCTCAGTCTCGATGTTGCGAAGTGTTGCACGCTACCCATTGTGGCCACCTGAGTCAAGCAGATACCCCTCTAACGGAAAATTAACCCGGACGAGTCCTGCTTGGCCAACGTGGCTCCTGCTGCGAGGTGCGGAGATGCAAAATAAGTCGCCCGGGAATTATCGGCCGCGACTCGATTCCCCACTCTGTTGAAGCAGTTTGGTGACCAAGGCGGTCCAGCCGGTTTGATGGCTTGCCCCGAGGCCCTGCCCGGTGTCACCATGAAAATACTCATAGAACAGAATCAGATCGCTCCAGCTTGGATCGGAGCCAAACTTTGCGGTACCCCTGTAAACCGGACGGTTTCCTGGTTCGTCCCGAAGGAAGATCCCCGTCAGCCGGTGCGAGATTTCCGCAGCCACTTCGGAAAGCGTGAGCATTTTGCCAGAACGCGAAGGGAATTCCACTTTGAGGTCGTCGCCAAAATAGTGGTGGAATTTCTGCAAGGACTCGATTAATAAATAGTTCACCGGGAACCACACAGGCCCGCGCCAATTCGAATTGCCGCCAAACAGGCCGGTCCTGGATTCGCCAGGCTCATAATCCACGCGGTGTTCCTTCCCGTCGAAGGCGATGGTGAACGGATGATCGCGGTGATACCGCGAAAGTGCTCGAATGCCATGGGGTGAGAGAAACTCCTGTTCATCCAACATGATTTGCAGCATTCGCCGAAGTTGTTCAGCGTCCACGATCGATAGCAGTCTTCTTTCCGCCATTCCGGAGGTCCGCATGCAAGCTACGTTCTCGGTGAGGTCGGGGCGATTGTCGATGAACCACTCCATGCGGCGCTTGAAGCCTGGGAGGCGCTGCAGAAGTCCTGGCTCCAGAGTTTCAACTGCGAATAAAGGGATCAACCCGACCATCGAGCGGATTCTTACCGGAAAGTGTCCACCATCGGGGAGCTTCAGCACGTCGTAGAAAAATCCATCTTTCCGGTCCCACAGCCCCATGCCATCATGGCCAAGATGATTCATAGCATAGGCAATGTAGATGAAGTGCTCCCAGAATTTGCTGGCGACATCCTCGTAAGCGGGGTCTTGCGTGGCCAATTCCATGGCAATGGCCAGCAAGTTCAGCGTGTACATCGCCATCCAACTGGTTCCGTCCGATTGTTCGATGTATCCGCCTGTCGGGAGGGGATCGCTACGGTTGAACACTCCGATGTTGTCGAGCCCCAGGAAGCCGCCTTGAAAGATGTTCATGCCCTCGGCATCTTTGCGGTTCACCCACCAGGTGAAATTCAACAGCAGTTTATGGAAGATGCGTACCAGGAAGGCGCGGTCTCCCTTGCCATTTCTCTTCTTGTCAATCTTGTACACGCGCCACGCCGCCCAGGCGTGTACCGGCGGGTTCACATCTCCCAGGGCCCATTCGTAAGCGGGGAACTGGCCGTTGGGATGCATGTACCACTCACGGAGCAGGAGCACGAGCTGCTCTTTGGCAAAATCAGGATCGACCAAGGCCAGAGAAACACAGTGGAACGCCAAATCCCACGCCGCATACCACGGATATTCCCACTTGTCCGGCATTGAGATTACGTCGGCATTGTAGAGGTGGCGCCAATCATGGTTTCGGCCCCGCTTCCGCTCTGCCGGCGGAGGGGGATGGCCGGGATCTCCATGCAGCCACCTCTCGACGACGTAATGGTAGAACTGTTTTGACCACAACAGCCCGGCGAAGGCCTGCCGCATCACGTTCTGTGCATCCGGCGAGAGATCCCTCGGAATAATCGTGGCATAGAAAGCATCGGCTTCATTCTTACGCGCGGCAAAGAATTCATCGAAGGCACTGAAAGCGGCGGTCGGCAGGTGCGTGAACTCTACGTTGGTGAGCCGCAGGCGGATGCTCACGGTTCTTCCCGGGGCGATGTCCATCCCGTAATGAACGGCCGCTTTCGTACCCTGGGGTTGAGCCGAGACGGCTTGCTTGATCCCGTGCACCACGTAGTCGTTGATTCCGTCCTTCTTGCAAAATCCGCTCTCCGGCAGGTGGAAGAGCCGATGACGGTTGGTTTCGTTTTCGGTGAACAGGAGCTCCGCCGAACCGTCGTAGTACAGCCAACGCTTCCCGAAGGCAGGATGGCTCAGTTCGATGGCGTCCGGCACCCCACGCAGGCTGGGACGGATCCTCGTGCTGTCCCAAGACCAGGTGTTGCGGAACCAAACGGTCGGAAGCAGTCGCAAACGCGCTGATTCCGGACCACGGTTGGTGACGGTGATCTTAATCAGTATGTCTTCGACATCACCTTTCGCGTACTCGACGAACACATCGAAGTACCGGTCTTCGGCGAACACTCCGGTGTCCAACAGTTCGTACTCGGGATCCTTCTTGCTCCGCCGACGATTTTCTTCCACGAGTTGCGCATAGGGGAAAGCGGCTTGGGGATACTTGTACAGATACTTCATGTACGAGTGCGTCGGAGTGCTGTCGAGATAGAAGTAATATTCCTTTACGTCCTCGCCATGATTGCCCTGGTTGCCGGTTAGGCCGAAGAGCCGTTCTTTAAGGATCGGATCGCGCTCATTCCACAGCGCCAGAGCGAAACAGATCAACTGGCGGCGATCACAGATGCCGGCAATGCCATCCTCATTCCAGCGGTAAGCCCGTGATCGGGCGTGATCGTGCGGAAAGAAGTCCCAAGCATTGCCCTCAGAACTGTAGTCTTCTCGGACCGTGCCCCACGCCCGTTCGCTCAGGTACGGTCCCCAGCGCTTCCAGTGTCGTGTGCGGCCACGGGCCTCAGAAAGCCTGATCTCCTCGTTCGTCATAGGAACATTTTGCCGGCACGTTAGAGCTTGTTGAGTCCGTCCAACGCGGCGACTTTGTAAGCTTCCGCCAACGTGGGATAGTTAAACACGGCATCACGAAAATACTCGATACTGGCGCCCAGCACGAGCACAACCTGGCCAATGTGAACGATCTCCGCCGCTCGGTCCCCAATCACATGGACTCCCAGCAGTTTGAGCGAGTCCGGGTCGAAGATCAGTTTCAGCAGACCTTGTTCGTCACCCAGCATCTGCCCTTTGGCTAGTTCTGCATAGCGAGCCAGCCCAATTTCGTAGGGGATTTTTTGCTGCGTCAGTTGTTCTTCCGTATATCCGACCATCGAGATCTCAGGGATCGTGTAAATGCCATAAGGAATAAGATTTGAAGGCATCTTGCCGGGAACTCCGAACATGTGGCAACTGGCGAGACGCCCCTGCTCCATGGAAGTACTGGCCAGGGCGGGGAATCCGATCACGTCTCCAGCGGCATAAATGTGAGGGACGGCAGTTTGGAAATACTCGTTGACTCGGAGTTTGCCCCGCCCGTCCGGGGCCAGGCCCGCCGCTTCAAGATTGAGGAGATCACTATTGGCCTGCCGACCGATGGTGTAGAGCAATCCCTGACCGTGAACATTTTTCCCACTCTCAAGTTTGGCGAACACCCGGTCCCGGGCTTCGTCCAGTCCGACCGAAACGACTTTTTCGCCCAGCCGGAAAACAGTTCCCAGTTGCCGCAATTGAAAGCATAGACTCTCGATGATTTCGCGGTCCACGAAGTCCAGCAGGATGGGACGCTGGTCGAGCAGAGTGACTTTTACACCAAGCGCGGCAAACATGGATGCGTATTCCAGTCCGATAATTCCGGCGCCCACCACGACCAGGTCGCGAGGTACTTCTTCCAGACAGTGAACCTGATCCGAGTCGAAGATTCGTTTGCCGTCAATTGGAATATCGGCACTGTGCGCTGGGCGCGTACCACAAGCGATCAGGATGTGATGGCCGCGAACCAGTTGTGATCCATCATCGCTCTTGACTTCGATCGTATTGGGATCGAGAAATCGTGCGTCTCCCTCGAAAGTTGTGACAAAGTTACGGCGTAATTGCGCCTTGATCACCTCGACCTCGCGGAGCATGACGGATTGCGCGCGAAAAGTCAGGTCTGACATCGCGATGCGATCCTTGAGCACGTACCCGCGTCCGTAGAAGGTGCGCTGACGAAAGCCGCTCAAATACAAGACGGCTTCTCGCAAAGTCTTGCTCGGAATGGTTCCGCTATGAACGCAGACGCCGCCAATGGTTCTCTTTCTGTCGATGATGGCGACCTTCTTGCGCATCTTGGCGGCGCAGATGGCTGCCTTCTGGCCCGCTGGCCCGCTCCCGATCACTACCAGATCATGTTCGTTGGCTTCCATAATTTGTACGTCCAAGGGACTTCAGTGTCTCGAGTGACTGCTGGAAACGTATACAGCACAAGTGTCGACCCACCCCAGAGCCCGGTTTTACGGTCACGGAGAAACTACCACTACCGCTTCGGTAAAAGAAGGGGATTGCGAACTGTAACAATCTATTCCCAGCATCGCGGTACGATAGCACCATTTGGCAGGAGGCCCTTGCCGATTGAAGGCCAGCGATAATTCGCGTCGATTGACATAGTGGCCGCGATCACTCAGGCGGATTCGAGCCAACCGGCGCGTGCTCGAGGAGGCCCAGGACGAAGGAATGCAATTTATATGAAATGCAACCAAATCAAGGCTGGCGTACCACGCAGTCTTGGCAGTTGTTAGTGAACTCGACTTCTCCCGGGAGTCAATCGGCAGCCCGGGGCAATCACGATCCTTCGGACTACGAGCCACGCCGCCGCTGCATTTGCCGAAGACACCCCTCGCGCCCGATGACGTCGCTTTCCGCTGACCGGGCTGCCCGTTGGCGACGCGAGCGATGCTAGAAGTGGCGGGCAGCCCCCGCCGCGACACTAATCATGGGCGACCGGGACGCTCTCACGTAAGACACGTAAGATTCCCCGTTTGCCGAGATCTTCCTTGCAATGGGACAATATCTGAATGCACAGATCCTTAACAGCGATAAACATATTAGCGGCTGGCACGCTGCTGCTCGGGCACTCCCTGGCGCAGCAAACTCCGGCAGCGACGACTCAACCGGCTACAACATCTCCCGCGAGCCCCGCCAAGGCGCAGACTCCCGCCACAAAGCGGCCCACAACTGCGTCGAAGAGCGCTACGGCCCTGACCCTCAAAACCGAGAAAGAAAAATTCAGTTACGCCCTGGGGATGAAGACGGGGCAGAGGATGGCAGAAACCTTCAAGAAGGAGTCGGTTCCATATGATCCTGTCATTCTGTCGCGCGGGCTGAAGGATGGCTTATCGGGAAGTAAGACCTTGCTCACCGACGATGAGGCACAGGCTGCGATCAAGGCGGTACAGGAAGAAGTCGGCAAGAAGCAACAGGAGAAGATGCAAGAGCAAGCAGCGGCAAACAAAAAAGAGGGAGCCGCTTTTCTGACGGCGAACAAAGGAAAAGAAGGCGTCGTGGCACTGCCAAGCGGTCTCGAGTACAAGACCGTGAAAGAGGGCACGGGACCGAAGCCTGCGGCGAGCGATACGGTGGTTTGCAACTATCGCGGCACGCTTATTGACGGTAAAGAGTTTGATAGTTCTTACAAACGCGGGCAGCCTGCGACATTTCCTGTGAATGGAGTGATCAAGGGTTGGACGGAGGCGCTCCAGTTGATGCCGGTAGGATCGAAATGGCAGCTTTTCATTCCGCCCGACCTGGCCTACGGCGATCGCGGTGCCGGTGCCGATATCGGCCCCGATAGCACACTTGTCTTTGAAGTTGAGCTGCTATCCATTCAGGAGAAGAGCAAGGATAAGGCCCCCGAACCAGGCGCGGCCCCAGACAAGAAATAGTTCGGTGACGTAAGAACTTTCAATTGCGGGAGCGGATCCGCTGGCCGGGTCCGCGCTTCCCTTATAATCACTTTGAAGAGTGTAAATGCTGACTGAAGGAAATGTATGCCGCACACCGTGTTCTGCGTGAAATTAAAGAGGGAATTGCCGGGACTGGACGAGCCTCCTTTCGACAATGATCTTGGCCGCAAGGTTTACGACAACGTTTCTCAGGAGGCTTGGCGGATGTGGATGGAGCATTGCAAGATGCTGCTCAACGAGTACCGTCTGAATCCCGCGCGACGCGAAGATCAGGAAGTCATCGTCAAGCAAATGGAGCAATTCTTCTTCGGAGAAGGATCGTCTGTACCGAAGGAGTACGTGCCACCTACTCAATAATGGGATCGTGGCCAGCTTATCCGGGCCGGTATCGGCGCCCAAGCGTTCACATTCCGGCAATATTCCGCTTACGGCGGCGGCTAAGTCTCTTCCGCTCAGAGATTACTTCGTTAGGTACGATTGCACTGATTTTGATGCACTATTAATCACCCCGTAACATTCCATCGCTACAACTGAAGTGTGGATCTGCCCGTGTACAACACGCTGATCCTTTCCGATCTGCACCTGGGTGCGGAGACGAGCCATGCGCGGGAAGCCACTCGCGTGCTGAAGGAAAATCGATTTCACCGGTTGATCCTTCTGGGCGATATTTTTGCCGACCTCAACTTCGCTCGCCTGACCAAAGATCACTGGAAGTTTCTGGGTTACATTCGCAAGCTTTCGAATCCCAAGCGCAACCTCGAGGTCGTATGGGTGGAAGGCAATCACGATCGCGGACTCAGCAACATCATGTCGCACCTGGTAGGCGTGCGTGTTTTCCAGCATTACGCATGGCAGTATGCGGGGTTGCGCCACATCGCAATTCACGGCCATCAGTTTGATGGCTTTCAGGTAAATAACGTGCGGCTTAGCCGGGTGGGGACTTCGCTGTATCTAAAGCTGCAGAAATTGGATTTTAGTAGCAAGCCAATCGTGCGACTGATCGACCGCCTCAACACGCGCTGGTTGCGGATGTCGTCAAAGGTCTCCGCCGGGGCTCTGCAATATGCACGGCAGCGTCATGCCAGCCGCATTTTTTGCGGCCATACACACCAGGCGATCCATCTCGAACAGGGTGGAGTTGATTACTACAATTCCGGCGGCTGGGTCGATTCCCGCCTGACCTATCTCACCGTTGATGAACAGGGGGTTCGCATCCATGATTTTAACGCGCATGAATACAACGAGCGAGTTGACGATCGTAATTCCGGCCAAGAACGAAGCGAAGCTGATTCCGCGTCTGCTGAATTCACTGATGCACCAGGACTACTCGAAGATGTGGAGTACGAGAGTGTTGGTGGCTGACGCCAACTCGACCGACGGAACTCGTGAGATTGTCCTCGGCTTTCGCGATCGACTGAACGTAAGCGTCATTGCTGGCGGAATGCCTTCGGCCGGGCGCAACCTGGGGGCAGCCCACGCCGGCAGTACCTACGTCCTTTTTCTCGATGCCGATATCGAGCTCGCTCATCCATCGGTGATTCGCCGCGCCGTCGAACTGGCCCGACGCAGGCAACTTCATTGTGTGACCACGAACATCCTCTGCCGCGATGGTGATTGGATCGACAAGTTGTTCTACGCGGGCAACGACGTGTTCCAATATCTATCGCGCCTGCACCATCCCTTTGCCACCGGAATGTTCATGCTGTTCGAGTTGAAGCAGTTCCGGAGACTTCGCGGATTTCACGAACAGGTCGCCTTTGCTGAGGATTACCTTCTCAGCAAGCAAGTGGAAAGCAGACGCTTCGGCATCGTCCGCGGAGGCGTCTACACCACCAACCGCCGGTTCCAGAAGATGGGACATCGGCGCGTGGGATGGCTGTTCCTGAAAACTGCGATGAACTATTGGAACCCGAGCTACTTCTTGCGCGATCACAAATACTGGCAGACCTAACGAACGCTGAACTGAGTGCAGCCGGACTTCAGCAATTTGCCTCCCGCTTCTAGAAGCGGAGCACGATCCCCGTCGACAGTCGCACATTATTTTGCGTCGCCGAGAAGAAACGGGTCTGAACGTAGTCGCCCTGAAAGCGCCACGCGATGGGACGGATGATTTTGTAATCGAGGCCACCACCCAGCGCGGTCGCAAATGACGTATCCGATCCAACGGCCCCTGCGTCAATATGCGAGGCTCCAAACAGCGCTTCCGCGAAAGGACGAAGCTTACCTACGGAAATCGAAACTCTTGGGCCAAACAGATAGTTATGCTCGGCAACGCTCACGTCAAAGCTGGAACAAACACCCGTCCCGGAACTGCCCAGACAAACCGGGAGATTTTGTGAACTATAGTGACTGTCGAAATCGGCAACGGCCCCGATCCAAGGAATGATCTTGCCTTCCACCGACGCTTCCCATCCATTCATATTGGCGCGATTGACCGAAGAGAGGTCCGTGTTGTAATAGGAGTAGCCGAAAAAGACGTTTCCACTCGTGGGAATCTGGGCGCATGCCAGGCCTGCAAACAGCAGTACCGCAAGGAAGATGAAGCCGATTCTGCGCATCATAAATTCTCCTGTCTTTCCGATGTGATTGAAGATGTGATTGAAATGGACTGTGGCCAAGAATTTAGATGCCAGGGCGCAGGAATGGGTGACTCGGACCCTCGCGGAATTGGGGGCCTCCGCGGGCGGCAGATTGACAAAAAATTACAGAAAACTTGAAGTGCGAAAACCGCTCGGGCGATTCTTATGCAGATCTGTCAGAAGCGCCAAACCAGCCCGGTCGACCCCCGAATATCATTCTGCGTGGCGCTCAAAAGGTGGGTACGCATGTAGTCGAACTGCAGACGCCAGGAAAAGTGCTTCATGAAGAGGAATTGGAACTTGCGATCCACTCCGCCGCCCGCGTCCTCCGCGACGGGATAGTGGGTGAAACCGTCCGAGGTGCTGCGTTGTGCTCCGCCCATGATGTGGACGAAGGGACGCCACTTCCCGTAATTGAAAGAGAGCCGGGGGCCGAGCAAAACTTCGTATTGTTGTATTCCCACACGATAAAAGCCGCTACCGTCCAATACCACCCCGAGATGCGTGTAGTGGGAGAATGGAAAATCTTCGAAAGAGGCATTCCATCCACGAAACGTATAGCGGTTTATCACATCGACGTTATCTCCGTAAGCAACTCCGACATACACATTGCCGCTCGGGAGCAATTGAGCCCTCGAAGGAGTTGAGACCACCATCAGACTCAGGAACGCCAGCACCACGGCCGCGGTTTTCAACACGAAAATAAATCCTCCCCTGGCAAAAAGTGCCAGCAGCAAATTCTACCTGAATGCGTGAAATTCGTTAGATGCAGTGTAACGGAGGTTCAAGATGTCCAGTTACGAAATTGTGCTTGTTTCGATTTGGGAACTCCACAGAAGAATTTATGTTTTTTTCATGATTCCGAAACCCATCGGGCGGCGTCTATTCAGTAGGATGTGATTTATGGATACGACTTGGCAAACCTGCTCCCCTTCACAGCAGTTGGCGGGTCTCGGAATTCAACCAAAGGAGTCGACGTTGAAACTTAGTTTGGAAACTCGACAGCGCGGTGACGTGGTCATTGTTTACTGCCAGGGCCGCATCGTTTATCGCGACGAGGCCGCCGCACTTTCGCGCCTGGTCGGTGAAGTTCTGCAGAACCGCGAGAAGGTGATACTTGATCTCAGCGGTGTTAGCTCGATCGACAGCGCCGGCATCGGCGAACTGGTATTGCTGCACACTAGGGCTCAGGCGAAAAACGCGGATTTGAAATGCGCCAGCCCCAGCCCGTTCGTGCGTGATCTGCTCGACCTTACTCATCTCAATTCTTTTTTTGAGGTCCACCCCAGCTTGGATGAAGCCTTGGCGGCGTTTCAACCGGGAGAAGTTTGCGCCGACTGCTGATTGGACTCCGTCCTCATTGACCCCGCTCCTGATCGGGGCAGAAGACGGTATGACCCGGGCTCCGACAAGAGGGCAGGCTGCTTAGACAAAAGGCAGACTCTCGCTAGCTCTCCCGCTGGAAACGGTAACGGCCGGCTCGTTCCGTCGCCACCGCTTCGGCAACCTTGAGGAATGCTCTCGCCGCGTGAGAGAGTCCTGCCTCTTTGCGGTAGACCAAACGCAACTTTCGCTGCACACGGAGTTCGCGCACAGGAATTCTGACCAGCTCGCCGCGAGCCACTTCGGTCTCTACGCTGATCTCGGGCATAAGTGCCACGCCGCTTCCCAGAGCCACAAACTGCTTGATCGCCTGCAGCGTAGGCAGTTCAAGATCCATGTGCAGCGGCGTTTTATACTTCTGAAACGTTTGCAAAACCTTCTCGCGATAGGGCGATGAGACGATGTGCGCTACAAACGACTCCGCTCCGAGTTGCCGGATGCTTACTTCGCGCGCCTGGGCCAGCGGATGCTTGGGAGGAACCACCAGCACCAACTCATCCAGATAAGTGATGACGGAGTGCAGCCGCGGCTCGTCCGGCTTGTATGACAGCACGCCTAGCTCAGCACTGTGCTGCAACACATCGTCCGGAATGCGGCTGCCCAGTGCTCTCTGCACCGTGATTTTTATCATCGGATGCAGCCGCCGGAACTCCGCCAGCACGGGCAGAAGGTAGAGTGCCGTGAATTCATTGGCCGCAATCACGAGTTTCCCCTTCTGCAGCTCGCGTAATTCTGTAAGGGATTCTTGCGCGTCGCGCCGCAGATTCAGCAGCTTCTCGGCATATTCATAAAGCACTTGCCCGGCATCGGTGAGAACGCCGTCTCGCGAGGAACGGTCAAAAAGGCTCTCTCCCAGTTCATCCTCAAGTTTGCGGATCGTCTGACTTACGGCGGACTGAGTTCGGTAAAGCTTTTCGGCGGCGCGGGAGAACCGGCGTTCGCGCGCCACCATAAGAAAAACCTCCAACTGAGAGAGTTCCATTCGAGGCAGCTCTTAATATATTCTATAACTTCCATTAGCAAATCTTATTATACAACAATACCTTATGCTATCCACACAATTATAAGCATTGCTTTAGTCGAATCGCACCGTACCATGGGCTAACGCACTCGACCCGAGGTAGACCATGGCTACTGAGCAGCCTCGCATTACCATTTTTGACACGACTCTTCGCGATGGCGAGCAGTCGCCGGGTTGCAGCATGAATCATCCCGAGAAGCTGCGCCTGGCGCACCAACTCGACCGCCTCGGCGTCGACGTGATTGAAGCGGGTTTTCCCATCGCCTCTGACGGCGATTTTGCAGCGGTCAAGGCCATCGCCGGCCTCGTCCGCCGGCCTGTCATTGCCGGATTGGCTCGGGCGTGCCGGCCCGATATCGAACGCGCCTGGGAAGCTTTGAAGGATGCGGCTCGCCCGCGCATTCACGTCTTCCTGGCGACTTCCGACATTCATTTGCAGTATAAGCTGCGCATTACACGCGATCAGTGCCTGGCGCAGGCCCGCGAGTCCGTAGCCTTCGCCAAGTCGCTCTGCGATGACGTGGAATTTTCTCCCGAAGATGCCACTCGCACCGATCCCGAGTTTCTGTGCAAGGTGCTCGAGGCAGTCGTCGAAGCAGGCGCCACCACCCTGAATATTCCGGACACCGTTGGTTTCACCGTGCCGGCGGAATTCGGAGAACTGATTTCGACTCTCCGCCAACGCGTCAAGGGAATCGAGAGCGTTACCCTCTCGGCCCACTGCCACAACGATCTCGGCATGGCGGTGGCCAATACCATGGCTGCCGTGGCCGCCGGAGCTCGCCAGGTAGAGTGCACCATTAATGGCATTGGCGAACGTGCGGGCAACGCGGCGCTCGAAGAGATTGTCATGGCCATGCGCGTACGCCGCGATCGCTATCCTTACGAGAGTCGTATTGAAGGCGGGCAACTTTTCGCTGCCAGCCAGATGCTGAGCGAAATCATCGGCGTGCCTGTGCAGCCCAACAAAGCGGTGACCGGGCGGAATGCGTTCGCGCACGAAGCTGGAATCCACCAGGACGGCATGCTCAAGCACACGCAGACTTACGAGATCATGATGCCCGAGGACGTCGGCGTGAAGCAGACCTCGCTCGTCATGGGCAAGCATTCCGGGCGTCACGCCTTTGCGCATAAGCTCGAAGAGCTCGGC
>Ga0182015_10005624_pt1 | contig 12940 bp, 12 predicted proteins | sample 712P3MmetaG_FD_120478 | JGI IMG/M metagenome (GOLD analysis project Ga0182015, IMG submission 120478) | Permafrost microbial communities from Stordalen Mire, Sweden - 712P3M metaG | ecosystem: Environmental > Terrestrial > Soil > Wetlands > Permafrost | place: Sweden: Stordalen | collected...
CATCGTTCCTGGGATCGTCTGGATGGTCCTGTATTGCGGCGCGGTGCTGACCGTGGGATTCACATTCTTTTTTGGCACAGAGAACCTGCTTGCTCAGGTCATGATGACCGGCGTTTTGTCGGTCATCGTGTTCATGGGTCTTCTTGTGATCGTGTCGATCGATTATCCGTTCAGCGGTCCCATTCATGTCGGCAGCGAGCCGCTCACGACCGTGATTGAGGATTTCGAGCCGAAGCTGCGTGAATGGCTGACCCCAATCTGACGCGTCTTGGCACTCGGACCCAAGGGCGACGCCTCATTCCGGAGGGGCCGTTGAACCTATTCAACAAGACGGCCTGGCCGGTGATCGCGGCTGGACCTGCGGGGGTGAGGGACCCAAGCCAAGGCGTGCGCGTCGATGCCGGCGCCCGCATGCGCGGCATGTGGCGATGAGGAGGGCCGGACTTTGTGCAACCTGTATTCGTTGACGAAAGGTCAGCAGGCGATCCGCAAATTGGTGGGCGCTATGCGCGACAGGACAGGGAATCTCCCGCCTCTCCCTGGCATATTCCCGGATTACGCGGCTCCGATCGTGCGCAATCAACCCGACGGCCGAGAGCTAATGATGGCGCGCTGGGGCATGCCATCACCAGTGTTCGCTCTCAAGGGGAAGAAGTCCGATCCGGGGGTCACCAATGTCCGGGGAAGCACTGAAGCTTCAGCGCCCCCTGCCCGATGATGCATTGATGATCGTCGCCCGTGGTGAGAAGAAAGACGAGGGAGGCCTTGCGGCCTGAGTGTCATGCCCGTGCCGGACGCTGAGAGAGACCGGAAGCCGATTGAACGCAAAATGCCGGATCGGGATGCCCTGTCCGGTCCCGTGCGGCAACGCAAAATCATCCATATCGACATGGACGCGTTTTTCGCCTCGGTGGAGCAGCGCGACAATTCGGAGGGGAAATGCGTAGTTGACACCACAACCAACAAGTGCTAGTGTTTTGGCCATAGGAGATTTCAGATGGCCAAGAACCAGTTTGCACAGCCTCATTTTCACGACGAAACCGCCGCCAGGGTATGGTTCGAAGCCGCCCGCTGGCCAGATGGGCCGATCTGCCCTCATTGTAAGAGTGCCAAGCATTACGCGACCAAGAAGGCCGGCCGATATCGCTGTGGCAACAAGGATTGCCGTAAGGATTTTACGGTCATGACCGGCTCAGTGATGGAGAGCAGCCATGCCAAGCTGACACAGTGGGCCGCAGCCTTCCATTTGGGCGCATCGAGCAAAAAGGGCTTTTCCGCTCACCAGCTCCACCGCGAACTTGGCTGTCAGTACAATACCGCTTGGTTCCTACATCATCGCGTCATGGAAGCGATGCGCCGGGGTGGTCTTGATCTTCCCCCCATGGGCGGCGAAGGCAAGGTCGTTGAGGCCGACGAAACCTATTACGGGAACATACCGGAAGCGAAGCGTCCTGAGCTTACAACACGAGGACGCCCATTTTCTAAAAATCCGCATTACGCCATTGGCCGCAAGCGGGCAGTGATTTCACTCGTCGAGCGCGGCAGCGAAGTTCGCTCATCTAGCGTCCCGAGCGCTCATGCTGATATCGTGGTCGATATTGTTCGCAAAAACATCGATCGTGAGAGCCGCCTCCACACCGATGAAAGCAAGCTGTACAAGAAGATTGGCAAGGAGTTCACTGCGCACGAAACCGTCAACCACGCCAGGAAGGAATATGCGCGTGGTGACGTAACCACCAATACCGTTGAGAGCTATTTCGCCATTTTCAAGCGCGGCATGCGCGGTGTGTATCAGCATTGCAGCGAGAAGCACTTGCATCGTTATCTCGCCGAATTCGATTTTCGATATAACTATCGTGTCTCGCTTGGGTACAATGACACGGATCGCACCATTGCTGCGGTAAAGGGCGGCGAGGGCAAGCGCCTCACATATCATCAACCTCGTCAAGTTGGACTTTAAGTTTCAGGCTGCGCGTTTCTTGCGTTGGCGCCGGAAGCGCTACAGGCTTTAGTGGCGCGAGACTCGCCGTTCTTTTTCGTGATACGCTTCAGCGGAGTTGGAGGGCCGCTGAAGGCACCTCGCAACGCTGATTTTAGACGGTGTTGCGATTCTTGCTCGCTATATTGATCATTGTCTTTTACGTTTCGTGCCATGATCAACACCATGGAAAAATGCTGGTCTAGGCCGCCAGATATGCCGCCTCTTGAATTGCGGAACTTACCAGAGTCCCGCGAATGTATCTATTGCGGGCGCGCCGATAACCTCACTAGAGAGCATGTAGTCCCCCGCGGCATGAAGGGGACGGTGACGCTCCCGAAGGGAAGTTGTACGAGTTGCGCTAAAGTCATTAAGGCTTTCGAAACGATGTGTATGCGTCACACACTTATTCTGCCGCGTATCAAATATGGCCTACATAACCATCCAAAAGAGAGGCAGGTTAGTTTCCCAGTAATTTTCACGGATTGGTCAGGAAATGAGACGGTAAGGCAAGTTCCAATAGAAGATTTTCCACTTTTATGGACAATGCCAATCTACGAATATCCTGGCATTCTATTAAACAAGAAGCCTGAGGAAACGCGATTTGGTATTATCCGCGCTATCGAAGATAAAGCATCATTCCAGAAGTTACTTAAATTGCCTGGAGTCAAATCCGTAAAGGCAGAGTCAAGCAAGGTTAGCACTTGGACATTCGCTAGATGGATCGCTAAGATCGGATATTGCTACGCGGTTGCTCGATTTGGCCTAGAAAAGGTTAAATCATCACCGCTCGTTGATATGATCCTCAACGGATCGCAATATCCAAATTACTGTATCGGTGGCTTAAATAATCTTAATCTCATACTCTCAAGCGACTTCACACTTGAGCCGCCCACAAATGAAATATTCAAGGTTTGTCTGTTAGATTTAAAAACATTTGATAGCGGAATATCCTTTACGGCTGTATATATTAGATTATTACCTATGTTGAGTGGCGCCACGTATATTGCTGTCGTTGGCGAAAAATTTTAGAATAGCCTCTTTTTCTACCAGTACACGCTCCATAACAAAAGCATAGTCTTCCAGCTCTCTGGCCGAAAGCTGCTCCCATGTGCGGATATCTGAAATTCCCAAGTAATGCATTTCTTCATACATAACTCTCGCCAAGGCCTCGACCTCCAGGGCGAACACCGGTCCGCATCCAGAGCCTGTGAGATTTGTATAGGGAATATCTTCGGGCGCGCCAGCCACTTCCGACGAATCGGCAGAAGTGGCGGCTTTGTCTACATCTAGGGGCATGTGGTGTCAACTACGCATTTCCCGCAGGCGACGGGACGCCAACTCTCGCTGGTGCTCTGATAAAGACAGCCGTCCTCCCGAGGGCTTGGCTCAATATTTACCGGCGCGCCGTGGCGGGACGTGCCAGGGAGATACGGCAAATGGAACTCGATCTTACCGGCGGTTCCGGCGCTGGAGCGACGCCGGGGTCTGGGAGGCTGTTTCAGTCACACTCGCTGAGATCATGGCTGACAGCGGCCACTACAGCATCGACAGCACCACGGTCCGCGCCCATGTTTCGGCGGCGGGCGGAAAAGGGGGGACTCGTCGACGAGATCTTGGCCGCTCGCGGGCGGGTTCACCAGTAAGCTTCACTGCTTGGCTGATGCCCGAGGACGGCCTGTAGCATTCCACCTGACCATTGGCGAAGCGGCGGATTGCAAGGCCTACGACACGCTGATCGCCTTGCCGGACCGTGCCCCGGATGCGCCTGCTCGCCGACAAGGGTTATGATGCCGACACCATCCGCGCCGATCTCGCAAGCCGCAACATAAAGGCTGTCATTCCGGGCCGCTCCAACCGGCGTGTAAAGATCGACCATGACCGGGAACTCTACAAGCAGCGCAACTGCATCGAGCGCATGTCTGGGCGGCTGAAAATCAACCGTTCAATCGCAACCCGCTATGATCAACTCGCCAACAGCTTCCTCGGAATGGTCCATATCGCCACCGCTAGATACTGGCTCAAATTCGTTCACGCCGCCTAATCGATCTGTCCAGTCTTGTTCACAACCTCAACGTCGTGACCGTCGGGGTCGAGTACCCAGGTTGCGTAATAGTCAGGATGATATTGGAGCTGGGGCGCCGGTGCAGTTTTCTCCCGTCCGCCTGCTGCAATTGCAGCTACAAAGAAGGCATTCACCTCCGCATGGCTTTTGGCGACAAAACCGAAGTGAACGGCATCCGGATTGGGCGGCCCCTCTTTGAGCCAGAAGAAGAAGCGTCCGTCATTTCCGAAGCCCTTAAGGTCTGGGTGACCATCCTGGCCTTTATAGTCCAGAAAATCTATGATCCCGAGCGGCTTGAGAGCCTGCGCGTAAAACGTGATCGAACGCGTAAAATCACTCACGGTCACGATGACGTGGTCGAGCATCGAATTCCTCCTTGTAGTGTTGGAAAGGGGAGTTTACCAGCGGCCACTGACAGTTTCCGTCAGTGTCGAGCAGAAGGTCAGCCTTGAATCAAGCCATTCGTGCAACGTCAACCAATTCGTCCACGCCGCCTTAGAACCTCCTAAAGCCACGTCCGCCAGCCGGGGCAGACGTGGCGCGTCAAGCTCTACCCCCGCCGCAAACCGGGCTGCTTTTACTCCGCCCTGCTTGCCGGTTTTGCTCTGCCGGTGACAACCACCACCGAGCCGCCGTTGTTGAGCCGTCGCACCAACCGGATGAGGAGCTTACCGACGGGCTCGGAAATCACCGTATGCTACGTCGCTGCCTCGGCCGAGACGCGCACGTCAGTCGCCGAATTGTTCCCAACTGTCGCCGAATTGGCCCCAACCGTCGCCGATGCCGCGGAGAGATGCTGCGCCGGTCGTATTGCCGGACTCCTTGCGGAGGGCGGCGGCGGCGGCAGCGATGCTCTCATACACGGAACGTGCCCCTTGGCCGCCGGCCTGCATTCGGTCGACCGCCATGACGGCCGCGACGATGGCGTCGATTTTCTCGGTCGATCGCTCCTTATCCGGCTTTTCATTGCCGGCCGGATCCTTGCGGACGCTGACGTTTGACGCGCACCAGGTGGCGACCGGGTTGCCCCCATGCTGCAGCTCCCGGCCGATCAAAAGGCGCAGGAATTCCGCGGCGGCCGGCCCCATGCTGAGAAAGCCCTGGCCGAACTCGACCAGCGACAGCCCTTCGTCGGTGGCCATCAGCAGACCTTGGTCGCGCCAGAGAGACTATCGCCGAGCGGCTGAAGACAACGTCGAAGCGCGTTTCCCTGTGGTCGGGGCGGTTCGAGAGATCGGGCCTCGACGGTCTGGACGACAAGCCAGGTCGCGGTCGCAAGCCATCGATCCCAAATGCGAAAGTGGCGCGCATCGTCACTGAGGCGACACGGCCGCCGCAAGGGAAGACCCGCTGAAGCATCCGCTCGACGAGCCGTCACGCCGGGGTCTCGCCGAGCACGGTTCAACGCATCTGGTCGAAAAACGACTTGAAACCGCATCGCTTGAAGACCTTCAAACTCTCGAATGATCCGAAGTTCGAAGAGAAATTCTGGGACGTGATCGGGCTCTATCTCGATCCGCCGACTAAAGCGCTCGTGTTGTGCTGCGACGAGAAAAGCCAATGCCAGGCGCTCGAACGAACGCAACTCGGGCTTCCGCTGGCGCCCAACCGCACACGCACGATGACGTACGACTATATGCGGCACGGCACAGTCACCTTGTTTGCAGCCCTTGTCCAATTGTCGGGCAAGCTGATTGCTCGCACCGAGGCGAGCCACACGCACGTCGAATGGCTGCGCTTTCTCAAACAGATTGATCGCGAAACGCCATCCGACCTCGATCTGCATCTGATTGCGGACAACTACGCCACGCACAAACATCCGAAGGTGAGCGCGTGGCTGGACAAGCATCCGCGCTTCAATATGCACTTCACGCCGACCTCTTCGTCTTGGCTCAATCTGGTTGAACGCTTCTTTGCCGATCTGACGGGCGATGTGATCCGCGCCGGCAGCTTCGCCTCGGTCGACGAACTGGTGCGTGACATCAAGGCCTATCTCGCCGAGCGCAACGCCAATCCAAAGCCCTACAAGTAGAAGGCCGAAGGCGCCGAAATCCTCGCCAAAATCAAGCGTGCCCGCGCTGCCCTCGATACAGCCGAGGCTGCATGAGATATATGTCGGCAATTGAGAGTCAACACACTAGCATCTCGACGAGGTCGCTCTCACATTTGAGGTATCGTATTCAAATCACCGGCGATTTGAACTCACGCACAGGCTTCCGCGTTGTTCTTCCGATCGGTCGGCGCAGGCTCCTGATGTGGCCGCGCGGTGAGGATGGATCATGGGCGTAGTTGGCTTTGCGCTGAGGTTTCCACACACCTTCTATGTGCTGGCTAGCCTCATCCTTTTCCTTGGCATCACCGCGATCGACAGCATGCCGACTGACATCTTCCCCGAGATCAACATCCCTGTCGTCACCGTGATCTGGCAGTACACCGGCCTCAGCACCCCGGAGATGGAGCAGCGTGTCACAACCTACAGCGAGTATTCCATCAGCTCGAACGTGAACGGCATCAAGGACATGGAGGGGCAAACGCTGAGCGGGATCTCAGTCCAAAAAATCTTCTTTCAGCCTGACGTGAGCCTCGATCTTGCGATCTCCGAGATCGTGGCTGGCACGAACGCGATCCGGGCGCTCATGCCACCGGGCATCGAGCCCCCGATCATAGTGCAATACAATGCCTCAAGCGTGCCCGTCCTGCAGATCAGCCTGAGCTCCACCACGCTCAACGAGGCGCAGCTCTACGATTACGGCATATACCGGCTGCGGCAGCTTCTGGCGCCCATTCACGGGGTCACGCTGCCCACCCCCGCTGGCGGGAAGTATCGGCAAATCATGGTTGATATCGATCCGGTCAAGCTTCTAGCCAGAGGACTGACCCCGTTCGACATTGTCAATGCCGTCAACGCCCAGGCCCTGACCCTGCCTTCCGGCACAGCGAAGATTGGGGACAAGCAGTACAACGTCCGGACCAACGCGCTGCCGCTGACGATCGATGATCTCAACAAGATTCCAGTCAAATTCGCCGGTGGCGCAACTGTCTTCCTAAATGATGTGGCTCAAGTCCGAGACGGCAACCTGGTGCAGCAGAACGTCGTCCGGGAAAATGGCCGGCGCTCGGTCCTGATCAGCATCATCAAGAACGGAAATGCCTCGACGGTCGACGTTGTCAATCGTGTGAAGGAGGCGCTGAAGGTTGCACGCAAATCGGCACCCCCCGGTCTCGAGATCAAGGAACTCTTCGACCAGTCGGTGTTCGTTACCAATTCGGTGACTGGCGTCATCCGCGAAGGCGCAATAGCGGCAGGCCTCACCGCACTGATGATCCTTCTCTTTCTTGGCTCATGGCGGTCGACTCTGATTGTTATGATCTCGATCCCGCTCGCGATACTCAGCTCGCTCGTCGTCCTCTATTTCCTCGGCGATACGCTCAACACGATGACGCTAGGAGGGCTGGCGCTTGCCGTCGGTATTCTGGTCGATGATTCGACGGTGACGATCGAGAACACGCACCGGCTTCTGACGGAGGAAGGCCGGCCGCTGCCTGAGGCGACGCTCTACGGATCGGCCGGCATCGCCGTGCCGACGCTGGTCTCGACGCTCGCCATAAGCTGCGTCTTTATTTCCGTGATCTTTCTCCAAGGGCCGGCGAAATATCTATTTACGCCACTCGGCCTCGCCGTCGTCTTCGCCATGCTTGCATCTTATGGCCTGTCCCGAACCTTGACGCCGATCTCGATCGGCCTGCTGCTCCAAGGCGAGCACCATGGCGACGAGGTCGCTGGAACCTCCTGGTTCGCCCGCTTTCACCGCGGCTTCGAGCAGGGTTTCGAGCGGCTGCGCACGGGTTACGTCGAATTGCTGCATCTGCTGCTGACCCGTCGACTCATAGTCCCGCTCGTAGCTGTTTTGGTGCTTACGCTCGGCGCTGTGATGTTCGTCTTCGTAGGCCGTGACTTCTTTCCGGCCATCGATGGCGGGCAGATCCAGCTTCACCTCCGCGCTCCACCGGCCACCCGCATTGAGGTGACCGAGCAAATCTTCCAGGCGGTCGAGAACAAGATCCGAGGGGTCATTCCCGAGGCTGATCTCGATCTGATTGTCGATAATATCGGCCTGCCGGCGCGCCTCTATAATCTCGCCTTTGCGGACGGAACGACGATCGGCATCAATGACGGCGTAATCCAGGTTTCGCTCAAGGATGGTCACGCGCCGACCGCCGAGTACGTCCGCAAGCTGCGGGAGGTGCTCCCGGCCGCATTCCCCGAGGAGATCATCTATTTTCAAGCCGCGGATATGGTCACGCAAATCCTGAATTTCGGCATACCGGCACAGATCGACGTGCGGACGCTTGGCTACGATCGGGCGAAAAACCTGCGGATCGCCCACGAATTACGGCGCCGGATCGCCGCAGTTCCGGGCATCGCCGACGCCCATCTCCAGCAGGAAGTCGATGCCCCGGATTTTTTTGTCGATATCGACCGCAGCCGCGCCGCCCAGTTTGGGCTGACTGCTACCCAGATCGCCAACAACCTCAACGTCAGCCTGTCCTCGTCCGGGCAGGTGTCGCCCAATTTCTGGACCGATCCGAGCAACGGAATTCCCTATTACCTCGCGGTCCAGACGCCGGAGTACCGCGTGGATTCGATGAACGCGCTGGTCAATACACCGGTCTCTACTGCAACGGCGTTCCCAGGCGAGCCTGTGCCGGGGATGCTCAGCAATGTCGCAACCATAAGGCGTGACTCGATTCCGACCAATGCGAACCATGCCAACATCCAGCCGGTCTACGAGATCTACGCCAACGTCCAGGCCCGCGATCTCGGCAGTGTCTCCAAAAACATTTACGCCATCGTCGCGGACCTACAGAAACAGCTCTCGCCGGGCAATTCGATTGCGGTCATAGGCCAGATCCAGAGCATGAACGATGCCTTCGAAAATATGAGCATCGGGCTGCTCTTCGCCGCGGTCTTCGTCTATATGCTCATGGTCGTGAACTACCAGAATTTCGGCGACCCTTTCGTCGTTATCCTGGCACTGCCGGCCACATTCTGCGGCATTTTCACCATGCTCTTTGTCACCGGCACGACTCTTAGCGTGCCCTCTCTGATGGGCGCGATCATGGCGATCGGAGTCGCCTCCGCGAACTCCATTTTGCTTGTCACCTTCGCGCGTGAACAGCAGCTTGCAGGCACGAGGGCATTTGATGCGGCAATTGCCGCAGGACGGACGCGGATCAGGCCGGTGCTGATGACGGCGGCCGCAATGATCGTCGGCATGATCCCAATGGCGATCGGAGGTGCGGGCGAGGAGCAGAACGCCGCCCTGGCGCGCGCCGTCGTCGGCGGGCTCCTCTTCGCGACTCCGACCACTCTGTGTGTCGTGCCATACCTTTTCGCCATGCTCCGGAAAGGCAATGATGGCAAGCCAGCCCATGGCGTGTTCCCGGAGGAAGTGTGATGACGGAAATCGGTCAGGCGTCCTCGCTCGAGTCTCCGGACAGGAGCTCGCCCGAGCACGGCACTCCCAATCCTGACAAGCCGAAAATCTCTCCGAGTAAGGGCGGCCTGTCACGCGCCCGGCTACTCGGATTCGCTGTACTGCTGCTGCTGATCGGGGCGCTGAGCCTCGGTGTGTGGCGGCACTATGCCCTGCATCGGCAAGTTATCGTCGCGGCGGAGCAGCGGCGCGATTTCGTGCCAAGCGTCCGCACCGAGGCCGTAGCGACGAGTGGCAGCGTTATGCTTGTGGAATTGCCTGGGACGACGAGCGCGTTTGACGCAGCGAATATCTATGCGCGGGCCAGCGGCTACATCACCAAGCGCTATGTCGATATCGGGTCCCGCGTGAGGACCGGTCAGCCTCTGGTGGAGATCACCGCCCCCGAAGTCGATGACCAGGTTGCGCAAGCGGAGGCCACCCTAGTACAGACGAAGGCTTCGCTGCTGCAGGTCGGTGCGAACCGCGAACTCGCCCGCGTCACCAACGGGCGCACGTCCGTCCTTGTCGGCGAGGGCTGGGTAACGAAACAGCAAGGCGATGTGGACCGGTTGACTTATGTGGCTCAACAGCACGCGGCGCAAGTCGCCGAAGCCAATATTCTGGCGCAACAAGCACAACTCGACGTGCTGCGGCAGCAAAAGCTCTATCAGCAAGTCGTCGCTCCATTCGACGGCGTGGTAACCCAGAGAAATATCGACGTCGGCAGCTTGGTGCAGGCAGATGCGACGAGCGGGACATTTCTATTCACGATGATGCACAGCGATGTGATGCGGATCCAGCTCTACGTGCCGCAGGACCAGGCGTTCGGATTGGCCCCCGGCGTCGAGGCTGTCGTCCGCGTGCCAGAAATGCCCGACCGTAGCTTCCCGGGCAAGGTGACCCTGATTGCAAATGCGCTGCAACCAGGAACGCGAACGCTCCTGACCGAAATTGACGTGGCCAATCCGGATGGCGCCTTGACCCCCGGCACCTATTGCACCGTCGAGCTGCGGGTTCCGCGCAGGACGCCTTCGTTCATCGTGCCTGCCGACGCGGTGATCTTCAATCAAGACGGATTGCATGTCGCAGTGGTCGAGAATGGCATCGTCCATATGCACATGATCACGATCGCGCGCGATTTCGGCAGGGAGGTCGAAGTGCGCCGCGGCGTCGAGAACGGCGACCAAGTCATTCTCAATCCTCCGGTCGATCTCGAAGAAGGCAGCAAGGTCCAGGTCCGGGCAGTTCCGGCGGAAGCCAGACCGTGACGCGGCGGGAAGGACTCCCTTATGAAATTTAGCGCCATAATTGGCGCCGTCACGGCGATGTGTCTGATGGCGGGCGGCGTGACGGGCCAAGAGGAACGACCCATCAAGATTGGCGTGCTCACCGATATGACCTCAGTTTACGCCGAACACGGGGGTCCGGGTTCGGTCGAGGCCGCGCGCATGGCGATCGATGATTTCGGTGGTGCGGTGCTCGGCAAGCCGATCGCGCTTATCTCCGCGGACCACCGCAACAGCCTCGATCTCGGCACGCGCATCGCTCGTCAGTGGTATAGCGAGGGTGTCGATGCGATCGTGGATGTCCCAAATTCGGGCATAGCGCTGGCAGTGCAGCAACTCTCTCGAGAGTTGAAGAAGATTGTTCTTTTCTCTTCTCCCGCTTCCGCCGACCTCACTGGCCAGAAATGCTCTCCCTACACCGTGGATTGGACTTTCGACACCTACGCTATGGCCCACGGCACCGCGAAAGCCATCGTGAAATCCGGCGGCGACAGGTGGTTCTTCATCACCGCGGACTATGCCTTCGGCTACGCGATGGAGCGTGACGCCGGCGACGTAATCAGGCTGGAGGGTGGCAAAGTGCTGGGCAGCGTCAAGGTGCCGCTGGGAACGCTCGATTTCTCCCGATATCTGCTGCAAGCGAAAACGTCACGAGCAAAGATCGTCGGTCTTGCCGCCTCGGGACGAGACATGATCAACGCGATCGAGCAGGCGAGCGAGTTCAGCCTCGTTCAGGACGGCCAGCGCGTCGCCGGCTTGCTCATCTTCATCTCCGACGTGCACAACCTCGGTCTCGAAACAGCACAGGGGTTACTGATGACCTCCGCCTATTATTGGGATCAGAACGATAAGACACGTGCCTGGGCCGAGCGTTTCTTCAGTAAGATGAAGCGCATGCCAACCATGGTGCAGGCCGGCGTCTATGGTGCCATTACGCATTATTTAAAGGCAGTGCAGGCCGCGGGCAGCAAGGATCCAGACGCCGTCATGGCGAAGATGCGCGAGATGCCGATCGACGACTTCATGACGCATGACGGCAAGTTGCGCATTGATGGGCGTGTCCTGCGCGACATGTATCTTTACGAGGTAAAGACCCCAGCCGAGTCGAAATATCCCTGGGATTACCTCAAGCTGTTGCGGACCATTCCGGCGGACGAGGCCTTTCGGCCGCTCGATGAGGGTGGCTGTCTTCTCGCACCCAAGGATGGCATTGTCACGTCGCCAGCGGGCTTGCCGTCAGTGACCTTCAGCCGTAACCATCGATGATGACCAAGGTCAGCTATAACGGCTATCGCTTCCCGCGCGGTCTGAAAATTTCTCGACGATTGCCTCGACGCGGTGTCGGAAGCGTGGACCGGTCAAATACTGGTAGACCATCTCCATCTTGGTCTGTTGACCATCGTTCGCCTGGCGAGCGGCAGACAGTTCGATCAAAGATTGACGGAGAGCGATAGCGACGGGGATCTTGCAGCGCATTTCCGTAACCCAGACACCTTCAATTAGATCAAACTTCTCAACCCCTTCGGCAGGGCATTTGAGACGATCAAAGCGATGTCGGCCTTGGCAGTTCGTTGGTCGTCCCGAAGCTTGGGCAACCAGCCGTCGCTCCAGTTCTTTGTTCGCTTTGATTCCCATAGTATCGATCCATAATGTTGACCAACCGGGCCTATAATGCTCTGCAACACGTCGCCACCGAATTCGCCCTTGGCGATCGGCGCGATGGTGTCCCTTGGAAACTTCGCGCGGAGTAGCGATTCAAGTTCCAGTAAAGCCCTCCCTCACTTACGCCGCATGAATATGAACATACTTACGGACGGAGTAATATTAGTTGCAATTGCTGCAGATGCTTTGATCAATGCGGTCGTTTCGTCGTCGGATCCGGCGGTCAAGATCCGTGGTGGCCGCGCCTTGGGACGCGCCTGGATGAGCTACCGTCTCGCCCGTCGCCGTCAAATAATTTTCGTTCAAAAGTCTTGTGGCTTTGTGCCGGGGGGCCGCGCCAGTGGCGATCTGAGCTTGAACTACAGTGATTCCGATGACAGCCGGGCATGTACGCGGCGGAGCAATAGTAGGCCACGGAGCGGCGGCATTATGCGGCTGCGTGGCGGCGTAAAACCCGGCCACTTTCGAG